>FWPV01004813.1_pt1 | contig 27782 bp, 25 predicted proteins | sample 2228371 | NCBI WGS metagenome assembly FWPV01 (sample SAMEA103939776, study PRJEB20133) | metagenome
CCTTCTCCTCATCCCATAAGAAGAGCGAGGCCTTCTCCACCCCCATGGTCTGGGTAATGATTTCGATGATCTTCTTGGAAAGAGACTCAATATCAAGGATAGAGACCATGGCCCTGCTAAATTGACCAATGGTATCACGATAATTATATTTGTTTTTGAAGAAAAGTTGTTCCACAGCCTTTTCGGTTTTAGGTTTAATTTTGTTAAATAAGATACTTACCAACACAAGAATTAGGAGTGTTAGAAAAGAAAATGAATAATTAATTTTATTTAGAAATATTTTCTGGCCCAGAATAACTGCCAAAGAAGATGGGAGAAAAAGAAGCAGAAATAATAATACAAAAGTTGAACCTTTTTTCAAAACTATATTTATATCCAATAATCTATGTTTTAAAATGGCATATGTGATGAAACTTAATAATACTATAGTAGAAGTAGGACCTAAATGGCTAAATTTTGATGTTCCCAAAAAGGAAGGAATTATCAAGTTAAAAATTATTGCTGGAATGAAAGTAAGAAAAACACCTAAAAAACAATAAAAGATTCTTGTCCGTTCAATTCCAAGCGAAACAATATATGATTTTAAAAGAAAGAACAACCCACTACCCATAGATAATATAAAGTAAATGAGAAAAAATCTATGCGCAGGGCCATAATTAATCCTAATGGTAGACCAATCTGCAGACTTTACCATTAATTCTGTGAGAGATAAGATTGCAAATATTAAAGATAGACTAAAAATTGATATTAATATTACAGGATGAATTTTACGTTTTTCATTTGGAAATAGAAGTGTAAAATAAAAAAAGCTTCCCGCGACAACACTAGGTCCTAAAAAACTCATTTTAACCCAAAATAATCTCCAATTTGGATTATTAAATAAGAAAATCATTAAAACGCTAAATACCCAGCTCGAGGAAGCCCAAGAGAATAAAGCAAATGAGATTTTAACTCGAAAAGGAGATCCTTTTATAAAAACTAGCAAGCCTAAAATTGCATTAAATAAAAAGACAAGGGCCAGAATAATATTTTGTATATTAATTTTTTCCATTAATAGAATTATTCCTCTTTCTCCCTTTTAAGCTTACTTATTAAGAGTGTTGTAACTCTACCCCCAAATCCATGTGCATGGATTAGTGCTGTAGACACTTCTTTTCGTAAATATTTATTTGTAACATAATTTAAATTGCATTCTGGGGCTGGTTTTTTTAAATTTAAGATGGGCGGGATAATACCATATTTGAAGGATAATAGAGAAACAATGACTTGCCAAACCGGTGTTGGTGCAATAGAATGCCCAGTAATTGGTTTTATAGAAGTAATTGGAATATCATAGGCTAAATCACCAAAAATTTCCTTAATCGCTTTAGTCTCACTAATATCATATGTTAAAATTCCATTTCCATGTGCATTAATAAAATCTATATTTTTAATATCAACCTCAGCCCTCTCTATAGTTTGTCTAAAACTCTTTGTTATTGTTCCATTATTTGGATCGACCTCAATCAAATCAAATGCTTCACTTAGAGATGAATAACTTAGTATTTCACCATAAATTTTTGCTCCTCTTTTAAAAGCATGTTCTAACTCTTCTATTATTAAAGCACCACCACCCTCACCGAGTACCATACCATCTGAATCAATATCATAAGGTTTAACTGCACTTTTGGGTTCCTGAGTTTCCTTGGAATGATAACCCGTGGCACAGAACGCACCGTAGATGTATGGTGTAATGGGTGCTTCTCCTGTGCTTAAAATTATAATATCTGCATCTCCTAAACGAATTGCATTATATGCCAGAAAAATTGCGTCCAAACCAGAGTTACAACCTGCCGCAATAGTTGTGTTAGTTCCTCTTGCCCCAAAAAAACAACTTATAATTGCACTTGCTGAATGGGTTGAGCAGGAGACCACTGTAAATGGACTAATTCTATTTAATCCCTTTTCTAAAAATATTGTGTGTTGAATTTCGTTAAAATCTTCTCCACCCATGGCTGTCCCGACATATACCCCGATCCTGTAGGGATCTTCTTTATTAAAATCAATTTGTGAATCTTCAACTGCCATTTGAGAAGATGCAAAAGCGAATTGAGCAAATCTTGCCAACCTTTTGGCAGTTTTCATGTCCATATAATTTCGTGGGTCAAAATTAGGGACTTCTGCTGCTATTTGACATGGATATGATGAAGCGTCAAAGTAAGAAATCATTTTAATTGCAGATTTTCCATGAATTAAGGAATCCCAGAAGTCACTGATTCCAATTCCATTTGGGGCGATAACCCCAATTCCAGTTATAACTACCCTTTTTCTCTTCATTTTTATTTCTCTCTTAAAAGGTTTTATAAGTCCTATTAATATAGACATTTTTGTAATTTGTCAACAATTTTGTACATTTTTATTTAAAAAATATAAATTCCCTTTAATTTACAATGAGTTACAAAAAATCTTGAAGGAAGGTTTAATTTATGCTAATTTTTCTTATTAAATAAGGAGAGAAAAATGCATATCGACGAAGGCAAGAAATTTGACAAAAGAAATATAGAAAGAAACCTTAAAGAGGGAATAATTACCCAGAAAGAGTATGAGTTATACCTCTCCAGGTTACCCGATGTAAGTGATAAAATATATATTCCGGAGGAATTGACCGAGGAGGCCGAGGAATTCTCATCAGGCAAAGAAAGTGAAAGCCAATCCAAGAGGAAAGGAGGGAAGAAAAAAGTAAAAAAATAAATATTTATGCCTATTTATGAATATCGATGCAATAAGTGTGGAAAAGAGTTCAGCCTCTTATTCCTTAACCCAAAAGAGGTTGAAAAGGCAAAATGTAAATTTTGCAGGAGTAAGAGTTTAACGAGGCTTTTGTCCTCTTTTCGGGTCCACCAGACAGAGGAGTCCAGATTGGCTGATTTTGATACTTCAAAAAGAAGGGACGATAGTTTTTATAAAGATTCAAGGAATATTGGACTCTGGGCAAAAAAGAGAATGCGGGAGTTAGGCGTGGATTTAGGATCCAAAATGGATGAAATCGTTGAAAGGGGAAGAACAGGGAAGATTCTCGAAGATTATGAGAAATAAAGGATTATATTAAAAATATTGTTGATAAACACCATGGACGATAAAGATTATTATAAGATTCTTGGCGTCTCTCGGAATGCAAGTGAGGAGGAGATAAAGAAGGCCTACCGAAAGATTGCCATGCAATATCATCCTGATAGGAACCCAGGGAATAAAGAGGCCGAGGAGAAGTTTAAGATTGCCTCTGAAGCCTATGAAGTTCTTCGGGATCCAGAAAAAAGAGAGATCTATGACCGTTACGGGATCGAAGGTTTGAAGGGGACTGGGTTTACTGGATTCAGGGGATTTGATGATATTTTCTCAGCCTTTGGAGATATCTTCGAAGATTTCTTTGGATTTGGCACTTCTCATCGAAGAAGATCTGGCCCACGTCAAGGGGCTGATTTAAGGTACGACCTAAAGATCTCCTTTTATGACGCAGCCTTTGGAAAGGAGACCGAGATAGAGATTCCAAAGACCCTCAAATGTGAAGCCTGTGGTGGGTCAGGGGCAGAAGTAGGAACCTATCCCACGCATTGTCCAAGTTGTAAAGGGACAGGACAGGTTACTCGGACCCAGGGATTTTTTACCATCAGCACCACTTGCGGTCGTTGCCGAGGTGAGGGAAAGATTATTCCCCATCCTTGCAAAGAATGTAGAGGGACAGGGAGGATAAGGAAAAACCATAAGATTCAGGTAAAAATCCCTCCTGGAGTGGATACAGGTTCTAAATTAAGAATCCGAGGTGAAGGCGAGGAAGGGGAAAGGGGTGGGCCGCCAGGAGATTTATATGTCTTCATATATTTAGAGCCCCATGATTTCTTTACCCGTGATGGAGATGATGTCATTTGCCAGGTTCCAATTAGTTTTCCCCAAGCGGCCTTAGGGGGCGAGATTGAAGTTCCAACACTTAATGGGAAAAGAACCTTAACCATTCCAAAAGGAATCGATAGTGGAGAGGTTTTAAAGATTAAAGGAGAAGGTTTTCCAAGATTGAGAGGATCTGGCCGAGGAGATCAACTCGTCCAGGTGATCATTAAGACACCGAAAAATTTAACGAAGAGACAGGAAGAACTATTAAGGGAATTTGAAGAGATAAGCCGGGGGAAGGGCAAAGAAGAGAAAGAAGGCTGGAAAAGATATTTTAAGGCCTAAATATAAAAGTTAACAGAATATATCTTATCAGACATAATATCTTGAATAACTTATATGACATTTCTGGAATTATTCTCTCTGGTGGCAAGAGCCTGAGAATGGGTCAAAATAAGGCCTTCATCCAGATCGGCGGTCAACCTATAATTCAACGAATTCATTCCTTATTCCAAAAACTTTTTAAAGAGGTCATTATTGTCACCAATCAAAAAGAACTTTTTTCTGATCTTCAGGCAAAAGTTTATGAAGATTTGATCCCAAACCGTGGAGCCCTCATCGGTCTATATACAGGTCTCTTCTTTGCTTCCTACCCATATTCATTTTGTGTGGCCTGTGACATGCCTTTTTTAAACTTGAAGGTCATTCAATATTTAATTCACCAGATCGACGATGAAGATGTTATCCTCCCTAAAACAAGCGATGGGTTTCAACCCCTCCATGCCATTTATTCTAAAAATTGCCAGGGGGCAATCAAAAAGATCATGGAAGAAGGGAAAAATAAGATTTTGGATTTCTACCCCTTAGTTAAGGTTAAAATTATCGAGGAGGATCAATTTAGAGACCTTGACCCTGGATTGAAATCATTCATCAATATCAATACCCCTGAGGAATTAAATATTTTAAAGATGGAAAATCAACTCTAAAATGAGAATAAGAATCCCCATTCATATCCTTCTTTTATTCTTTGCCTTTGAGGTGATTTTCGCACCTATCCTCCATTCAAAAAATTTTAAGGAAGAGGAGAAATTAATCCTTGTAGGCCAGGGGGCATTCCAGGATGGGTTTTATGAAATTGCTGAAAAGCAGTTTTACCAATTTGTGAAAGAATTCCCTTACCATGAGAAGGTGAATGATGTCTCCTATCTTTTGGGAAAGACCCTCTTGGCTCAGAGAAAGATAAAAGAAGCAAAGATGGTTTTTTCAAAAATCCTCCACTCGAAAAGAGTGTTTGAACAGATGGATTACACCCTGTTCTGGTTGGCTGTCCTTGAGGTCAGTTTAGGAGAACTTGATATTGCCAAAACCCATCTGCTTACCCTCATTCAAAGGTATCCTAAGTTTGAATGGGTTGATTATGCTTACTATCTTTTAGGACATATCGATTTCGGTTTGAATCAATTTAACCAGGCAGAAAGTCATTTCAAAAGAGTGACTCAAATCTCACCTAAACCAGAACTTCTTATCCCTTCCCTTTTTTGGTTAGGACTCACCTCCTATAAACAGAAGGATTTTGAACGAGCGGTCTCCTACTTCGAAAAGATTTTGGATGATTCAAAATCTTTATCCAAGGAGTATTTAAAATTTACTCTGTTCTGGCTCGGAGAGGCCTATTTTAAGTTAGGCCAATGGGAGGAGGCAAAGTCAAGATGGAAGATTTTTATAGAGACCTATAAAGAAAATCCATTTCTCCAGGAGGCCTACTGGAGGATAGGATATTGTGAATATCGACTGGGAAACCTCAATGAGGCGATCTCGATTTTTCAATCTTTTAAGGCCCAGTTTAAAGATTCCCCTTTACTTCTCTCGACCCATTTCTTGATGGGGGAGATGTTTCTGGAAAAAGGAGAGTATGCCTCTTCCGCTAAAGAAATCCGTACTCTCCTTGATAAACCTCAGGGCCGTCACCTATGGGGGATGGCCCTCCTCCAACTCTTTTGGAACCATACCCAGTTGGGAGAAGTGGGGGAAGCGAGTAAAGTTTCACAGAAGTTACAGAAACTCCCCCATGCAGAAGATGAAAAAATATTCCTTCAATGGCTAAACTCTGAAATTGCCTTTCTGGAAGGGAGTATCTCGGATTCCATTCCCTATTACTTTAACATCCTCAATACCAGATATCGGGAGAAAGCCCTCTTTAAAATAGGAAAAGGCTACTTTTTTGAAAATAAATTCAGGGATGCAATAACCAATATAGATATCCTCTTACTTGAATTCCCTAACTCATCCCATTTGGATGAGGCCCTCTTCATCAAAGCGGAGTGCCATTATCGCCTGGGTAATCTCGAGCAGGCATTGGAGGCCTATCGAGCCATCCTTAACCGCAATAAGGATGATCACTGGACCCTATTTGCCCTTACCCAATTAGGGAATCTCTATTTTATTCGGAATGAGATGAATCAATCCGAAAAGGCCTTTAAAAGAATAATGGAGGTTTATCCAAACCATCCCTTATACTTTAATGCGGCAATTCAACTTGGAAATCTTTACCTTAAGAAAAAAAATATTGTAGAGGCCCTCCATTACTTTTCTATTGTTTTAAAAGGGAATATTCTCGATCTCCTTGGGCAGGCCTATTTTGGATTAGGAGAGATCTTTTACTCCCAGGAGAAATATGAAAAGGCCTTTTATAGCTTTCAAAATGCAATTCCCTATCTTAAGGAAAAATCCCCCTGGTTCTTTCTGGCCCAACTTGAAATTGGAATCCTACAGATGAGGATGGGTAAAAAAGAGGAGGCCAGGCAGGCCTGGAGGGTTGTCATCGACCATTCCAAAGATGAAGAAATTAAAAGGGTTGCAAAAGAATTACTCAACCGTTTAGATTCTCGTTAGAATCCATGACCCCGAAAAAATGAATTTGAATCATCTCACGATAGCCAAAATGGGTTTGGACGATCTTCCAGAGGTTGTGGCCATCTCTGCCTCCTTCCCTTTAAACCCCTGGTCTGAAAAGATGTTTCTCGAGGAGATGGCAAATCCCCTCTCCTATTGTTTTGTTGCCAAACTGGGAGGAAATCCCATTGCCTCAACCATTGGGGTGATCTGTTTTCGAAATGTGGAAGGCGAATCAGAACTTCTCCATCTATGTGTCCATCCCCACCATCGACGAAAAGGAATAGGAAAGCAATTAATGGAGTTTTATATTGATTTCTGTAGCCAACATGGAATCCACTCCTTTTATCTCGAGGTTGAACCCTCAAACCACCCGGCCCTCAATCTCTACAAATTATTTTCCTATCAACCCCTTGGGGTAAGAAAAGATTTCTATTTCTCCAAGGAAGGATCTGCCTCTAACGGAGGGGGGAGATGGGATGGATTGGTGATGGTAAGGAGAGTTTGAATATCCAATGCCCCGTCAACTCAACGGAAAGGTATTAAAGAATAAAAACCTCCAATCCTGCTATTATCTTCTGGAGATCTATTGTCCGTGGATTGCCTCTCGGATCAAACCTGGTCAATTTATTATGCTTAGAACCTCCGAACACCCCTACCCTCTTCTGAGGCGACCCTTCAGCGTCTTTTACACCCGAGGGGGATCCTCCTCTGAAGGAAGGTTGGCCATTCTCTACAAGGTGGTAGGTAAAGGAACTCAGAAGATGACCGAATGGAAAGAGGGTCAAAAAATCAATTTGATCGGTCCCTTAGGGAACGGATTTACCCTCCCTCCCCACTCCTATTCCTCTGAAATCATCCTCATTGGAGGGGGAATTGGGGTTGTTTCGCTCTATCTTTTGGCAGAAAGATTAAAAGGGAGGGAATTATATGTTTTGATTGGGGGAAAGACCCAAGAGGATATTTTATGCAGGAATGAATTTAAGAAATTGACCTCAAATCTATTGATCGCCACTGAGGATGGGAGCACAGGGTTTCGTGGAACCGTGGTCGATCTTTTTTCAACCATCAAGGGAAAGTTTAATCGCGGTCCCTATTACCTCTATTCCTGTGGCCCTATGGAAATGCTCAAAGACCTGAGAAGAAATCTTTCTTTTCGGATGGCTGAGAAGAAGTTTGTCGCCCAAGTCTCCTTAGAGGCTCGAATGGGATGTGGATTTGGAGCCTGCTGGGGATGCGTAGTTAAAACCAGGACCCCAAACCTCTCCCACAGGGTGGGACCCGACTCTGTCGGACTTTATCAACGGGTTTGCAAAGAGGGTCCTGTCTTTAACTTAGAGGAGATTGTCTGGGATTAGGAAGATGCAGGTTTCCAACAGAATTGGATCCGCCCCTGGCGGACAAGAGCCAAATCTCTCTGTCAGAATCGGCAAGATTCGACTCAAAAACCCTGTGATCGTTGCCTCTGGGACTTTTGGTTTTGGCGAAGAATTTGAAGAATTCATTCCTCTTGACCATCTTGGAGCCATCATCCCAAAGGGCATCTCACTTAAGCCGATGATGGGAAATCCCCCTCCTCGAATCTTTGAAACAGAAGGGGGAATTCTTAACTCCATTGGGCTTCAAAATCCAGGCTATGAAGAGTTTATCCAAAAACACTTCTCCTATCTTAAAAAGATTAAGACCCATCTGATTATCAATTTTTTTGGAAATACCCAGAAGGAATATGTCGAGTTATCAAGGCTCCTAAATGAAGTTCCTGGAATCTCTGGTCTTGAGATGAATATTTCATGTCCCAATGTCAAACAGGGGGGAATCATTTTTGGTTCCGATCCAAGGATGACCTACCGCCTCGTCAAGGCTGTCAGAAAATCGACCGACCTGACATTGGTGGCTAAACTTTCACCCAATGTCACGGATATTTCGTTAATAGCCAAAGCCGCAGAGGACGGAGGTGCGGACGCAGTCTCTCTGGTCAATACCTTCAGGGCCATGGCCATTAATATTCATACCCTAAAACCTGAATTGGGAAATGTGATTGGGGGTCTTTCAGGTCCGGCGATTAAACCCATCGCCCTCAGAATGGTTTGGGAGGTCAGTCAAAGGGTTAGAATTCCTGTCATCGGAATGGGTGGGATTATGAAGGCTGAGGATGCCATCGAATTTATTCTGGCTGGCGCCTCAGCAGTTCAAATTGGAACAGCCAACCTCATTAACCCAAAGACAACCATCGAGGTAATCTCTGGGATTCGAGCCTATCTCATAAGACACCGATTCTCACGGATTCAAAAAATAATTGGTCTCTTTAGGCCCAACAAAAAAGCCCCTTGGTCTTTCAAAAATGACCAAGGGGCTTAAGAGTTAATCCCATCACCTCAGGTATTATCCTTAACAATTCTTGGAGAGATAAAGATCAATAAATCTCTCCTCCTATCATCGTTTGTCGATCTCTTAAATAGCCAACCTAAAAGAGGAATCTTGCTAAAGAGAGGAATCCCTTCCGTTCCTTCAGTCTTCTCTATGGAGTAAACCCCTCCAATCGCTACCACCGCACCGTCTTTGACCAAGACCTCTGTGATGGCCTCTTTTTTGTCAATACTGGGTGTTCCTTCCACTACCACTTCATTAGAAGGGGCATCTCTTTTGGCCTTGATGTTCATTTTAATATGACCATCATTGGTCACATGGGGCGTAACCGTTAACTTCAGGTTGGCATCGATGAAATCGGTGCTCACCGTTCCTTCAGTCGTTAACTTTCGATAGGGGATTCTTAGGCCCTGTTCGATGGAGGCTTCTTTATTGTCAAGCGTAGCAATCTTCGGACTGGAAATTACACGGACATCCCCTTTATTCTCATGGGCAGAGATGGCCACATCGAGTTGTCTCAACCCATAGACAGAGGTGAGGAGGAACTCAAGAACCCCTGCAGTGGCCACCCCTCCAGGAACCGCTGTTCGCGCAATGGCAGGAAGGCTGATCACATTTTGAACTGGGGTTCCCTGCACGACTCCCCCTAATCCACCCCCAAAGGTCACATTCCTTTTCGTTCCTCCAGTCGCCTGGAATCCCCACTGGACGCCTAACTCTTTCTGGAAGCTTAAGTTTGCCTCTACAATCCTTGCCTCTATCATCACCATCGGGGTTTTGGTATCAAGGGATTTTACAAGATTCTTTACCGCTTGGATATTTCTTGGAATATCCTTGACAATGAGGATATTGGTTCTCTCGTCAACTTTGACATCCCCTCTCTCACTTAAAATTCCCTTGACCTGAGGAATGATCTCCTTTCCTGAGGCGTAATTGATGGGGATAAGTTCGGTCACCAAATCCTCCAATCTCTCCTTCGCTCTCTTAGCCTCTAACTCTGCTTGAACCTCTTTCTTCAGGGTTTCCAACGGGGCTACACGGATTACATTTCCAACCCGGTGCATTCCCAAAGCCCTGGCCTGAAGGATGACATCGAGGGCTTGGTCCCATGGGACATCCACCAACCTCATCGTCACCTTCCCTGTGACATCATCCCCAGCAATAATATTCAGATCACTCACCTCTGCGATCAGGCGTAGGATGTTCTTGATATCTGCATCTTTAAAATCGAGAGAAAGTTTTCTACCAGTGTAAACTTTTTCCGATGGGGGTTCCTCATACAGTTTCCTTTCTGGTTCCATCTTCCTGGCGGTGGGGGCCGGAGCAGGAGGGATGGGAACAGAGGGTTTCTCCTCTTTTTTGGGTTCTGGAGGAGGCTCCTTTTCTACTTTTTTGATTTCTTCTTCCTTCTTTAATTCTTTGACTTCAGCCACCACCTTTGGAGGCGGTGGCGCCTCCGCTTTTACCTCGGGCTTCTTTGGTTTTTCGACATCCACAAAAAGGGTGGTCCCTTCCTGAGTCGTTTCATAGGGGACATCCTCTTTTAACTTGATTAGGATTTGAAGGTCATTCCCCTTCCCTACCCGGATGTTCTTGAGGCTGATATAAGAGACCGCACTATCGAACTCTTTGGTATCCAACCCCCTCAATAAATGTTTGGGGGCAAAACTGTCTTTAATCTCCAAGGCAATCGTGTCTTTGGATATCAGTCGGGTTTCGAACCTTGGCTCTTCTGAAAGGGAAACCATCACCCTCGATTTATTATCCATCTGCTTGAAATTGATTTCCTTTAAGGTGTTAGGCTTAATGGCTTTTGGCGCAGACTGGGTTTGAGCAACCGTGGGCTTCTCCGTTACCTTTGGAGGAGTCTCCAAAGCCCTCTCCCCAACGGAAATCTGAGGCTGGAGGGTTGGGGGAACATTTCCCATCAAAACAAGCAATCGGTCTTCTATTCGATTGATCTGGTAGGAAGGCAATTGGGGTTTTGAAGAATCGAATACAAGTCTCAATTTATCTGGATGCTTCCCAATTCGGACCTCTTTAATAAAAGGGCCCTTCACTTTGAGCGACCTTTTAGGATATCGGGTCTCCACTTCCCAAATGTCCAGGACCAATCGAGCTGGGGAGTCCAATTTAAAGGAATTATAGTTACCTATTTGACCATCTGCGATGATGTTAAAGACGAGGAGACCTTTCTGATCTTCCCATTGAAAATCGATCACCTCTTTTGCCTTACTCATTGGAGGAGGGGAGGGCTGGGATACAACAGGAGGGGGTAAGGTTTCTTCCTTTTTAGGCTCTAAGGGTTTGGCTTCCTCCTCTTTCTTTTCTTTGATCGTGGTTTCTTTAGGGTTTGCCTCTTTCAACTCTGAAACCTTTTTCACCTTCTCCACATCGATGAGAATATTTTTCTCCTCTTTCGTAATATTGTAATTGGTCATTTGAAGAAGGCTGATCTCAATTCTCCCCTTATCGTCATACTGGGTTCCTTGGATCTCTCCCACTGTCCCATTATGGACTTTCAACGTTTCTTTGATTTGAGTGAGGTCTGCATTGGGAAGGTCGATTGCAATCCTTAAGGGGTCGGAAAGCAATTTGTAAAAGGGTGGAGGGATCGTTTCTGAACCTTCAATCCGAATCCGGGTATAGTTCTCCTCTTCGAGAACTGTTATCTTCTGGATGAGCGAAGGCCTCGCTGAAGGAGTAACTTCTGGCTTGGGCTGGGCCACAGGGGTAGGGGGTGGCGCCGTGGCGCAACTGATCATAAACAGCAATAAACTCACTAACCCCAATAATTTCACAAACGAAAACGATTTCATGATTCTCCTCCCTCCTCCATTCGATGGAGTAATATTGAGATCTCATGGGTTTTGGTTTGACCAAAAATATCGATATAGACCTCTTCAACGATCACCTTATCTTTGAGAATTTTGGTTACCTTTCCATCATTTTTTCCAATCAGTGTCCCTTTCTTTAATAAATATCCCTTCCCCGCGGAATCCTCAACCATCGCGATATTTCCCTCTGGAGAAGAGATGATGGCCACCAATTTCAATTGGCTGATCTCATATTTCTGCAAGGGGGTCTGAGGGACGCGAGAGACCTCCCGAACAGGGGTGAGTTGAAGGAAGGGTTTAAAAGGGTCTGGCTTTCCCGCAGGATTATAGGTATATTCCGGCTCCTCCTTCTTCTCTTCTTCCTTTTTTTCAGCCACCTTCACAGTCTCCTTTTTTTCCGGTAAAGAAGGCTTACTTTTTTGTGGAAGAGAAGAGGGAGGAGAGCCACCACACCCTCCAATTAAAAAAAGAAGCATGACCAAAATGGGGAGGAGATTTCCACCCCTCCTATCTCTTTTTAAGATGTGAAACCTCATTTTCCCCTCCATCAGGCTATTTCTTCTGGGTCTTGGGTGCAACTTTCTCCTCCTTCTTTTTTTCAATGAACCGATAGGTGTTGACCAAGCAGGAGGTCTTCACCAAGATTTCCGTTCCTATTTTTTTCGGATCCTTCTCCTTTTGAAACCTGCTCATATTGAAATCAACCACATTGATGATCCTTGGAAGTTTGCTAACTTTATCGAAGAAGATGCCCGTGTTATGGTAACTCCCTACAAGCACCAGTTCGATGGGAACTTTGGCATAGAACTGCTGAGGCTCCTCGGGTTTGGGCTTAAAAAGGGTAAACTCAAGGTTCGATTCCTTACCCAGGCTTGAGATGTTTCTCAAAATCTCCGGGATCTCTTTTTCATTGGGAAGTTGGGTCAAGGCTTTATTCAGCTCTTTATTCAATTTTTCAATCTCCTCCCTGAACTTCTGGAGATCCCGAACAATCGCACGGCTTTCGTTCAACTCTCGGGTGACCTTATCATATTCACCCTTCAATCTCTCCATCTCTTCCCGATGCGGAAGGTAGAAGAGATAGGCATAAAGACCTGTGATGACCAAGAGAACCGCCACCAGGATTAAAATCTTTTTTGATTTTGGAAGTTTTAATAGGGAATCGAATGTAAGGGCCATGCTTTTCCTCTCTCTTTAAGGGTTGATCTCGCAGGAAAGGCTGAATTTTTTCAACTTAATCTTGCTCTGTTCAACCTGTTCAGTGACAATGAGTTCGATATTTTTGAAGAGTTTTGATTTCCGAAGGTTGGTCATAAAGTTGGCTACAGTCTCATCATCCAGGGCAATCCCTTCGATCGCAAGCCTCGTTCCTTCTTTCTTTAAGGATTCGAGGTGAATCTTCTCGGGTTTACCCGTGCTCAGTTCATCAAGAACCTTTGCAGGAGTGGCCTTCTCTTTCCTTAATGAATTGATGACGTTTAACTTCTCTTGCAAAGTCTTCTGGTCCTCTTTGGCCTTATTCACCTCTGCGGTCAAGGATTTGTAATGGGCAATCTCTCTCTTGGTGTTTGAGATTTTATTGAGTAAATCCTCTTTTTCTTTTCCGATCCTCCAGTTAAAGAGGATGAGACTTGCCAAAAGAATGGCCATACAGAGAAAGAGAACAATGAACTCTTTTGGAATGGCCTTTTTCTTTGGACCTTTTCTTTCAACCAGTAAATTGATCTTGATCATCGGTCCCCCACCTTTCTTGAAGCCAGACCGACCCCTACTGCCATAATCGGCCCGATTTCCCTAAGGTATTCCATGTCGAAATTTTTCTCACTGTATTCAATTTTCTTAAAGGGATTTATGATTTCAACAGGGATCCCAATCTGCTGTTGGAGAACGATATCGAAATCTTTAATTTTAGATCCGCCTCCGCTGATAAAAAGTTTCCCAATTTTTTCATAGGTGGTGGTGGATTGGAAAAATTCTAAGGAATTCCCAATCTCAATGGCCAGGGATTCCGAGGCTTCCTTAATGATATTGTGGATTACGGTTTGGGAGGCCATGTCGACCTTGCTCCCTATCTTGATCTTTTCAGCCTCCTCAAAGTCAATGTGGAGTTGTCTCTGAATCTCCTCGGTGATCTGATTCCCTCCCTTAAAAATATCCCTTGTGAATGCGGACGTATTATTTTTAATGATATTAATATTGGTGATACTTGCCCCGATATTGGCAATCGCCACCACCTCATCCTTCTCCAGTTCATAATTAATGCCTAACATATTCTCTAAGGCAAATGCATCGATATCAATGATGACTGGATTCAGACCTGCTTCCATGAGGATGGAAACATAATCATTAATAATATCCTTTTTGGCTGCCACCAGAATCACATCCATCACCTCTGGATTTTCGGAACTGGAGCCAAAAATCTGAAAATCAATATTGACATCATTGATATCAAAAGGGATGTAGCGTTCCGCTTCCCACTGAATGGACTCTTCCAATTCTGCCTGGGTCATAAAGGGGAGGGTGATCTTTTTGACAATCACCGAATGGCCTGAGACAGAGGTGACCACATCCTTGGTCTTTACCTTACAGGTGGAGATTAAATCTCGTATGGTATCGACAATGGTGACCGAGTCCATTAAGGCCCCATCCACAATGGCCTCCGGAGGTAATGGGGAAATGGCTAAATTTTGAAGTTTATATCCCCCCTTCCCCTCATTCAGTTCAACAAGTTTGATAGAACTTGACCCAATATCCAGACCAATGACATTCTTCCCTTTTCCAAAAAGCATATTTTTTCTCCTAATCCTTAAATTTGATAGGCAAAACTTATGCCAACCTTCATCCCCTCATTGAAGACTAATCCTTCCATTAAAAATTTTAAGAATAGCATCCATTATCAATAAAATTTTATAAATGTCAAGAAAAATATTTTACAAAATTATTGAAATCTTATAATTATTTGTTGTAATTTAATAAACTATGTTAGAGATTTTGAATAAACCTTTAATATTTTTAATTAATTATTCGATAATTGGTATCTCTTAATCTTTGCCCTTAATGTAGCCCTGGAAATACCCAACACTTTTGAAGCCTTTGACTTATTCCAATCAAATCGGCTAAGAACCCTGCTCAAGTGTGCCTTTTCTGCGCTCTCCAATGAAAGGTCATCTAATTCATCTAAATCTTTATTCAATTCTTCTTTTTCCTCTCTTATGGACTGCCGAATCTCGAAAGGAAGGTGTTTGGGGGTGATAAAATCCTGATCAGCCAATATCATTCCCCTTTCGATGACATTCCTTAATTCCCTCACATTCCCTGGCCAGTGATATTGGCACATCAATCTTTTTGCATCTTCTGAGAGTCCCTTCAGATTTTTACCCAACTCCCTATTGTTTTCTTCAATAAATAGATTAGAAAGTAGAAGAATGTCTTCTACTCGGTCTCTCAAAGGAGGCATCTCAACCACCATCACTTTTAGACGATAATAGAGGTCTTTACGAAATTGTCCTTCTTTCACAAGTTTTTCAAGGTTTTTGTTGGTGGCTGCAATGATTCGGACATCCACCTTTATCTCCCTTTCCCCCCCTACCCTCATGAAGGTCTGGTTTTCAAGGACCCTTAAAATCTTTGACTGCAAGAAGGGTTTCATATCCCCAATCTCATCTAAAAAGACTGTTCCTCCATCCGCCAGTTCAAAAAGCCCTTTTTTGGTATTCTTGGCATCCGTAAAGGCTCCCTTCTCGTATCCAAAAAGTTCGGATTCTAACAGGGTATCAGGAATGGCACTGCAATTGATCTTCATCAAGGGTTTATGGCTTCGACTGCTATTGTAATGAATCGCATTGGCGGCCAGCTCTTTACCTGTCCCGCTCTCCCCCTGGATCAAGACAGAGGTTTTGTTGGTCTTACTAATCATCTCGATCAACTCTCTCACATACTCGATCTGAGGGCTAACTCCATAGAGATGACTATTCTTTGCGCTCTCTTTTTGTTGACGATGAAGTCTACGGACTTCATTGATTAAACTTCTGGTCTCCAACCCCCTTTCGATCAACAATTTTAACTCTTCCAACTCAAAGGGTTTATTGATATAGTGATAGGCCCCGGACTTCATTGCAGTCACAGCGGTTTCCACATCCGAATAAGCGGTCATGATGATCACCAGAATTTCTGTGTCGAACTCCTTGATCTTCTTCAGGACGTCAAGACCGTCCCCATCTGGAAGCCTCATGTCAAGGAGGATGAGATCAACGATATTTTTCTTAATGGTGGGAAGCACCTCTTCCCCTGAACCTACGGTAAAGACCTCATAGTCTTTCTTCTTGAATACATCGGATAGAGTCTCTCGGATCACTTCGTCATCATCAACAATCAAAATAGAGGGCTTCATAAATTTAACTCTCCAATCTCTCGGGTAAATTTATGATAAAGGAGGTTCCCTTCTCCCATTTACTCTCCACTTTAATGGTTCCACCATGTTTCTTAATGATCTGGTAGGTGATGGAAAGACCCAGACCTATCCCCTTCGGTTTGGTCGTAAAGAAGGGATCGAAGATCTTATGGAGGAGATGGGGAGGGATGCCTTTCCCTGTGTCCGAAACCACAATCTTTACTAAATTCAGTCTCGATTCCCCAGAAGGGTGGAAGAGGGGGGTAGCCTCAATTCTGAGTTCTCCTCCATTGGGCATGGCCTGGATGGCATTGAGAAATAGGTTGAGAAAGACCTGGTACATCTGAACTTTGTCTACATAAATCTTTGGAAGTTTGGGATCATAATGTTCTACAAATTGGATCCCTTTATCTGCGATTTCTTTAATCAAAAAGGGGACGATTTCATTGATGATATCTTTGAGCTGGCATGGGGCCAGGTTCAACTGCTGGGGCTTTGCAAAGGAGAAAAAGGTTTTAAGAAGTTCATTAAGCCTGTCGATCTCCTTCGTAATCCGGTTTAGGTATTCCCTCTTTGGATCATCCTCCGGCATCTCCTCGCCGAGGGCCTGGGCGGTCGTTTTAATCCCCGCCAGAGGGTTCCTCAACTCGTGGGCAATCCCTGAGGCCAGTTTTCCCAGAGAGACCAACCTATCCATCCTCAAAATCTCTTCCTGCATCCGATAAACATTGGTCAGATCCCGAAAGATCACAATCTTTCCAAGGGGCTCACCCTGAACGCTTAAATGGTTATTGATCGTGAAGCCAATAGGAAATTCGCTCTGATCTTTTCTCTTCATCCACCCCTCTTTTCGATTGTCCAGGTCATCCGAATGGTCTAAAAGGGAATGAAGCACACTCTGTTTTTCCCTCAAACCAAAGAGGGCTAAAGGTTTTCCGATCACCTCCTCCTTGGAGTAACCCAGGATCTTCTCCCCTGCCCTATTGATGTAGGTAATCCGATCATTTTTCCCAGTGATGATGATCCCACTTCCAATGCTCTGGATGATGCTTTCCATGAAATTCTTTACATTTTCGAGTTCCCTGGAGAGACGCTGGACCACCTCTTCCTTTCTCAAGGTCTCGTCGCCCAACCCCCTGTTGTTTAAAATTCCGTTTTCCATTTAACCCCAACTCATTAAAGTTTCGTTAGGTTCAGGATGGGAATTTCCACCACCTGGTCTTGATAGGTCCACTCAATCATCCCGGAGAAATACTGGCCTTCGGTCTTCTGAATTTTTAGTTGAGCGGATGCCCTTTTGATAATCTCATCAATCCTCAATCCCTTCAGTTCTCCATCATCTTTTACCGTGAGGATTCGAACCTCTTCTGCAGGGGGAATCTCCCCTTCAATAGAAAAGACTTCCTTGAGATTAATCATCTTAACCTCTAAATGCTTCAATTGGAGTCTTTTGCAATTGGCATATTTTTCATAGAGTGGATAAGGGACCTTGAAAAGTTTGACCACCTGTTGATTCTCTATCCCAAAAAGTCTTCCGTTCACTTTAAAAATGAGAACTTGCGCCATCTGGCCCTTTTCCTTGGGGAGACTTTCCAAATGATTTTTTATTCTTTGATCGATCTCTTCGAGGCTTCCTTGAATCCTTTTGAGAGATTCCTCTACCCTTTTTGAGAAGGAGTCAATTTGATCAGAGATCTTCCAAATCCTATTTTCCAGTAACTCAATAAACTCTACCCCTTGCTTTCCTGCCTCGGGTTGAACGGATGGAGGTTCTTTAACGACCTGCTGGAATGGTTCAAGACAAGCAAACCTTGCCTCCATTCCTTTAAAGGCAAGTTGTTTGTAAATGCGGATTTCTTTGTCCTTCTCCTCCTCTAACAGGAGCCTAAGGGTCTCTTTGGAATCAAGCAAAAACTGGATGAAGGAAGGATGGATGTTCCCTTCAGACTGAATCATAGATTCCAATGCCTTTTCCATTAATTTCAGGATCGAGAGGGCGCTTGGATTTTCTTTAAATGTCCTTTTTAAATCAATGACCTCCTCCTTTGTTGCCAAGAGGTTCTCCTTTGTAATCTCCCATTCCAGTGAAAGGAGTCTGCTCTCCAACTTATCAAGCCATTTGGGAGGAGAAGGCATAGAGGGGGGAGGAGCCAGGATCTGTTCTAATCCAGAGGAGGGTTCCACCTGATATGAAGTTTCGATGAAGGGAGGTTGAGGGGAAGGTTTTGGGGGAGAGGGTTGGGCTTGGGGAGGAGGTTCCGATGAAGGTTCAAAAGAGATGCTCTCTGGGGAGAAAGCATCGGTAGGTGTTTTTTTCTTCTCAACAAATAATCGATCCACTGCTTGGTCGATCTCTTCTTCCAAAATTTTCAACTCATCTTCATCGAGTATCTTTTCCATCTCCCCTCCCCTTTTATCTTAACTGTTTATCCAGAAGCATGATCTTTCGGCTGACATCCTTGACCACCAATTTGCTAATCTCCCTTAGGGTTTCAAAAACCCCCTCCCCTCTCAGGGCACTCGCTGGAAAGGAGGGGACTTTCAGCATGGAGTTAAGGTCTTTCTCAAGAACTTCAATGGGTAAGATTTCAGAATCGGTTCCATCTAAATCTCGTTTGTTATACTGAATGACCAGAGGAATGCTCCGGATGCTGATCCCCTTTTCAGCAAGATTTTTGGCTAAATTGATAAGGCTTTCGATGTTCTTTTTCCTCTGAACTTTTAATGAATCTGCAACAAAAACAACACCGTCTACCCCTTTTAATACCAGTTTTCTCGTGGCATCGTAGTGGACCTGACCTGGAACCGTATAAAGCTGAACCCTGATATCAAACCCCCGGATCTTTCCCAAATTTAAGGAAAGGAAGTCGAAAAAGAGCGTCCGGTCGCCCTTAGTATCGATTGAAACCATCTTCCCTTTGATGTCATCCCTTGTGCGGTTAAATATATATTGAAGGTTTGTGGTCTTTCCACAGAACCCTGCCCCATAATAAACAATCTTGCATTGGATCTCGTCTTTGCTGAAGTTGATGAAAGGCATTAAACCTTTTCTCCCTCTTCGGAAATTCCCATGGCCCCCGTGGGTCTCTTCCCATCAAAGATCTGAGTAAAAATCTTTAAAAGGTCGTCACTGATCTTATTGATCTGTAATCGGATTAACCCCAGAGAGGTCTTATCATCAAAAAGGGTCACCATGATCACATGTTCTCCAATGGAGGTAAAATAGACATTCTCACTCTTCCCTTTATGGAAGAGCAGGGTGAATTCTTCTTCTCCCAATATCTTGGCGATCTCTGCGGTCGCTCCAAAATTAGCCGCAGTTAAGGCAGAAAGCGCCAGGATATCCACATTGAGGTCATCCCCATGATGGGCAATCAGTTGACCCGATCGATCGATCAATAATACGGATTGAGCAAAAGAGGAGGAAATCATCTCTCTCAAATAATGATGGATCTTCTCAAGGTCTTTTTTAGTAATGATAATATTCATTTCCCTGTGGTTTTAGATTCTTACACTTTAAATCTGAGAATTTTCTTCTAACATTTTAGGCACCCTCACCCTTCCCCTCTCCCAGTGGGAGAGGGGAAGGGTGAGGGGAAATTTCAAATATTTTTGGCTAGAGGTTAAGAGGCCTTTTCCCCACGACATTTCTCATTCTTTGTCATCATTCTTTCGCATCGCCTCTACGAGTAGGTGTTCCCAGCTCTGATAAATGGTCTGAACCCTCGGGGTAACCCCAATATTGGAGACAAACTCTCCCTCCTGCCAACTTAAGATTTTATAAAACGCATCCGTGCCCTTTTTCTCTCCACATTCTGCATGGATGATCTCTCCCTCATTGAGGTAGATCACCCCCTTTTCTCCGTCCCGTGTGATGACCAGGGCGGTCGTCAAACGACTAAGGCAGTTCATTTGAATGATATCCGTTAACTGAAGCCCATAAACCTTTCCCTGAAATCCCTTTTTTTTGCCGATCAGATCGATGATGATCTTTCGGATATCGGAAATCTCAAAAGGCTTCTCAACATAATAGATAGAGCCTCTTCGATTTGCCTCCTTCTGGACATCTGAAGATCCGTAGGCGGTCATGATGATCACTTTTATTTCAGGATATTCTTTTCTGATTTTTACAAGTAAGTCGAGACCATTGATGTCGGGCATTCGAATATCGGTGATCACCAGGTCAATTTTGTTCTTCTTTAGAAGATTGATTGCCTCCTTACCATTATTGGCAATGATCACTTCGTATTTATCTCTATCCTTGGAGAGACTTTTGGCCATACTCCAGGTCAAAGTCTCTTCATCATCAACGATAAGAACTCTTTTGATTTCTTTCATTAGATTCTCACAATGAATATTTGAGAATTTTCTTCTAACATTTTATGACCCTCACCCTTCCCCTCTCCCCCTGCCTACCTTCAGGCAGGCACCGGGGAGAGGGAGGGGTGAGGGGAAATTTCAAAAATGGAATTATTTGATGTAAAATAAGCAAAATAGATACCAATTATTTCAACTGCCTTAAACTTCGATTTTATTAAATAATTCAATAAGTTTTAGGAATAAAGGAATTCATCCTATTATAAAAAAGGGGACAAAAATGGTCAATATTATACCAATGGATAAAAATTGTCTATTCGATACTACCATATCTCCATATTTATGTAAACCCTATAACCTTCCAAATCCCTTTTTAAAAGAGAGTTAATGGGAGATTTGAGACCAAACCCGGGTTATCAAAATCTCTGGACCCATTTTAATGATGGTTGGTAAGAGGTAACTCAGGGCTTTAGCCCTGATTTTGAGAGAGGTAACTCAGAGCTTTAGCTCTGATTTTGAAAGAAGTAACTCTGGGCTTTAGCCCTGATGGTTCAGACCTGAAGCCTTCCTGCCCCAGGCAGGGGCTGAGTTATATAACAGAGAAACCAAAGGAAACATAATTGCCGGGTTATAAATCTCCCCTGCCCTCTTTTTAAAGACTTGACTTTTTGGAGACCATTGGATAAGTTTTATTAAAATACTCCATTTCAAAGAGGCTTTTTTGGTCATCGATAAAGAGAAAATCTTAGGGGTTGCCCAAAAATATATCCTGAAGGGTCAATCGAAGAAGGCGATCAAAGAGATTTTAAAATTGATCGAGGCTTCTCCGAAAGACAAGCGCCTCTATCTAAAGTTGGGAGACCTTTATCTAAAAGAGGGAGACAACGATAAGGCAATCAAAGAATATCTGAAGGTGGCAGAACTTTATGAAGAGGAAGATCTCAATTTTAGGGCAATCTCCATGTATAAGAGAATTCTATCCATTAATCCCAAACATATCGAGGCTATTCGAAAGACAGCCAAACTCTATATTAAAGAGGGGCTTGTTGGAAGCGCCAAAAGTTACTATCAAAATCTTCTTGAAATAAAACCCGATGACAAGGAGGCCAAAAAAGCCCTTGAGGAAATCGAAAATCCCTCAGAAATCAGGGGGGAGCCCCTTTCAGCCCAATCTATTAAATCCTCTATGCCCATCTTTGAGCCTCCCTTCGTAAAGACTCCCCCAATAAAGACTCCAATGGATGAGGAGGTCGAAGTTCTTCCAACTCCTTCAATGGACGGTGACACCCAGATTTACGAACCAGAGAGAGTTACCCCTGATAAAGATGCTGAAATGCATTATCACTTGGGGATTGCCTACAAGGAGATGGAACTTTTCGATTATGCTATCTCTGAATTTGAAACAGCCGCCCAGAATCCTCCCATGCAATTTGATTGCTATATTATGTTAGGAAGTTGCTATATGGAGAAGGGGGATTTTGAAAAATCGATTGAATATTATAAAAAGGCTTCTCAAATTCAAGGATTGTCCAAAGATAAACTGGCCCGCCTCAATTACCATTTAGGGTTAGCCTACGAAGCCAATGGCATGCTTACCGAGGCGATTGACACCTTCAGCCTTGTATTGAAACTGGACCAATCCTTCTCAGAAGCCGAAGAGAAGATCAAAAAACTCCAACCCTATATTAAGTAAATCCTTTGCCAATATAATATTTGAAATTTCCCCTTGCCTCCTCCCTCACCTCAGCGAGACCTTGTCTTAATGTCATTGCGAGGGAGTGAAACGACCGAAGCAATCTCTTTTTTTCCACCAAAGGCGGATCAGCCTCAGGGTGATAGAGATTGCCATGCTCCCTTTCGTCGCTCGCAACGATATCCTTCCTTCTCATTGCGAGGAGCGGAGCAACGAAGCAATCTCTTTGGTAAGTTTAATGGGAGGAGAAATTTTTCCTCTTTTTAGAAGACTTCTCTCCATGATTTCATCCTTGCAACCGCCCATGGAGGAATGGGAATTTGAATCACCTTATTCGCATTCAGACTGGTTGACACATAGACCATTCCGTTGGTCACCACTGGAGCCGATGGAATTCCAGCGCCCAGAGACATATAGGACTGAGGAGAAGTCCATTTTCCTGTATTGGGGTCCAAAGTGACCAGACCGAATTCTCCACCAGGGGCTCCCATCTTTGTAACGGTTCGTCCATAGAGTCTTCCTTCTCCAGCCCCACAGAATTCACCTCCTGGCATGTAGACCCACGTTGTAAAGTAGACCACTGCATTGGCAACGACTGGGGAAGCAAGGATTTTTTCTCCTTCGATCAGGTCAACCCTCCAGTTTTCATTTCCCTCTGTACCCTGGTCCCAAATCTCAAAGAAGTAGTTGAAGGTATTAGCCGTTGCAAGGTTCATTTCATCTCCTGTCCCGAAGAAGACCAGGATCTTTCCTTCGTCGTTTTTGGTCACCGCAGGGGTATGGTAAATGGGCTTTGGTTCTCCTTTAACATTCAATTTATCGATGGACACTTGAAAGAGTTGGTAGATGTCCCAATCCATATAGTTTGAACTACTCACATTGACTTTCCAGAGACCACCTTTGATGTCACCAAAATAGACATAGTCAATGAAGCCATCCTGATTAGCATCAAAGGCAATCGGACCCGAAGGGACTTTTCGTCCATCAGCAGGATTCCCTACGGTAAAGCTCCTATAGACTGTTAAATCCTCGATATCGACCACATGAAAAGAGTTCCCTTTATTATCGGAGGGATTGCCGGTGTAACCTCCTGTGATGAAAGCAACGAATCTCGTCTCTCCACCAATTTTGACCCTTCCGATATCAGGTTTTGCCCAAGTCTGACCAAGGGATTCATGGGTCCACTCCCAGAGGGCTTTTGGATTATTCGGGTCTGTGACATCAAGCGCAAAGTAATAATTCCCTCCTCCTCTCAGCCCACTGATGAGGACGGTCTTCCACTTCCCCTCGCCTTTGAAATAGACATCATAGGCTTTGGGGCTCGAATCTACATAGAAATCATGAACCGATCTTAAGTTCTTCAATTTTCCAAGGAGGCTTCTCGGAATGATGGCGAACTTCTCGCTTCCATCTGTATTGTTAAAGGCATGAAGCATCCCATCATTGGCTCCCACATAGATCACCACATCCCTATTCTTATTGGCAGAATAAAAGGCTGGATAATTATTTTCAGTAAAGAAGAATGCAGGCTCTGCAATCACCACAGGAGTTGAGTGGTAAATATCCCCTAATTTCCAATCGATCGCCCTGTTTCCTTTATAATAGCCTGCTCCATTTATTCCATCATTGTAATTGGGATCAAGGGTAAAGTTGATGATGGTCTGCTCATCAACAAAATCCTCGGTGATGCCATTGCCATCAATGTCATCGTTCCCGGGATTGACGAGATTTTCTGGTGTATAGAGGGATGACTGAGAGGCCTTAAATTCTATGAGTGTTGGGTTAAGCCCTGTATCGGTCCAGGTATAGACCTTCCCCCTTCCAAAGGTTTTCATCTCCTCGCCAGCATCCCATGCAAAATCAGGGGCAAGAACACCTGTTTGCTTGTCTGCATCCCATGCCATAAGGTGCCCCAAATAATCTCCATCTTTGATTTCAAAATTTCCTCGATAGAGACGGTCCCTTGCCTTCGTAATGACAGGATTTGACCTTCCATAATACTGCCCCGTAATGGTCTGGAAAATGCTTTGAAGGGCTTTGTAAAGTGTATCAAAATCCTTTGTGAAATAAGCGTCATATTTATTTCCTGAGCCAGCCCTGGCAATCTTATTAAGCGTCTCATAGCCTTGGTCTTGAAGCACGTCCTGTCCAAAACCAATGACAAATGTCGTAACATTTATACTAAAAAGTTTTGCTGCCTCTGCTGGTGCAGCATCATAGTCGGGTTTTCCCCCTGAGTACCTGCAACTTTCAAGACCATCCGTAAGGAGAATGATATAATTGCCCCGACAGAGCGTCTCTCCAAACTTCTCCTTACTGGATGGATCTCCTTTTTCTGAACACCCAGGGCACTGATATTCATTGATGTAATCATTGAAGTATTTATATGCCCATTTGAGAGTGTCAGCAAGAGGTGTCTGCTTTTGAGAATCGACTGCTGTTGTTGCACTGGTAAGACCTGTCTTCCCTGCTATGGCCTGAATGGGAAGCTTTGTCCACCATTTTCCTGTCTGGGGATTTTGGACAGGGGTTAAGTCAAGGTAAGAAAGAATCTTGTTCAAAATGGTGGTTCGATCTGATTGTTTAAAACTTGGGTCCTTATCATCTGGGAAATTAATAAAGAAATGGTGGTTATCGCTCTCCCCCGGATTTCCTGCTGGAGCAGGGTAAAAAGGTGTTTTCTGATCATTATATTTCCACCAACCAGAACCATCGATATGATAATAGGACCAGGTGTGAGGATATTTGGTAGTATCACTTGGGTTTCCAGGATATTTATAATCAGAATAATCAAAGCAGGTCCCAGAGACTAAATTCCATGTCCAAGTGCCAAAACTATCTGTTGTCACTCTTGTATCTGGGCAGGTTGAACCCGAGGTGTCAACCCATTCAGATTTCCATTCCCATTTTTCCCCTGATCCTGGATCTTCATCATCCCAGCATTGCCAGTGATTTGCTGGTCTGCCATTTCCCCCTGTATAATATTCATTGTTATCGCCTACATTATCAGAGAAATAGGTACTCCATTTTGGTGTATCATTCTGTTGTTTAGGCCATGGACTACCTTCTTTATCCGATCCACAAGTGCCTAAACTTGCAACCTCTACATAATATTTCTTTTCCTCATAAAAATTGTAGGGGTCACTGATGGTTTTATAAGTGAACTTCCATTTATTTTCTTCTGGATAATGAGTAATAGCTGTAACTTGCCATTTTACTGTGTAAGTTGTCTCCTTTTTAAAATCGTTCTTCTCTTGAATGTAGGGTGGGTGATATTTTTCTGACTTCTTGTTATGGATATCGACTAATTCATTAAATGTAAAACCTACTGTGACTGGACTATCAATCGACCCCCATGAATTATTCTTGTGGTCTATGAAACTATAATCATAGCGGCTCCATGCCGTTTTAGTTACTACCGAGCTCGAATCCCCATAATAGGCTGTCCTCCATCGGTAATATCTTTTGTAACGGTAGTATTTGGTTGTTGTCGCATTAGCTGTCTTTTTATATACTTTATACTGTCCTCTAACCTTTGGGATTCTGACCTGAGCATAGGTTGAAAAGCCGAGGTTAACCTTGTCCTTCACTATATCTTCTAAAATTTTTTTCAGAGCATCCTTTGCCTTATAGAGTTTACTATCCGGATGGTTTCCCCCATGAGGGGAAGAAGTTTCATAATTGAGTCCATACCATTTCCAGATACTCTCGCCCTTCGAATTCAAATTGATGCTCATCTCCATTGAGGAAGAGGTATCGAATATAATCATCACATTCGGGGTTTTGACCTGGAAGACGTCACCCTGGGCATAGGCCAAATAAGGAATTATCAAAAAACAAAATAAGGTAAAGACAAGCAATCTCTTCATTTTCTCCTCCTTAGTTATATCCTTCAGGTGTCAACATGGCTGCTTCAATGATGGCTTCTATAACCACCTTACCGGCGGTCGGAAAGTTGGGAGCCACCCCTTCTGATCGAACCCTGAAGACAGCATAATCGATCCCCATTTCTGACCGATTCCATCTCTGATAAGTCACATTGCTTGTAGCCTCTCCAATCCCAACCGAATAAGAACCGCTTGTTGCAACCCCATAGATGAATTCCCCTGTGGATGCTCTGCCACGGAAATTTTCAATTCCACCATCCGCTGCATAAAAGGCATTGTTGTAAACCCTTTCGTTTCCGGCAATCTTTGTCTCATGGGTGGTGGTGCTGACTGCACTTAGACCAATAAGGGTTAAAACCAACAACATGATTAAGGCAATGATTAAGGCCACCCCTTTTTCATTTTTTAAATCCACCTTCGATTCCATTCGATATGTCCTCCTGATTAAATTCCTAAATTTCTCAATTTCACGGTTGAACTGAGTGTTCGTCTTCGATAACCATCTGCTGCCTTCAACTGGGGATCGGTTTGGTCCGTCCTTGCGACCACTGTGGCTTGAACCATACGAATATCATCCCTTCGATTGCCAGGGACATCGACCAGGGTCTCCCCTGTATTCATCACATACTGGAATTGAAGGCTCTCGATATTTTCAGCAACAGGCTGTGGCCCATCCCCAAGATTCTCGTCCCTTAAAAGGCATTGTTTCCCATCTACGACTCCCAAAGAATAAGTCACTGCCAGAATCATAAATACAGGGTCACCTGCCTTGTGATCTTGAGTGAGAGTAACCCCTGGAAACAAATAAATTTTATTCCCATCTATTTTATGAATTCGGTGGCTTTCTATTCCATTAATAGAAAAATATTTCTTTCCTGCTATATTGAAACGGGAGGCATCTGTAAACACAATTGGGCGACCTTCTGACTCTTGCCCATCTCCTGAATTAGCGTTTGAAGCCAAAGTGGTTGCCTCGACAAGTCCTGCAACCACGGTAACCTTCTTACCGGAATCTTCTGGGTGAAGAGCGCTTTTATATTTTCCATGCAGGGCATCTGCGCCCGTGTATTCATCCCAGAATTTCGAATCGATCCCATATCCTGCCATCCTCAATTCTCTCATCATCTGGTTAATAGCAATCCTTACATTCTGCTGGACATCTGCGACCTGCTCCTGGGCCGAGTATGTATATTGCTGAGAAATAAAGGTTTTGTAAATTCCTGCAACAAGAATCGCACTGATTGCCAGGGCCACAAGGAGTTCAATAAGGGTAATGCCTTTCTCTTTCATCTCTTTTTCCTCACTGGGCACGAAGGGTTGAGAATGAAACACTATGGTCAGAATTCTCTCTCCACCTTACGGTCACAACAATAGAGAGCATGGTTGTTCCCGGAACCAATTCAACTGTATATTCTCTTGAGAAGATTCCCTGAACAACTCCTTCATCATGGGTCCCAAGGGATAAATCAGCGTGGCTCACATCGAGATTCCTTAACTCCTCCAGCCGATTCTGAGCAAGAATTGATGCCTGGGTG
>FWPV01004814.1_pt1 | contig 27778 bp, 21 predicted proteins | sample 2228371 | NCBI WGS metagenome assembly FWPV01 (sample SAMEA103939776, study PRJEB20133) | metagenome
GCTTTTTCTCACCCTCTTCCTTATTTCTTTCCTCTTACTCTTTCGCTCTGCTGGTTAACTTCTCTTTGATAGGGTTGCCACCGGAGTTGATTACAAGCTTTCTCGGTTAAGAGGGAGGAAGGAGTGCAATTTCATAGGCGGTATCCGAGGATGAGATTGCTTCGTCGCGGCGCTTTTCGCAATGACGGGCAAGGGAGGGCAATAACTGAGAAAAGTGCTCGTGCGAGTTGGAATTGATTTGACACCGTCTGGAAGATTGTCATTATTTTACTATGCCGAATCGGATTAACTCCATATTCACTCTGGAGGATACCTTTGTTGCCTATGCGGTTGGTGATAATGGGCTTATTCTGATAACACGCAACCACGGTGAAACCTGGCAAAGGCTTTCCTGTCCGGTTGATGTAAACCTTTACACCATCTGTTTTCCCGGGCAGGGTTCAATTGGTTATGCCTGCGGTGATAAGGGAACTATTCTGAGAACCGAGGATGAGGGTACCACCTGGCGGAAATTGTCGGTGCCGGTTGATGTTGACTTAAGGGCGATTAAATTCCCGATTTCACCGGAGATTGGGTTTGTTGCTGGTGACCGCGGAACCGTTTTGCGGACAGGTGATGGCGGAAGAACCTGGGAGAAACTAATCACCACTACCGAGGAGAAGATAATGGACATTAACTTTCCGGCTGATGAGATGACCGGCTATGCGGTTGGACTAAATGGCACGGTCTTGAAAACCACAACCAGCGGGGCAATCTGGTTCTCGCAGGCGACGAATATTCAAGGGTTAGTAGCCAATACCCACTTCACCGCGGTTCACTTTCCGGCGGATGACATTATCGGGTTTATGACCACCACCTCGGGCAAGGTATTCTTTACTCCTAATGGTGGGGAGGTTTGGCGTCCTTTACCAATAGAGTTTCCCCTGCCACCGCTTTACTCATTGGATTTTCATTATGACACGATGGTCGGTTTTGCGGTCGGTGCCAAAGGGACATTAATTCATACTAAGGATGGTGGGGAGACCTGGGAGAGGATTGATTCGGGGACAACTAAAGACCTTTTTAGCGTTCGTTTCTTTTCCGATTGGCTGGTGGGCATTATCGCCGGAGATGAGCGCACCCTGTTTTACAGTGGTGATGGTGGTTCCACCTGGACCCCGGCGGTGATAAAAGGGTAGCGTTTTTCAGTCTTGAGTGATTTGAGATAATTCATTAGAAGTCATACTTTTTCTGTTGAAATTGTAATCACCGGTGGCGGAGCTAAAAATCAGGAGGGCAAAAAGAGGTTGATTAAAGGAAAGGGAGGTTACATTAGCATACCACCATCAACCCTGATTACCTGTCCGGTGATATAGCCGGCATAATCGGAAGAGAGGAATAGGCAGAGATAGGCGACATCTTCGGGCGTTCCGGCTCTTTTTAATGGGATTGCGTTTAGATAAGCGGTTCGGGTTGCGGAATCAAGTTTTTCGGTCATCTGGGTCGCAATGAAGCCGGGGGCGATGGCATTCACGGTGATATTCCTTCCCGCCAGCTCTTTTGCCAGTGACTTAGTAAACCCGATTAAGCCCGCCTTGGCCGCGGCGTAGTTCGCCTGACCGGCGTTGCCCATTTCGCCAATCACCGAGGCGATATTGATGATTCTACCCCAGCGGTTTTGAAGCATATTTCGGCAGCAGGCCTTAGTGAAATTGAATGCGCCCTTGAGATTTACCGCAATCACCTGGTCAAACTCCGCTTCGCTCATCCGTAAAAGGAGGTTGTCCCGGGCGATACCGGCGTTGTTTACTAAGATATGGACCGTGCCAAACTCTTTAATGATTTGCTCGCAGGTCTGGTTTACCTGGTTATAATCGGCGACATCAACCAAGTAGGCGTTCGCTTTACTCCCTAATCTTTTTAATTCTTCGGTAACCGTTTGTGCCGATTCTATGGCTAAATCGCAGACCGCAACCTGTGCCCCAGCTCTTCCCAATTCCAAGCCAATCGCCTTCCCGATACCGGCACCGCCACCGGTGACAATTGCACACTTTCCAGTAAGGTCAATCTTCATAAACGCCTCCTATCGGACTAATGTTAATCTGCCAACATTTTTTTCCTTAATCTCTTCGTCCTCAATCTCAATGATATAAAAATACATTCCGCTTGTTACCCCCTTATTACATTCGTTTTTCAGGTCCCAGTAAGCGGCACGGTGCTCGGGATTTATTTCTTCGGGTACTTTATCTAAGACCCGAACCGGCTCACCGGCAAGGTTAAAAACCCGCACCTTGAAATAGGGGTATCTTCCTTGGAGTTTAATGGTGTCGGTTGGGGTATAAACAATCGTTGCCTTTGGGTTGTTTCTGTTTACCACAACCGGATTGGGGAAGGAGTAAACCTTGCCTAAAAAGAGCGGCTCAATTTTTAATATTGCGGTCATAACCGAGTCTGATGAGGAGATTTTCTCAATAACTACACCAGTTTGGACCCCATCATAAAATGCGGTTGATGGAACGGTAAGAGGACCGACGCCGGTGTCGCTACTTTTCCAAAGGTGGGCATCACTACCCCGGTCATTTGGTCCTAACGCAAAACTGGGGGAACGGTCTGCCCGCAAGATTCCGACTAAGGGACGGCGCTCATTGTCGTTATTAGTTTGGGACTCATCAATATGGAGGATTAAGAGCCCACTGCCCGGGAGCCCCTGGTCAAATCCAATTCGCTGGCGGTTTTCAACGAGAAAATACTCGCCACTGCCGGTTCCAGCAGGGGTCCAGTCCATGCCATTTTTATTCTTCAATATCCGAAAGCCGGAGGCGCTTCCGGCGACCGCTATCAGCTGGGCAGAAACTGAGTCAAATACCCCTTCTTCTACTGAATCGGGGTTCAGCCAACCTAAGAGGTATTTACACCAGGCACAGGGATGGACCGGCGAGCTACCATAGGGTTCACTTTCGCTTTTTCTTCCCCAGGAGCCGGCGGACATCAAACAGAATCCGCCCAAGCCAGAAGAGGAGTAGTCGGTGTCGTATAAATCGGGCAGGCCCAGGATGTGAGCGAACTCATGGCAGAAAACACCAATCGTAATTATCCTGCCGTCAGCGAATCGCTCTGGTTGAATAGAGAAGACATCAATACTTACCCCATCATTGGTCATAATTGGTCCCGGGGAACCGAAGGTCGGGTCGGACAGCTCCCACTTATGGGACCAGATGTGATTGGGATTCCGGGTCTCCTCAGCTCCTGGACCAGAGTGAACTATTAACAGTCCATCAACGACGCCGTCGTGGTCATTGTCATAGCGGGAAAAGTCAATCTCGGGGTCAACCTTTTGCACAATATCTACCACCAACCCCTGGGTGTTGTGAGGAAAGTCGCCATAGATACCAAATGAGTCACCGAGATAATAAGAGTAGTTATTGGCCAGCCGCTGCCAGCCATGAACTTCGCCAGTTAAAGAAATGTTGCGGTAACTAACCTCAGCAAAATAGTCGACCAGCGAGCCTTTGTTAGCGGTGAATAGTAATTGCTCAAAGTCGGTAATGGTATGGGTATGGGGATTATCACTGAAGTCAACTAAAATCACGAGCAAATTTTGGCTCCGGTCTCTTGCTCCGCGGATTTTGATGCTCTCCGGGCTTTCCACCGCGCCCGGAAACCTAATACCGGTTTTAATTTCCGGGATGGGGGGCATCGCCAATGACCGGTGTAAAACGGTAAAAGTAAAAAGCCAAATGACCGCCGATTTCATTGCCAGGCGGCGCCGTAGGTGGGGCAATCTCTTTTTCCCCTTCACCCATAGGAGACTCCTTCGGGCTTCGCCCCCGGAATGAGAGAGAGAAACCGTCTCGCTCATTTTGGCTTCTCGGCAATAACTTTCTTAGTCCTGGCTGGGTGGGACATCGGGTTGTCCGGAATCACCTCTTACCATTGAGCAGTTGCCTTCAAAAAAGCAACCGGGTTGAATCACCAGGGCGCGGCAGGTAATATTACCAAACAGCTGGGCACCGCGCTGTAGTTCTACTGTTTCGGAAGCGAAGATATTACCTTCAATTCTGCCGGCAATCAGTGCCGAAGCGCAGCGGACTTCGCCCTTGAGGAGCGCACGGGGTCCAGCGAGAAACATCTCGGTGATCTCAATTTTACCTTCAATTTGACCATCCAGGCGGAAACCACCAACAACCCGAAAGTCCCCTTTTACAACCGTCTCAGTGCCGATGATAGTGTCAACCTTACCAGTGGTTCGTTTCCTTATCATAAATTTCCTTTTTCAAAGTATATAATCGCTTCCTTTTTTGTCAAAATGGTTTTTAGATGTTCCCAGAGAGCGAGAAGCATTTGACGCTGTTGGTGGTGGTGATAAAATTGATTAGATGTTGAGCCGCCGGCGTAGCTCAGTAGGTAGAGCAGCGGTTTCGTAAATCGCAGGTCGCCCGTTCGAGCCGGGCCGCCGGCTTATTAGAAGAAAGTGAGGAATGATTTTTCCCAAAGGTCCAGACCCGCGCCGGCTCTTGGAAGAGCAGGCAGCGTTTGAGGAAGCGGAGCGGAGAAGGGCTGAGGCACGAGCCCGGGCAATATTTGACAGTCTGATTGATTATAGCCCGGTAGCGATTGAAATATTTGATGAGCAGGGTAACCTCATCAAAAGTAATAAGGCGGCGGAAAGGCTCTTAGGTAAGGCGCTGCCACCGGGGTTCAACCTTTCAGAAGAACGGGGTTTGAGACGCACCGGTTTATTAGAACCCCAACTTAAACGGCTATTCGCTGGCGCCCGGGTGGAAACACCGCCATTTTGGTATGACCCGGCGGAGTTCGGGTTTACTGAAGGGGTGGGGAGAAAGGTATGTTTTAGAGCAACCGCCCTGCCTCTGTTTGATGCTGAGGGCAGAGTGAGGATGGTGGCGGTGGTTTACGAGGACCTGACCGAGCTAAAGAAGCAGGAAGAGGCGCTTCAGAAAATTAAGAGTTCGGCGCTTTATTCGGTACTGGAGAGTGTTGGTACCGAGGGTGAAGGTTTGCCGGGCGAAGCGGTGAGCCCGGATGTCCGGGATGTTGAGTTTGCCCGGCGGAAGGTGGAACAGGCGCTTAGGGAAAGTGAAGAGAGGTATCGGGCGCTGTTAGATTCGGCGGAGGGGTTTTGCATTGTCCGGTTTAGTGAAGATGGTCGTATCCTCGCAATTAGTGCTTCAGTTCAAGAGGTTTTTGGCGTTTCGCGGGAAGCGGTATTGACCGATAATTCGGTTTTGTTTGCTCAGGTTCATCCTGACGACATTGCCCGAGTTAAAGCGGTTGAGGTAGCAGCCCGAAAAAGTGGTGAGTATCCATCCGGTCACCAGTTTCGGGTGGTGAAGAGACCGACCGGTGAAACCCGGTGGGTAGAAATGCGGGGGCGAGTTTGCACTTTTGCCAGTCGGCGGACATTTGAGGTCTTTATTTTTGACATCACCAAACAGAAGGAGATGGAGGAGACATTAAAAAAGAAAGAAGATAGTCTTGCGGGTCTACTCCGAAGCGCTACCGATGGGGTTTTCGCCATTAATAAAGATTGGATTATTACCGCCTGGAGCAAGGGAGCAGAAAAGGAGACCGGGATAAGTAGTGCTGAAGCGATGGGGAAAAAAGTGTGGGAGGTTTTTTTAGAGTTAGAAGAGAGCGGTATCGGGCAACTGTTTCGCAGAAGCCTAATTGAGTCTCAACCGCAACATCAAGAGTTGTTTTACTCTGATACTCGGGAGCGGTTTAATGGTTGGTTTAGGTTAAGTGTTTATCCATTTGATTCTGGGGTGATTGCCTTTATTCGTAACATCACCAACCAAAGGCGGATGGAACAGGCGTGGCGGGATGCGGAATCCCGGCTTAACACGGTGCTGAGTAATCCATTGGTGCTGGTGGCATTTAAGGATTCAACCCTTCGCTATGTTGCGGCGAATCCAGCCGCACAAAAATTACTGGGCGGGATTACCGGCGAGATTGTGGGTAAGACTGATGCCGAACTTTTTCCCGCCACCGTTACCGCCCTCTTAGGCTCTCATGACCGACAAGTCTTAGAAAAAGGGCTTTCTTTCACCTTGCAACTTGCCTTAGGGGACCCCAAGAGTGAGGCGACCGTTTGGCTCACCCTCTCCAAACAGCCCTGGCGGAGTTTTAGTGGCGAGGTGATTGGGGTGTTAGATATTGGGTTTAATATTACTCAACAGGTCAAGTTACAAGAGGAAATCAGCCGGCGCCGAGAAGAGGTTGAGAAGTTTCTTGCCAATCAGACAAGGCTTTTGGAACAACTCCAAGATGAGCTCGCCCGCTGGAAAAAGTAAAACTTAGATGGCAAAGCGGAAAAGGCACCGCTTTCGGGAGATTAAAGAGAAGGGGGTTCGCTCAACACCCTGGCTACTGCGGCTTGAAGATTTTATAAACCGCTTCTCTTGGCTTTTTCTTGCTATTATTGTTCTTATCGCCCTTGGATTAAGAGCAAGCGACCTCCGCGCCGACCCCCCGCCAGATTTGTCCTGGAGTTTTGCTCCTTATACTGACGAAAGCCTCAACACCTACTCCGCCCGCAATTTAGTCCTCTATCGCACCTGGCGAGTGGATGACTTTTTCCCTTTTGTTGTCTACCCGCTGGTTAATATTCTTGTAGCATTAGTATACCGATTGTTTGGCATCGGCTTTGTCCAGGTGAAGCTGATTTCGGTGTTCGCCGGGGTGATTGGGGTAGTCGTGTTTTATCTTCTTTTAAAAGAGATGAGTGGTAAGATAGCGGGTTTAATTGGTGGACTTTTATTAGCAACCTGTTATCCCTTGGTGATGTACAGTCGACTCGGGCTTGTTGAAACCGTTCAGACCCTTTTTCTTTTGCTCACCGGACTTTTCTGGCTAAAAGGTCTAAGGAGAAATTGGCTTCTCGCTTTTGCTGGTTTTTTTGCTGTCGGCACGGTGCTATTGGTAAAAATTTCTGCCCTTTTCATTGTTCCGGTGATAGTTCTCATGTTCATACTTGAGTTTTTTTCTATTTGTAAAACCCTCCCCGGGCGCCGGGCGCTATTTTCTGCCCTCTTTTGGTTTTTTCTTGGGGCGCTAACCGCCTTCTTTTTTTGGTTTTTCGTCGTTTTCCTTCCTTATCGGAATGAATATATTCAATATGTCCTGCGGCACTCTACTGAATCGCCTGCTGGCCATCCTACGACAATTTCAGCCTATCTATTTAATACCTTTACATTAGGTGTTCGGGCGAGGCTTCTTTCTCGTTTGGCGGTTGTTGCCTTAATCGGATTTATAGCACTTCCTTGGCTTAGAAGAGCGGCTCGGTATATTTTTCTCTGGTTTATATTCGGATTTTTTATGCTTGGCTATATGAATTATCGCCCACCTCGCTATGAAATAGTTTTAATTCCCCCCTTAATCGCCAGCTTCGGGATAGTTATGGGGAGGTTTTTAAAACCAACCGGAATAACTATTTCTAAGCCCCGTCCTGACTTTATCAAGACAATTGGGTATTCTTGCTATCTTTGGCCGCTTATTACTCAGTTAATTCTTTATTTTACCCATTTTCATATTTATTATCGGTCAGGGGGTGAGGTAGGAGTACTTTTAATAGCACTTTTAGGCGCATTATTTGTAGGGTTCGTTGGTTATATCCTACTTAGAAAGAGGAGTAAAGAGTTAAAAATAAGTTCTCCATTTTTGCAAACTTTTATTGTCTTGTTCCTGGTGGTTCTTTCCCTTAGGTCGGACTTAAGCCAGTTTTTGGGCTGGTTTTCCAGTCGGACTTATAATATGATATCTTATTGTCGGGATTTAGATAGTGTTGTTTCTGAAAATGCGGTTGTGGCAGGACCTTGGGCACCTCCATTGATGCTGGAATCAAAAAAAAGGGCGGTGGCGGTTACTGACTGGGCAAATATAGACAACCTGATTGACCGGTTCGGTGTGACCCATTTAATTTTAGGTGAAGGTGAAACCGATCGTCTATTAGTTGAAAAACTCGGTCCTAAGTTGATTAATGAAATGACCCTTTTACGGGAGTATCAAGTGCGAGGGCAACTTTTAAGGGTTTACCTCCTGCCCCCTCTTTCCCAGCCAAATTAGGAACCACTCTTTAGAAGTTTGGCTTTTCGCAATTGGACTAAACGGGCAAGCAAACCGATAGTTGTGCCGGTAATAGTGCCGATGAGGGTTAGAATTGGTAAAAGTCGCAATAAACTGATATTAGGGCTTAGGAGAAGTTGGGCAACCGCTAACTGCCCGAGGTTATGAAAAGCGCCACCCGCACAACTTATTCCCACAACACTCAATTTTTTCTTCCCTAAAATCCTTATTAGAACCATAACTAACAAAGAAAGCCCGCCGCCAACTGTACCAAAAAAGAAAAATGGGGTGAGAAACCTGCCGGTGACGATTGAACCAATAATGAGTTTGAGCAATAATACCGCCAATGCACCTAAACCGCCTAACTCATCTAACGCCAGAACAATTGCGACATTGGCTATCCCCAATCGTAACCAAGGAAGCGGTGACGGTAAATAGTTTTCCACCGACCATAGTCCAATCGCCAAAGCGCCATAAATTGCAATCCAGAGGGATTTATCGGGTGACCCCATCAACCCCCCCCTTACCTTCCAACCAAATTACCACTCGGTTAGAGGCGCAAACAATCGTCTGTCCGGCGTAGTCAATCCACCCCATTCGGATACAAAGTTTATTTTTGCAGTCCGACTCTTTCACCCTGACTCGCCTCCCTTTCACCTCTACCTTTGTTTTTCCTACCGGTCCCCTTAATATTAAAGTTGTATCTTTTGGAAGGAAAATCATCACTTTCCCTTGCGCGGATTGGACAACGCAACTTTGGGCTGTTTTCGGTTTTTTCCACAGAAAAACAATCCCGAAAATGCTAATTATTAAAAATATTGCTATCAGGAGAATATCCCCAAAAGTTACCAGCCCTTTTTTCACAGAATTATATCCACCTTTCGCCCACACCGGCGACACTTACCATCTTTTACCGCTACCAATCGTCCTATATAACCGCTTCGTTCAACTAACACCGCTCGGCATTGCGGACAAAAGGTATCCCGATACTCTGCGCCAATGTGAATGTTGCCTAAATAAACATAGTCCAGTTTCTCTTTAGCAATTTCGGCGGCCATTTTTAAGGTTTCAAACGGCGTAGCCGGTTCCTGCGCCCGATGATGAGGAAAGTAACGGGAAAAGTGCAAGACCGTCCCTTTGCCTAATGAGGCAACAAAATCAACCAACTCCCTCAACTCCTCTTCAGAGTCGTTTTTACCCGGGATAAGAAGATTGGTCAACTCAACATGACAACTCTTTCGGGCTATTTCAATCGTCGCCAAAACCGTCTTGAGGTCGCCTTTAATAAAATTCCGGTAGAACTCCGGTCTAATTGACTTTAAATCAATATTCATCGCATCTATCAGTGGTAAAAGTTCATTAAGCGGTTCTAAGTTTATCATCCCGTTAGTAACTAACACATTCTTGATTCCCGCCGCTTTCATCAACCTCCCAGCATCTAAAAGGTATTCAAACCAGATTAACGGTTCATTATAGGTGTAGGAGATAAGATTGACCCCGGACTTTTTTACCAAATCCGTTAGTTCTTCGGGTGGGATAAACCGGCTCGGGGCAATCTCTTGGGATATCTGCCAGTTCTGACAGAAAGGGCACAAAAGGTTACACCCATAGGTAGCAACTGAAAAAACCTCGGCCCCAGGGTAAAAGTGGTATAAAGGTTTTTTCTCAATCGGGTCAACCGCCATTGAGACGACCTCACCATAATTGAGGGCAAACAGTTTCCCATCAATGTTCTTTCTCCCCAAACACCGGCCCAATTTTCCCTCAGCGATCAGACACCGGTTTGGGCAAAGAAGACATCGGAGCTTATTCCCCTCTAAGAGATAATATCTTGCCTCTTTTTTGCTCATCGCACCTCTCTTATAATTAAAGAATCACCCTGTTGGCGAAACAGAACCGCCTCTAAGCCCTGCTCCTTTACCCATCTCTCCCCTTCATCTGGACCCATCACAAACACCGTGGTTGAATAGGCGTCCGCAGCTAAGGCGGTGGCTGCGACTACCGTAACCGAAACAAAAGCGTCTGCCGGATAACCGGTCTTGGGGTTCAAAATGTGGCAGTAGCGTTTACCCCATCTTTCAAAAAACTTCTCATAGTCACCAGAAGTGGCAACTGCGCAGTTCTTTAACTTTAAAATCCGCAGAACCCCTTCACCTCGTGGGTTTTGAATCCCAATTCGCCACTCCCGCTCGCCAAAAACACTTATATCCCCACCCGCATCTACCAAACCCTCTTTCACATTGCCCTCTTTTAAGATTTCAACCGCCCGGTCAACCGCATAACCAACCGCAATTCCACCGAGGTCAATATTTACCCCTTCATTAAGAAACACGGTATCACCTTTTATTTCCACTTGGTGGAAATCGACCTTTGGTAATAACTTGGCTATTTCGGAACTCTCCGGCACCCGAAACTTTTCATCATAAAACCCCCATAACCTCATCAACGGCTCAACGGTGATGTCAAATTTACCATGCGTCTTTTCGCCAATCTCAAGCGCCTTAAGAATTAAAACCCTGGTTTCTGGAGCAACAACCATTCGTCTTGACCGATTCAACCTCACGACCTCACTCTCTTCTGAAAAAAAAGACAATAAACTGTCCAACCGATGCAATTCTGAAAACGCCCGGTTTACCGTCTTAACTACCGCAACTGAATCCCTCCCTAACGCCCGAATTCGGATATAACTTCCAAAACCCATTTCAGTTCGGTCAACCTCATAAACTCGCTCGGGGCAAGAAAGAGCCGGTGCCAAAATAAACAAAAAAGAAGCACGGAGTCCGATACCCAAGGCTCTATGCTCAATCTTATGGGCTTTTTTCATCGGTCAATCATAAACCCGAGCCAAACTAAGGTCAAGCAATCTATCGCCTTTCTCGTTTCTTTACCTTTTGGGGATGATTGACAAGACTAAATTAAATAAAAACAAGGATTTCTTTGCTAATCGGCGGGGCATTTCTGGGTGTCGCAAGCGGAACTGAAAGGTATTCCTCCCCGACATTCACCATTTAGCACCGGCGGGTATTTCATCCGAGAAGGTTCTAATAGTAAAGTTCGCAAGGTGGTGATAACCCGATAAGGAGAGAAGAGGTGTAAAAGAAAAGAGCGGGTTTTGGTGTGGGTCTTCCAATCTCTTTTCGGATTAGCCTAATGAGAAGGGGGAGGGGTATTTATCTTATTAATCTATTAAGAAATAAACACCGGGGGTAAAATCTGTAGAAGTTACCCTTCTGCCTAACACATCAAAAACGCTACTCCTTTCTTGTATTGTTTTTTCTTTGCCCCAAATAATTACTTTTCTTTTTTGGCTATTTATTGGTAACATTGTTTGCTGCTCTTCGTTAATCCCACTTAAAGTTGTGTCCGCTAATGTTATATCATCAACATAGAGTTCTGCCGAGGGGAGGGTGATACAGGAGACCGAAAGGAAAACCGCTGAGTCTGGGGCGGTGACCCAATAGGAATAATGCCGATAACCGAAAGAATAGTAAACCGGTAGCAGTTGGGGCGAGCCAATAGGATTGCCAGTTATACCAAGAAACTGTAAGACAAAAGAGCCACCCAGAACCCCGGGAACCCAGGCATAACCGGAGAACTCATAATGATAACCTGACCGCACCAATGTTGCGGTAGTTACGAATGCTGAAGTGTCGCTGCCAATAAGATGAACACAATAGTTTCCGGTGTGACTGTTAGTGTCCTTTACCGCCGAGCCGGGATGAAGCAACTCCGAACTCAGCCATCCCACCGGAATATTGACTCCGAGGGTATCCATCCAGAGTTCAAAGGAGGGGTTAAGGAGGATATTTTCGCCTTTCCCATTGCCCGCCATCAGTAAAACAATAAGAAAAGAGATAGAGGGGGATTTTGTAAAAACTCGCCTCATTAATATTTCTTTTCCAAAACCTGGCGATACATAGTAAGAACAAACTGGTCGGTCTCCCGGCTCTTTGCTGAATTCAGCCTTGCCCGAACATCGCCATCCAACATTTTCCCTAAGGCCTCAACCGCACACAATCGGACAAACGGCTCGTTATGCCCGATATACCGTCCAAGTTCCCGCCGACACTTTGTTTTAGTATTATCAGAAGCCAATGTGTCCAGTTTGGTTATTATCTGACCAACCGCCCGAATCGCATGACCCAATGCGGCAGGTTTTAGGCGGGCAAGGCTTCCTAAGAGTGGGTCAATGCTATTTTCCCCTAACGCTACCAGCGCCGCTTCAGCCGCACTCCTTACGGTAAAGAACTTATCTCCTAACGCCTCAATTAGTGGCCCAATCGCAACCGGGTTCTTCAGTTTACCGCACGCTTCAGCGGTTACAATCCTTGAGACTTCAAATGTATCTTTGAGCAGGTATAAAATTTGCGGGACTACGGTTGAATCGCCAATACTGCCTAAGGCATAGACACCTCGGCGCGGCGTGATGCGCTTCTCCTTTAAAGCCAAAATGATCGAATCAACCGCATCCAACGCATTTTTGCCCATCTCACCCAGCCAGTAAGCGGAGTTCTGGCGGGCAAGAAACCGTTCGTCCCGCAACCCTTTAAGAAGGAACGGTTTTGCGGTATCAGGTAAAGCCTTGACCAAACTCAGAATTGCCTCAGATTCTAACCCATTCTTAGTGTCCAGTTTTTTCTCGTAAACATACTCTATCGCTTTCTTCCCTAATCGGATGAGCTCTTTTCTGGCGCGCAAAACCTTCTTTCGGGCGTTACCAACCGCCCAGATTGATGCGGTCTTGAAGACACTCTCCACCGGTGTGGTGATTACCGAATCAATACTCGCCTCAGAGGTGTCAACATCCGGCTCCCAGTCAATAACTGTTGCCGGTCGGGGCAGGTCGATTCCCGAGCCATAAGTTCCTTTGGTCCAGCGGCTCTGGTCAGAAGCCAAATTCCGCCCGGGATAGTGGTCTTTACCCGCCAAGTCCATAAATACACCGATGCCACCGAACCCCCTTGCCCAGTTAGAACTCCCCTGGCAGATTAAGGACTCGGTCGCCATATACCAGTCATTACCATCCGTATCTAAAAACAACCCGACTGAGTTGGTCAACCCGATGCCCTGTCCGCCGGAGGCAAAATAGCCATCATCACCTTTGCGGTCAACTAAAACTCCAACCGCAAGGTCATGCCCTTCGCCCTGACTTGGTCCTAATCTTGAGAAGTAGGAGTCGTTACCCTCCTCGTCAACTAAACCGCCAACCGAAAGGTGAATCCCAGCGCCCTGAGAGTACTGCTGGGCAGAATAATGGTCATAACCTTCCCCATCCCAAAGCATCCCGAGGGAGTACCAGTAACTCGTCCCCTGGGTAAAAACCTCTGAGTTGTAAAAGTCGTTGCCTTTACGGTCGCAGAGAAACCCGATACCGCCACTGGCATCAGGTCTTACCCCAATCGCAAAACCTTGAGAAAAGGAGCGATATTCCCGGGGCAAAAGCGGTTCGTGGAGATACTTTCCGCCGGCATAATAAATGTCGTTCCCGGCTCTTTCAGTTAGAAGACCATAGCCCCAGGTTCCGGCAAAACCCTGACAGTAACAGAAGGAACGATAACTGTCATTTTCTTCATTATCAATCAAAAGCCCGACACCATAATGACCTGCCCCTTGAGCAAAGAAGCCGGCATCATAAATATCCCTGCCAAAATTGTCCCATAAGACACCGGTGCCGAAGATTGCCGCGCCCTGGGTGTAATGCTTAGCCCGATAGATATCATCACCATCCCAGTCTATCAAAACACCACAGCCAAATAATGCCGAACCTTGGGAGAAAAGTTTTTCTGAGAAATAGCCATCGTTTCCATCAAGGTCAATAACCACCGCAAAAGGCAAATTTAGAACCCCAATTGCTCCCCCTACCCGATTGCGATACCGGTCGTTGCCAGCTAAGTCAATTATTAATACTGCATCGTCTTCATAGATATTATCACCAGCACCGCCAATTATCACCCGTCCCCATTTTGTCTCGGCATTAAACAACACTCCACTCTCGCCCTTAAATTCAGGTTTGAGTTTGTGTTCTTTAGTCAAAAGGTGAACTGCCCGATTACTTCCAATTACCACCGCGAGATTAGAAAGTGCTAAAGCCTTACGGTCAATCTTTCGGGCATAGGTTAAAAGCGTCTCGGACTTTAATTCCAAAGTTGTGTCATACTCCTTGCCAAACTCCCGGTGGAGAATCCCGCGGTAGCCCTTTTCTAAGGTATCGTCTTCGTCTTTCCAGAAGTTGGGCGCCTCACCCAGAAGGATATTAAGTTCCCTTTCCGAAATTTTGGCAATTGCCTGCTGGAAATATCCATTCCCAACTTCAAATCCAGCAAGGACAGTAAAAACCGCTTGTTTGACATTATTAGGTAGTGTATCCAACCCTGCCAATTTTAGTTTCCGAACCCACTTCTCAATATCTTTAATGAGGGTTAATGTATCCTTTGCCGAAAGTGGGACATCAACTGCCCGAAACTGCTCAAACACCAACCCTGAGGGCGATTTATCTAACCTGTCCACCCGGCTTGCAGAACTCTCAATATAAGGCAAAACCGCTAAGGGATTAGATAGTAACCGGTCAACCACTTTCAGCCGAAAGAAACTATCAACCGCCCAGAACTTGTAAAATCCCAACTCCGGTTCACTCATCCCTTGAATTCTAAGCGCTTCTTCAAGCGTCATTTTACTCAAAGAGTCCAACCCAAACTGCTCTTCAATCGCTTTATCCGCTAGTTCCGGTTTGGTGGTCCCAAAAGCGGTCAAGATAATCAAACAAAAAACCATAACACTTCCCATTTTACCTCCCTTGTTTTAACGCAGGAAAAGAACCTTTTCGAAAAGAGTATAATACCGCTCTTTAATCATTAAAAGATAAACACCTTTTGGCACCAATCGACCATTTTCATCAGTGCCATTCCAGAAATACCTATCCGAAGTTATTTCCTTCTTTATCAACCTACCGTCATTGGAAAAGATTTCAATTTGAACCGGCTCGGTTGGGTTCAGTTTAATTTCGGTCTGGATAGAAAACGGGTTGGGGTTTACCTTTACTTCACACTTTCTTATCGGCGCAGTGGGCTCATTTACCCCAATCTGGCTGGTATCAAGGGTGATATCGCAAATTATCGTATCGCCTTTCTCCTGAATATTTCTTATTGCCACATAGGTCGGCTGATTGTTCCGGGCTTTGCTGGAAGGAATTGACCAGTTGTCAAAAACCGTCCGATTCCAATTTCCGGGTAGCGGGTCAGAGGTGTCGCCCAACTCCTGATGATAAATGTGGGGGTCAGGACGAACACCACTACCTTTGTCAAGATGGAAAGTTGAATCCTCCTCCAAGTCAACAACATTGTCCATCGCCCCGGCACCCGGGTCAATATGCCAGATTAATAGCCCTGAGCCAGGCAAAGGTGCATCAAAGCCAATTTTCTGTCTATTTTCCAAGAGAAAACAGGTATCACAGTTTTTGCCCTCCCGCCAAACCTTGTAAACAACTGGATGGGTCTCAACATCCAGTATCTTCAGGTTGAGGGTCTCTTTAGTAATTACCACCGGTTCAATAAATCCCGCCTTAACCTTGCTCCACGCCGTCATATGGGAAGGGCTCCAGGGCGTATTGCCACCCGCGCCCCAGGCGCCATAACCCATCAAGCCCCAGTAGCCAATACCCCAGCTGCGCCGGGATGGGTCATAAAGGTCAGGTAAACCAACCAGATGACCCAGCTCGTGGCACATTACCCCAATACAGCATAAGGTGGTGTCGCGCGCCTCGGTAACCAAGGCAAACTCCGGGACATTGGTAACGCCATCAATAATTACCCCATCATCGGTGTGATAGTTGAAGTAAGGAAGCGCATGCGACCAGCAGCAGTTGACATCACCATTATCGGCGCCATCGGCTCCGGCGTGAACCATAAATAATGCCGGGATATGTCCATCACCATCAAGGTCAAATTCCTTAAAATCAATCAGCGAATCAACCTGTTGAAGGTTTTCCCTTGCCAGTTGCCCGCCAGTGGTGAGCATATAGTTTCCATCGTAATAACGGGAGTAGTTGTAAACGGACATAAACCACCGATTGCCGGCAACCCCGCCCTTCACGCTATAGTTCCCATATGAGTTTTCCAGAAAGTAGTCGTTCAGACTTCCCGCCCGATAGGGTTGACCGTTATAAACACCAACCGAATAGAGCAGGGAGTCAAACCTTGCTGGTGAATGGTTAACTGTATCCGCCTGATTATCTGGGAATTGCATCAGGATGGCAACGGTCTCGCAGTAATTGTACCCCTTAAGCCGGTTTGGACCGGGAACTTCAACCCCCGAAGGAAAGATTGGCTCGGGTCCAGTAAAACCGGGACGAGGAGGCATTGCCGGAAGAAAATCGAAGAGAGTAATTAGGGAAATAGCGAAGAGCGGGGGAATAGAGGTTAGCCCCTTTTTTATCACTGTAAGCCTCATCCGCCTGCGGGGTAAGACAAAATCAAAAGCCCAACCGCAAAATTTTTCTTTTTCCTTTTTTCCATCCCGCCATTTTGCCTTTTGGCTTTACCCTTACCTCCTTTTGGTTACTCCGTGCCCGGCTCTATTCTTTATTTGGCTTTTTTACCGGTTGAAAGTAAAGGATGTCGGTTATCGCGCCTTCTCTTTTTGCCTTGGGTTTAAGGAGTGGTGTCACCCGCATTCCGATACAGAGTTCTGCCGGTTTGACATTACCCAACCGATGGACGAGGAAGGTAGTGGCGCCGTCAAGTTTAATCAGACCAACCATTTCTGGATTTTTTAATCTTTTGCCATCCAGTCCAACATAGACCATCGTCCAAGATTCTAAGGTCCCGCGGGGACCAATTTTGACCCACTCCGTCAAATCCAGCAAACACCGCTCACAGAAAATCCGTCCCGGAACATAAACTATGCCACAACCATCGCACCTGGTGCCGGTAAACTCGCCTTTCTCTTTAAGTGTTCGGAAAAACCTCTCACCGGCAATGCCGACCGTATAAAGGCTTTCAACCGGTAATTCCCCAAACCAGGCTTTAGTTTGACCAACCTGTTCAACTCTGTGTTTCAGTGCCATCCCTGCCTCCTTTACAACGGCTGCCAAAAGCGGATATCGGTAATTGCCCCTTCCCGCTCGGCTGGCTCTTTCCACACCGCCTTAACTCTCATCCCAATGAAGACCTTTTTCGGGTCAACCTCACCCAAAAGGTGCATTATTCCCATTCCTGGCGAGGCGCCATCAATCTCAATTACTGCGGGAATCTCCGGTTCTTTTATTCTCTTCACATCCCAGGTAACATAACAAAGCGAAAATGTATTTACTGTTCCGGTGTCCTTTAACTCTACCCACTCATCAATATTCCGAAAACACCATTCACAGAAGATGCGGGGCGGGACCATAATCCGACAACACTTGTTGCATTTTACCCCCAGAATTTTTCCTTCCTTTAAGCCCGCAAGGTAACGTCCAATTGCGTAACCCGTATCCCAAGCATACCTCGCATCAGCAACCCACCTGGTTGTAAGCACTCGTTTTTCCCTTAAATCCTTATCGGTTAAACCCGTCCCAAGAAACTCCGTTACTTTTGACTTTTGACCTTTGAGTTTCATAAAGTTCCTCCTAAACCCCCAAGACGACAACAGTTCCTACCTGCATCAAATCACCCCAAGCCTGGGCAACTCCCCGCTTTACCTTTCTTGCCACCTGACGCTTACCCGCCTCCCCGCGCAACTGCCAGAAAAGTTCGGCAACTTTCATCAAACCAGCAGCCGCAATTGGATTACCAACCCCTAATAGACCACCAGAAGGGCACACTGGTAACTCACCATCTCTCTGGGTTACCCCATCCACAGTCAGCTGGGGCGCCTCTCCCTTTCCGCACAACAATAGCCCCTCTAAGTGGTGGAGTTCTTTATAATCAAACGGGTCATAAGGCTCAGCGATATGAATCTGATGACGCGGGTCGGTAACACCTGCCATCTTATATGCCATCCTGGCCGCTTCCTCAACATAACGGGGATAACCGAGGTCGCGGTTAGTCCAGTAGGCGGTGTCCAGGGCCCAACCAACCCCTTCAATCCAGACCGGCTTATCGGTGACCCGGCGGGCGATACTCTCATTAGCCAGAACCACCGCTACCGCGCCATCGGAAACCGGGCTCACATCCAAACGTTGAACTGGCCAGGCAAGAACTTCAGATTTCAAAATATCCTCAACCGTTACCCTTTCGGCAATCTGGGCGGAGGGGTGGTCAAGGGCGTTATTCTTATTTTTCACCGCAACTAAGGCGATATCCTCCTTGCGCAGACCGTAGGTGGTCATATACCGGTTCATCTCCAAGGCGAAAATCCAGAGGAGGTTCGGCTTCAGCGGTCTTTCGGTCGTGTGGTCGAAAATTGTGAGGAAGGCACCCTGAGGATGGGGTTGATAAGATGACATCTTCTCCTCACAAACTACCAGGCAGGTGTCAAAGACGCCGGAAGCGATATGATACCACCCATGAATGACCGAAAATACGCCGGTGCCACCGCCGACAAAACACCGCATATAGGGTTTCCCCCAAGCACCGGCGCCCGGTGAAAGATACTCGCCCTTCATATGGACACCATCAAAGGTGTCTGGTGCGCTACCTAAGACGACGCCGTCAATCTGGTCCAGTTTCATTCCACAACTGTCCAGTGCCATTTTTGAAGCGTAAAAGGCGAGTTCCTGACCGGTCTCTTGGGCACGGCGGACAAACTTCGTCATTCCAACACCAACAATCGCTACTCTACTTCCCATCTTAGCCTCCTTATGTAGTCAAAACCGCCACTGCTGCACTGGTTGTGGGCAGACCCCGCCAAGACTGAATTAGTGCGGTTCGGGCTTTATCCGATTCCGACTTCTCTTTCCGTAACTCCTGAACCGCCCAATAGAGGCGTGCCAGACCGGTGGCTTCATAAAGGTAACCCATTCCCAAGGCGCCACCTGAGGAATTCACCGGCAGAGTGCCTTTGACTCGGGTCTTCCCTGACTCAACCCAGTGTCCAATTTCTCTCTCGCCGACAAGCCCGAGCGCTAAAAGATGCTGTAACTCCTTATAAGAGTAAGTATCATCAACCTCGGCAAAATCAATCTCCTCTGCCGGGCATTCAATTCCCGCATAGCGATAAGCCATCGCCGCCGCCTTGGTAACATATTCCGGGAGGTCCCAATTGCGGGACTCCAGTGAGAAAGCGCCGTTACACCAACCCATTCCCCCTATCCAGACTGGCTTTCCTCTTAAATCCTGCGCCCGCTTTTCTGAAGCCAAAACAACTACCACCGCGCCATCAACTGGCTGGGCGATGTCCAGTTCGGTAAGGGGATAGGCAACGATTGGTGTTGTGCGGAAATCATCGTCAGTGAGTTTACAGGCTCTGCCGGCGATTGGATTCTTAAGCGCATTATACCGGTTCTTCTTCACTACCAGGGCACAATGCTCAGGGGTCAGTTGGTAGTGGTGAAGGAACCGGTTCATCTCTAGACCAGCGATAAAAAGGTTGTTTAACCCTAACGGACGATTGAAAATTGGGTCCTGAGCGCAGACTGCGACACCATCCGGGCTAAGAATATTAGAAGCCTTAGAGTGTGCTTCCACCACCGCAATATCAAACCGACCGGTCATTATTTGGAGCCAAGCGGCCGCAACCCCGTGTAAACCGTCACCGGTAATAGTATGCATCTGCTTCAGTGCCGCCCCAAGTTGGTCAGGCACATACTCATCAAATATACTTGTTCCTTCAATATAATCCTCGGCGCAAGTTACAAAAGTGTCTACATCCTGCCGGGGGTTGATGCCCGCATCCTCATAAGCCTGCACCGCTGCTTCATACATCAACTCCTTATAGGAAACATCAGGCGAGATTGAACGAAACTGAGTTGCGCCGATGCCGACAATCGCTACTTTGTTTACCATAGCTGCCTCCTGATAAGATAATAAACCATTAAAGAAACGAATTATACCTAAAAAACTTCCTGAGTCAATAAACAATAGCGGCGGAGTCTAAAAAGTGGTGCCTAATTGGAAATGCGGCTCCCAGCCGGGACGGGCTTTGTCAAAGCCATAGCCGAAGTCAAAACCAATTAAACCTAACATGGGAATCTCTAACCGGACACCAACACCCGCACCCCGTTTTAAGTCCGAAAGGTTGAGCTGGGCGGGTGAGTTCCAAGTGTTGCCGGCATCAAAAAAGGCGAGAAAAGAGATTTGCGGGTTGAGCCGGAGTTTGTATTCCAAAGAGAAGATGGTAAGGGCGCGACCACCAACTGGATAGCCGGCATCATAAGGACCAACCGTCCGGTCACCATAACCCCTTATCCCATCAGGACCAGTGCCACCAGGGTAGAACCTTTCATACAGGGGCACGGTATCCGATGAAGAAAAGCCGGTGATGTAGCCAAATCTTGCCCGCCCCTTTAATCCAAACTTCCAGAAGAGGGGAAAGTGCTGGGTTAAATCAAGGGTATGGCGATGGAATCGGATGTCGCCTAATGAGAAGGTTACGGTGTAAGTCGTTGCGGAACCGGTAAGCGGATTGTAAATATAGTCCCGGGAGTCGCGGGTGAGGGTAAGAGCTGGGGCAAATGCGGTTTTGTGAACTGTGTCTCGGTAAACATTGAAAAGTTTTGAAGGTTTGTAACCAGAACTAATTGAGCTCGGCGGGACATAGGCATCGCTCAGCCGTAAGGAGAGGTAAACTCGGGTATAGTCTAAGGCGAGCGGTCGGGAAAAGGAGCAACCGCCGCCAATCTCCTGTTTGTCATAATAGTCATAATTCTGGGTGAGATAGGAGAGGTCAACTCCAGCCGAAGTCGGGGTGTCAAATAGCCAGGGTTCGGTAAAACTCAACTCAAAGTTGGTCTTTTTACCGCCCTTTTCTAATTTTAGCCCACTGCGCCAGCCCCGACCAAAAAGGTTGGGTTGTTGGAGTTCAATATACCCGGTGAATTTATCCTGTGCCGAATAAGAGACACCGGCACCAATTGTCCCAAAGAATCCCTTTTCTTTAACCCGGTAAATCAGGTCAATTGTCCCCAAAGTGTCCGCCGGGCGATAGTCAACTGAGACATCTTCAAAGAAGCCGAGGTTAAAAATGTCCCGCTGGCTGCGCAAGACCTCAGACCGTTTGAAAACATATCCGGGCAAAGAACTGATTTCCCTTCGGATTACCTTATCATAGGTCTGCTGATTGCCTTCAATCTGAACCAGCCGAACCAGCGCCGGCGGTCCCGGATTTATCTCATAGGTAATGTTAACCGTATCCTTGTTAATCTCCTCAATTGGCGAAACCCGGACATAGATATAGCCCGCCTCGGAATAATGGGTATAGATTTCGCTGATGGTTGCCTGCGCCAATTTGATGTTATACTCCTTTCCCGGGCGATAGCGGACCAGTTTCTTCAGCTGGGCGGTATCCAAAGCGGTATCGCCCTTAAACGAGTATTTTCCAAAATAGTACTTTTCCCCTTCGGCGATATTGATAACAATATCAACCCAACCGCGGTCGTTCTTCATCTCATAATCCAAGACCCGGGCGTTAATAAAACCCCGCTGTTTATAAAACTCAACAATCCGCTCTAAATCCTTAATAAACTCATCCTCTTTCAAATGTCCCTTCCGGTACCAGGTCTTCTGGCGGTTGACAAGTCTTTTCTCAATCTGGGGGTCGGTAAAATGTTCATTCCCGTAGATTTCAATAGCACGAATTCGCACCGGGTCACCCTCATCAATTGAATAGGTCAAGACCACCTGTCCGCAGGAGTCGGGCGGAGATTTAGTGGCGGCAACCTTTACCAAAAGAAAGCCCTTCTCTTTATATAACTTCAAAATCTCCTGTTGCCAATCAAACACCCTTTTGTCGGAAAGAATTTCGCCCTCCCGAAACTTCACCCTGGCTTGCAGGTCCTTTTTCTTTACCCGGCGATAACCCTCAAACTCAACCCGCTTTAGTTTTGGCAACTCTTCAACCACAAAGGTTAACTTCACCCCATCGGCAACCATGGTCGTTTCGGCAACTATTTGGGAGAAGAGCCCGAGGCGGTAAATCCGCTTTATCGCATCCGCCAGGGCATTTTGGAAGCCAGTTTTGGTGTAGATACTACCCGGGACCAGTCCGGCGGTGGCGATGATTAAATCGGCATCAGTTTGACGGGTCCGCGCCGAGATATCTAAGAGGACGATTTTCTCTGAACTCGCCGAGAAACCTAAGGTCAAAAAAGAAGTGAAGGTTAAGGTAAAGGCGAAGATTGCTCTTTTTAACCGCAACCGCTACCTCAACCTACTCTTGAACTGGGGCACCCGCTTCGCTGGGCGCTTCTTTGAAGATAAGCCGGTCGCCATCCCGGTCAACCAGGATTGATGAATTTTCGGTAAATCCGCCTTTTAGCAGTTCTTCGGCGAGCGGGTCTTCAAGGAGCCGACGCAGTGCCCGTTTAATCGGCCGGGCGCCATATTGCGGGTCAAAACCCTCCTGGACTAAGAGTTCCTTGGCTTGGGGGGTAAGTTGGATAGAAATCCTCTTCTCTGCTAACCGCTTGCCCAGCTCTCGCAGTTGAATGTCAACAATCGCCTCCATCTGGGCGCGGTCCAGCGGTCGGAAGACAATCACCTCATCCACCCGGTTCAAGAACTCGGGACGGAAGACCCGCTTGACCTCGGTCATCACCTTGTTACGAATGTTCTCATAGTTGACCTCAGGGGTAACCGGGGTAAAGCCGATACCGGTAAGACCCCGAATTTCGGTTGAGGCGATGTTTGAGGTCATAATGATTACGGTATTTTTGAAGTTGACCTTTCTACCCAAGGAGTCGGTAATTTGCCCATCATCAAGAATCTGCAAAAGGATGTTAAACACATCGGGATGCGCCTTCTCAATTTCGTCAAAAAGGACGACCGAATACTGCTTGCGCCGAACCTTTTCGGTTAACTGTCCGCCTTCCTCATAACCGACATAACCCGGTGGCGCGCCCACCAGTCGGGAGACATTGAACTTCTCCATATACTCGGACATATCAAACCGTAAAAGCGCCTCCTCATCGCCAAACAGGAAACGAGCCAGCACCCGGGCAAGTTCGGTTTTACCCACACCGGTTGGACCAAGAAAGATAAATGAGCCAATCGGGCGGCGGGGGTCTTTAATTCCGGCCCGCGACCTTCTAATCGCCTTCGCCACCGCGATAATCGCCTCATCCTGCCCAACAATCCACTGTTTCAGTTCATCCTCCATCCGCAAAAGCCGGGCCGACTCCTTTTCCTCCAGTTTGGCTAATGGGATTGAGGTCCAGGAGGAGACGACATAGGCGACATCCTCTTCGGTTACCACCGGGAAGGTCCCTTTCTTTTCCCACTCCTTCCGCTTCCTTTTCAGGTATTCGGTAAGTTTTTTCTGCTCATCCCGCAGTTCCGCTGCCCGCTCAAACTCCTGGCGCCGGACCGCCTCCTCTTTTGCCCGGGTGATTTTTTCAATCCGGCGTTCCAGTTCGTCCAGTTCCGGATTTATTACCGGGCGCAGTAACTTCACCCTTGAACCAGCCTCGTCAATCACATCAATCGCCTTATCCGGCAAAAACCGGTCGGTGATGTAGCGGTCAGCCAGATAGGCAGCGGTGTAAAGCGCCGCATCTTCATAGGTGACATTGTGGTGCAGTTCGTATTTTTCCTTGAGCCCCTGGAGGATTTTTACCGTTTCGGCAACGGTCGGCGGTTCCACCATAATCTTCTGAAAACGGCGCTCTAATGCGGAGTGTTTTTCAATGTAGCGCCGGTAATCCTCTAAGGTGGTGGCACCAATCACCTGAATCTCACCGCGCGCCAGCGCTGGCTTTAAGATACTGGAGGCGTCAATCGCCCCCTCGGCGGCGCCAGCGCCGACGATTATGTGAATCTCGTCAATGAATATGATGCAATCGCCATGGTGCTGGATTTCGTTCATTATTGACTTTAACCGCTCCTCAAACTGCCCGCGGTATTTTGTCCCGGCGACAATCGCCGCCATATCCAGCGCCAAGACCCGCTTGTTCTTTAAAACATTGGGCACCCGACCGGCGACAATCCTTTGTGCCAGACCTTCAACAATTGCGGTCTTGCCCACCCCGGCCTCACCAATCAAAACCGGGTTGTTCTTCTTCCTCCGGGCAAGAATCTGGATAATCCGCTCAATCTCCTTCTCCCGACCGATGATTGGGTCAAGTTTATCCTCGCGGGCGAGTTGGGTGAGGTCGCGGGAGAAGTAGTCCAGTGCCGGGGTCTTGGAGCGACCTTTCGGGGCACCAGCACCCTTATCGCCGCTCAAAAGTTTAATCGTCTCCTGCCGGACCAGCTCAATATCAATCCCTAAAGACTGAAGCACCTGGCAGGCAACCCCCCGCTCCTCGCGCAGTAGCCCCAAGAGGAGATGCTCGGTGCCGACATAGGTGTGGTTCATCTTGCGGGCTTCGTCAACCGCATAGCTCAGCACCGATTTCGCCTCCTGATTGAGCGGAACTTCGCCCAGGACCAGCGTCTCATAACCGGCTGATACCGCATTCTCAACCGCCCTGCGGAGGTCGTCAAGGTTAATCCCCAAGTTGGTTAAAACCACCGCCGCCACCCCTTCGCCCTCCTTCACAATCCCTAAGAGGATATGTTCGGTGCCGATATAGTCGTGATGGAGTCTAAGTGCCTCCTGCCGGGCATAGTTCATCACCTTGCGGACTCTTTCGGTAAAGCGCTCCTGCATACTCTAATTAGTTTATCTCGTTATTCCCTTCAAGTCAAGACAAATTCTTTTTTAGCTATATCTCTTAATTATTAGACCAGTGGTTTTGGTGAGTAGTTTCACTTTACCTTAACCACCCGGACAGGTTTTTCCCTTTCGGTTATGATAAAATAGACCCCGGGCGGGATTAGACCCGGGTTCCAGACCGTTTTGCCGGGCAGCAGACTGATCTCGGCTACCCGCCGACCAGTGATATCAAATAGCGAAACGCGGGCGTGGTGGTTGATGGTAATAAACAAACTGGTTTTAAATAATTTTGGAGATACCGCAAAGGTTGAAACTTGAAGCCGGTCTGCGCCTTCTTCTCCAATGCCGGTGCCGGTGAAAAGCCAGGAGAGCATCGTGTTCATCAACTGTACCCGATTGAAGTAGTTGGGGCGGGAGGCGGGGCGATTGACCGCCTCAAACCCGAAACCTAAGAAGATGACCCGAGCGTTTGAAGATATCTGCCTTCTTATTCCGGCACCGAGGTTGGTGATGGTGTCGTAAACGAGAAATTTTACCGCATCACCAAGCGGGGTAATTATATCCCTTGAGTTCTGGTTATTTGCACCCTGCCCGCCGGCGGTGGCGGTGCCAATGATTACTTTACCAACCGAATCCTGGCGATTGCCAAAGACTAAAAACCCGCGGTAACCCGAGGAGTCAAACCGACAACCAATGACCGACTCAAGAAACGGTGTGCCGGCAAGTTCTTCAGCGATATTCTGACCGGTGAAAATGAGATTTCCACCCGAACTTAAAAATTGCACCAGTTGCAGCCGGTCGGGGTCAGGAACGGTCTGGGTGTGGGAGTTGCCGGTAAACCAGACAACCGTTCTTCTTCTAATCGGCGTCAAGATGTGTTCAGGAACGGGTCCAAAACTCCGCCGGCGCCACAAACTCCAGGTCAACCCCAGCGTATCCAGGGTGGTGGTGTAATAATCGGTATAGTTTTCTAAGGTGTCATTGTTGACGATAAGGAGCTCGGCGGGCTGGGTTCGGAACTCAACTGCGGTGTCGCCAGTAATGGCAACCGTCCAAACCCGGCGATAATAAGGCGGTTTTGGGTCAATCGCAATCTTGAAAATTGAGTCAATCAAATTGAGGGTGAATTTGCCTGAGGTGTCGGTGTCGGTGGAGTCCCAGACCAGTGGCGATGAACCAAGATACGCCTGAACCTGGGCGGAAATCGGCTCTCCGGTAAGCGAATCCAGGAGCTGTCCGGAAAGGAGACAGCGGCGATAAACCTTGAACTCTAAAAATACCGAGTCGTTTTTTGGGTTTTCATCCGCAGAAAAGAAGGCTCTTAATTGATGAACCCCGCCCGACAGCGGCTGGGGAAAGGCAAAGGCAAGGGTCTCCTCCTTCCAGACCGGAAGGTTAATGACCGCGGCACTCTGCTCTTGGGAACCAACTTGACAGTAAACTGTTCCGGAAATCGGGTTTTTGCCGACATTCTCAATGGGCACTACCGGACAAAGCGAACAGGGCTCAACATAAAGACCGTTAGGTGCTGGTGCCAGAAACTCATAGACCGCGACATCCTCAGAATAGATTGTGTCAATCAGCCCATCCATCCCCATAAAGACAAGATAGGTTGAGACCCAGGTCTGGTCCTGGTTATTGGGGTCGCTCCAGGTTGCCGGAATGCCGCCGTCAAGGTCGGTATCCTTCATCAAAAGGGTGTCGGTGAGATACTGATGCAGCTGGGCACAAAAGGTGTCATTAAGTATTTCACCAGCAGCACGATAGGCATAGGCGAGCCAGATGTTATGGGAGCAGTTCCAGTTACCGGATGGGTAAAATCCCGGGAGTGAGTCAATATAGGTTTCTACCCACGCCTTGCCGGCAACGGTATCCGCCCGACAATAGGTCTTTGCCACCCCCCAGAATGCGGTGCCACCACTCATCGCCCAGGTTTGATAACCCAAACGGTAAGCCGGGTCAGCGGTAATCCAGTTTTTCACCCTTATCCCCCGGGCGAGCGCGGTGTCCATTAAAACTGAGTCGTTTCGTTCCCGCGCATATTCGTAAGCCATTCCGGCGGACTGGGCGGTTACAAAGATGTCAAGGAAGTTTGCCTCATTCAAGGGGCTGGCAAGATAAAAGTTCCGGCACGAGTCCGCATAAAAGATATAACTGGAGTCGCGATAGGTGCGCCGATACTGCGCCTCGGTCATCATCCCCAGTCCGCAGTTCCAGACCGCATACCACAGATAAGCCGGGTTACCGCTATGCTCCTGATAAGCGGGATGGGACAAGACATAACTCCAGGCGCGCTGGATATTCTCCTGATAATCATCCTGCCCGGTTATTTCATACCAGCGCGACCAGACCCAAATCGCCTCCTGGGTATTGTCGGTCTCAACGATATTGGGCAGATGCTCCGCCTCAATGATGCCACCGAAATCGGGTGAGGTTGAGTCTGAGACCTGATACTGAGCGACAAAATCTGCTACCCACTTAATCCGCTTGAGGTAATTCAACCTTCTTGGTCGATAAGTCAGCGCCTCTGGCTGGGCAAGCCATTGGGGTTGGTAACTGCGCTGATACCTTTCCAGTTCCGCTGGCGACCAGGCTCTGGTGGCAAAGAGGGTTGAAACCAGAAGAACGATTAAAACGCCAAATCGGGCTTTCATCTCTGAAAGGATAGCCCCATTCAAAGTCAAGTCAAGTTCAAACATATTGATAAATCAGGTGATATAATTACTTTCTTATAAACTTTATATGTGTCTATTTGGGTATATATATCTCTAACCTTCCACCGCCCAAAAATTACACCTTAACGCCTCTTATCAGAATAAAGGTGATAAATAAAATAAAACCCGGGAGTGAATTCAAGAGAGCGGGTATTGGGAGGACGGGGGAAACGGGAAAAGGCGCACTAAAAAGGCAGTCCTTAACCCCGGCTAAATTTCTCATCAAAACCCCGTTTATCTCACCCCTTCTTATTGAAATTAAAGGGGCAATC
>FWPV01004815.1_pt1 | contig 27775 bp, 24 predicted proteins | sample 2228371 | NCBI WGS metagenome assembly FWPV01 (sample SAMEA103939776, study PRJEB20133) | metagenome
GTAAAATCTATTTTCTTTTATTTTTGCGTTCAAATAATGTTTAATTAAGAACAATTATGAAAGAAAAAAAACTCTGGTCCTATCTTCGTTCAAAAGACTTTTACAATCAGATTAAATTAATGCTGGCAATTTTTTTTGGAGTAATATTTCTCTCCACCATATTATTACATTTTTATACACGACACAACAAATACATAGAAGTTCCCAATTTTTACAAGTTGACTTTTCGTCAAGCTTTAGAACTTGCTGAAGATAAAAAATTAAGAATAGAGGTCATTGATTCGATCTTTAATCTTGATTTAATACCAGGTACTATCGTGGAACAGGACCCAAAGCCCTCCACTAAGGTTAAAAGAAACCGAAGAATACTGCTTATTATTAATGCCCTAACCCCACAAAAAATATCTTTTCCAACCATAGAAGGTGTTTCACTTCGTCAGGCGGTATCAATTTTAGAAGCCGATGGTTTAATGGTTAATAAAATTTCTTATGTGCCCGACATTGCTACCCACTTAGTACTTTCATGCAAATGGAAAGGACGATCAATTAAAGCAGGAGAAATGATTACAAAAGGAAGTTATGTTGATCTGATACTTGGCAATGCGGGAGGAATAAAAAATGTCAACATTCCAGATGTAAAAGGATTATCTATCAGAGAAGCCCGTAAAAAGCTCACCCTATCTTATCTTAATACAGGCAAAATATTTTATGCTAAGAACGTAAAAACTGCAGAAGATTCCTTAATAAGTGTGGTGTATAAACAACGTCCCACGTCGGATGGAAATAGTTCGGCTCCCATGGCTTCTACAGTCGATTTATGGCTTACTGTTAAAAGCAAAGAAAATGAGTAAACAAAATCTATGTATTTATCTTTTATTTATTTTAATATTACCCATAACATCGGGACAAGAAATACTTGTCCCTGGAAATATTATTCCATTAAATAAAAATAGTACATCGAACTTAAAAAAAAATGCCACTATTTTTCTTTCAATACCTTTTTTCGATGATTTTTCCTATAGAAGTAATCGACCATCTTCCCAACTATGGGCAGATAATAATGTTTATGTCAATACCCATTTTGGTGTAAATACAGTATCTCTTGGAGTTGCAACCTTCGACATCCTCGATAATAATGGAGAATTATATGCACAGGCAAATTCTGCAACCTTTTTTGGCGCTGACACTCTCACATCACATGTCATTAATATAGCCGAATTAAAAGTAGCCGATAGTGTTTATCTAAGTTTTTACTATCAGCCAGGCGGATATGGGGATTTTCCCGAAAAAGGTGATTCTTTAAAAGTACAGTTTTTTTCTCAAAAAACTGGAGATTGGCAGACTGTATGGAAAATACCTGGACCTTCAACCGACACAGTCATACCACCTTTCAAAATAGCTATGATTTTACTAAATAATCCAGCTTGGTTCGATTCTATCTTTAAATTTCGCTTTATAAATATTGCATCAAATCCTGTATTAAACCAGATGCAAAAAGGTAAACGAACCAATGGCGATTTATGGCATATTGATTATGTGTACTTAAATAAGAATAGAAAATATGACGATACCTCCTATAATGATGTTGCTATTATTGAGCCTTTGGAATCCTTTTTAAAAAATTATCGTAATATTCCCTGGTTACATTATAAAAACAAATATTTTCTGGCCATCAACGATAAAATACACCTTCGAATATTCAATCACAGCATTTCAGCAACAGCAGTTGAAGACAAAATAATCGTTCATGATGTTTATTCCAATACAGAGGAAGAACCTATAAATTCTGCTATAGATATAGAGGGCAGGCATTTCTCTTCTTTCGAGGAAAATTGTCCCATTCTGAAATCAGATCTGCCCGACTCTGCTCTGTTTAAAATTGTTTCGGCCATTACCACCGGTAAATACGATAAAAAATCAAATGACACGGTAGTGAATTTTCAACTATTTAAAAACTTTTATGCATACGATGATGGAACGGCTGAATTTGGTTATGGTCTAACAGGAAACAATATTGTGGGAGGATGGTTTGCCACTCGTTTTCCCATTTATCAGCCCGACTCTCTTATTGCCGTTGATTTGTACTTTAATAAAACATATAATGACGACAACATTGCTTATTTTAACCTCTGGGTATGGAATAATAAAAATTCCCAACCTGGGGATTCTATAGGAGGTCGTTCTGAATGTAAAACAATTTCCGGAGGATGGATTCGATACTATTTGCAAAAACCTATTAAAGTAAGTGATACCTTATTTGTAGGTTTACAACAAATTGATGAAACATTCCTCAATATTGGCTACGATAGAAATTCTCCAAACAACCAAAATATTTTATATAATATTGATGGAAATTGGACTCTCTCTTCCCTTAAACAAAAGGGTTCATTAATGATTCGTCCCGTTTTCGGCAAACGTTCAGACATGAAAATTATTTATAACAAAGCAGTTAAGGACAATTTCATTTTTCCCAATCCTACCCATAACATCTTAATTCTTAGTTTTCCTGATAAAGAAAAATATTATCGGGGTACATTATCAATATACAATTCCCTGGGCAAATGTATTTTACATCAGAAGGTATATAACAAACAAAAAATTGACGTCAATTCACTTTCCAGAGGGCACTATTTAGTGCGTTTGACTTTTGAAAATGGCACAATATACTACACAAATCTTATAAAAATGCCATGAGAGAAGGGTCAGATAAAACAGAGATTATTGAATTATACGAACATTTTCGTTTTAACGTTGATCCTGGTCAAGCGCCTGTTCGGATCGATCGTTTTCTTGCATCGAAAATAGCAAACATTTCCCGAACCAAAGTACAATATGCTGCTGAAGCAGGCAATATTTTAGTTAATGGAAAAAACATTAAACCTAGTTATAAGGTTAAACCCTGTGATGAAATATCGGTTCTTTTAACTTTTCCTCCCAGAGAAGATGAAATTATTCCGGAAGACATCCCCCTCGATATAGTTTATGAGGATGAGGATTTGATTGTTATTAATAAACCAGCAGGTATGGTAGTACATCCTGCCTATGGAAATTATACGGGGACACTGATAAACGCTCTTTACTATCGTTATAAAGATTTACCTTTGTTTCAAAAAGGAGAATTAAGGCCCGGACTGGTTCATCGCATCGATAAAGATACCTCGGGTATACTCGTTATAGCTAAAAATGAACTATCACTTAACAAGTTAGCCCGACAATTTTATGAACATAGTATTGATCGTCACTATACAGCTCTTGTTTGGGGCACTTTTAAAGAATCTGAGGGCACTATAATAGGCAACATAGGTAGAAGCCCACAAGATCGTAAAATGATGACCGTATTTGTCGATGGATCGCAAGGTAAACATGCCATCACACATTACAAAGTAATTGAACATTTTGGTTATGTTACCCTGATCGACTGCTGGCTCGAAACCGGACGTACTCACCAAATAAGAACCCATTTTAAACACATAGGACATCCTCTTTTCGGCGATGCCACCTATGGAGGCAACAAAATATTAAAGGGAACAATCTTTAGTAAATACAAACAGTTTGTCGAAAATTGCTTTAATATTTGTCCTCGACAAGCCTTACACGCTCATTCTCTCGCTTTTGATCATCCTACCACTAAACAACGCTTATATTTTGAGACTCCCTTACCCGACGATATGATTCAATTAATTGATCGATGGAGAAAATATGCAGAACAATTTTTAAAAAACTGAAATTATGCTTTCGGTTTGTATTCCTAACTATTGTTACGATGCATTTCCGCTTGTGGAAGCACTTCACATGCAAAAATTATCGTTAATCGAACCTGTACAAATCATACTTATAGACGATGGGTCATCAGAATATTGGCGTAAAAAAAATGCTAAAATCAGTCATTTTGCTCAATATATCGAACTCGAAAAAAACATAGGACGAGCAGCTATACGTAATTTATTTCTTCAATATTGTGTATATGATTACTTGCTTTTTCTCGATAGTGACGTCCTGCCCGTTGATAGTACTTTTCTAAAAAACTATATTAAAAATATTCTTGATAACCCAAATATTAATGTTATTTGCGGTGGAATAAAACCAATTCCCCATCCTCCCGAAAAAGAAAAATATCTACGTTGGTATTATGGGATAAAAAGAGAATGTTTACCTCTGGAAATGAGACAACAAAACCCTTATCGCTCTTTTATGACAGGAAACTTTTGTATTCAGAAAAATGCTTTTAAATCTTTGCGATTTAACGAAAATTTAACTCAATACGGACATGAAGATACTCTTTTTGGATATCATCTTTGGAAAAAAGGCTATTCCATCCTTCATATCGACAATCCTGTGTATCATATGCATATTGAAAATTCAAACATTTTCTTAGATAAAACAGAAAAAGCTATTGAAAACTTATTTTACATTGCCCATGAAATATTGAACAATGAAAAAGACTTTATTAAACAAAATAAATTATTAAAGTGGGGATATATTCTAAAAAAAACACATCTAATTAAATGGTTTTATTTTATATTTTCCATTCTGAGAAAAAAGATTAGAAAATTACTGACTTCACAAAATGTTAATATTCGATGGTTCGATTTTTATAAGCTTGGCTATATGTGTGAGGTAATTCTTGAAAAAGCTAAAAATAAAAAATAACTATAGGGTTTATTTTTAAAAATAAAAACCACTCTCTTTAAGAGTGGTTTTTTATTAAAGTTATTTGTTCCTTATTTATTTTTTTGTTTGTCGAAGTGTTTTTTGTAACGATTCATAAATTTATCAACACGACCTGCCGTATCAACAAGTTTCATCTTACCTGTATAGAAAGGATGAGAAGTACTTGAAATTTCAAGCTTTACCAGAGGATATTCAACTCCATCAATGGTAATAGTATCTTTTGCTGGAGCTGTAGAACGACATATAAAAGTAAAATCGTTCGACATGTCTTTAAATGCGACTAACCGATAATTCTTAGGATGAATATCTTTTTTCATTGTATCAAATTTTTTTCTTTGGGCATGCAAATTTATATGATTTTTTATTCAAAAAAAATTTTTTCAAAATTTATTATTTACCTCAATGAATAATAGTGCATTATAATTCCATCTAAGAAAAGAATAAACTTTCCCTATTAAAAATATTTCTTGTACTTTTGCAAAAAAAAAGCAATGGTAACAGAAGAACAAATAAAATCACTTCGAGAAAGAGAGGAAGCTCTCAGGAGGTATCTTTGACATCGATCAAAAACTGATAGAAATAGAAGAAGAAGAGCAAAAAACACATGCTCCTGATTTTTGGGATAATCCAAAATCAGCTGAAGAACAATTAAAAAGAATAGCAAGTTTGAAACAATGGACAATTGCCTATGAGAAAGTCAAATCGGCGGTAGATGATCTTGAGTTAATGGTAGAATTTTTGGAAGCTGGGGAAGTGACTGAAGAAGAACTAGATAAACAATATTCCGAAACGCTTTCTCTTGTAGAAGACTTAGAGATGCGAAATATGCTTCGAAATGAAGAGGACCGTTTGGGAGCTATACTAAAAATTAATAGCGGAGCTGGTGGAACAGAAAGTCAGGATTGGGCAGAAATACTTATGAGAATGTATGTACGATATGCCGAAAGACATAATTTTAAAGTAAAAATCATAGATATTCTCAAAGGCGATGAAGCCGGTATTAAATCGGCCACGCTGGAGATTGATGGCGAATATGCATATGGGTTTTTAAAAGGAGAAAACGGGGTACATCGCCTTGTTCGTATTTCTCCTTTCGATGCCAATGCCCGTCGTCATACCTCTTTTGCCTCTGTTTTTGTGTCTCCTCTGGTGGATGACACTATTGAAATTGTTATTAATCCTGCCGACATAACGTGGGAAACCTATCGTTCCTCAGGAGCAGGAGGTCAGAATGTAAATAAGGTAGAAACTGCTGTTCGACTCCGTCATGCCCCCACCGGAATAGTAATAGAAAATCAAGAGGATCGTTCTCAGCTAAAAAATAAAGAAAATGCCCTGCGAATCCTCAAATCAATGTTATATGAACTTGAACTACAAAAAAGAAGAGAAAAGCAAGCTGAACTTGAAGGAAAAAAAATGAAAATTGAGTGGGGTTCACAAATTCGAAATTATGTTCTACACCCTTATAAACTAGTTAAAGATTTAAGAACCGATTATGAAACTTCAAATGCACAGGATGTGCTCGATGGAAATCTTGACCCATTCATCAAAGCATACCTTATGGAATATGGTAGCAGTAATGAAATAGTTAATTATAGGAAAGATTTAAAAGAATTCTAAACAATGGTAAAGATATATCACAACCCTCGATGTAAAAAAAGCATTGCAGGACTAAGCTACCTCCAAAGTAAACGATCCGATATTCATATTATAAAATACATTGAGGAAGGTATAAGTAGCGAGGAATTAGCCGAAATTCTTTGTTTATTAAATCTTAAACCAATTGATATTGTTCGTAAACAAGAAGAACTTTTCAAAAAAGAACTTAAAAATAAAAATTTTACCCAGGAGGAATGGCTCCAGATACTTAGTAAGAACCCTAAATTGATACAGCGACCTATCATTATAACAGAAAAAGGGGCTATAATTGGTCAAACATTTTCGGAAATAGATAAAATTTTATAAACCTATGGCAACACCGGATTTTTACTTCCAACCCCTATTTGAATTAGGAGAGGACAATACAGAATATTACTTGCTCACAAAAGATTTTGTACAAACAGAACAATTCGCTAATACAGAAATACTACGCATTGCACCCGAAGGACTTACTTATTTATCCCGAATGGCTTTTCATGATTGTTCTTTCTTTTTACGTCCAGAACATCAACGTCAGGTAGCTGCAATACTAGATGATCCCGAAGCAAGTGATAACGACAAATATGTGGCACTCACCATGCTACGAAATGCCGAAATTTCCGCAAAAGGAGTTTTACCCTTCTGTCAGGATACAGGAACTGCAACAATTATTGCTAAAAAAGGACATCTTATTTTCACCAATGGAAATGATGAAGAAGCATTGGCTCGAGGGGTTTATCAAACCTATACCGAAGAAAACCTTCGTTACTCTCAAGTAGCCCCACTAAACATGTATGAGGAAAAAAACACAGGTACCAATCTTCCTGCTCAAATAGATATTTACTCCTCTCATGGCAATGAGTATAAATTCCTATTTATTGCAAAAGGGGGTGGGTCAGCAAATAAAACTTTTCTTTTTCAAGAAACCAAAGCATTATTAAACCCCAAAACACTTGAATCATTCCTGATAGATAAGATGAAAATGCTGGGCACAGCTGCTTGTCCTCCCTATCATCTGGCCATTGTTATAGGAGGAACATCAGCGGAAGCTTGCTTAAAAACTGTAAAACTAGCCTCAGCAAAATATCTTGATAGCCTCCCAACTACAGGTAATGTGCATGGACGAGCCTTCCGTGATACAGAATTAGAGGCTAAACTTCTTAATGCCGCTCAACAATTAGGTATTGGAGCACAATTTGGAGGAAAATATTTTGCCCACGATGTCCGAGTTATTCGTCTACCAAGGCATGGAGCATCTTGTCCTGTTGGAATAGGCGTATCCTGCTCTGCCGATAGAAACATAAAAGGGAAAATAAATAAAGAAGGCATATGGCTTGAAAAACTCGAAGATAACCCAGCAAAATATATTCCCCAACGTTTTCGCGAAGGGTATGAGGGACAATCAATTCGTATCAACCTTAATAAACCCATTAAAGAAGTGCTGGCTGAACTATCTAAATATCCCGTAGCTACTCGTTTGTTACTCACCGGAACATTAGTTGTTGCAAGAGATATTGCACATGCTAAATTAAAAGAACGTATCGATAGAGGAGAAGGGCTACCTGAATACTTTAAAAATCACCCCATTTACTATGCTGGTCCTGCTAAAACCCCCATAGGTTACGCATCAGGCTCTTTTGGCCCAACAACAGCTGGTAGAATGGATTCTTATGTGGAGGATTTTCAACGTCATGGAGGAAGCCTAATTATGATTGCAAAAGGTAATCGTAGTCAACAGGTAACCGATGCTTGTAAAAAATATGGTGGCTTTTATCTGGGAAGTATTGGAGGACCTGCAGCTATCCTTGCTCAGGAAAATATTAAAAAAGTAGAATTACTCGAATACCCCGAACTTGGTATGGAAGCTATCTGGAAAATAGATGTAGTTGATTTCCCTGCATTTATCCTGGTTGATGATAAAGGAAATGATTTTTTTAAACAAATTATTAAATAATTTTTCTTTAAAAAGAAAGCAATATGGCAATATTAAACGAAGGATATTTAAAACTTAAAGCAGGATATCTTTTCCCTGAAATTGGAAGAAGAGTTAGAGAATATCAAGCTAAACACCCAAACGCTAAAATTGTAAGAATGGGTATAGGCGATGTTACGCAACCTTTAGCTCCAAGTGTCATTAAGGCCTTTCACGAAGCAGTAGATGAAATGGGAAACGAAAACACTTTTAAGGGATATGGCCCCGAACAGGGATATGAATTCTTGAGAAAAGCTATTGTAGATAATGACTTTCTCTCAAGAGGTATAAACATTGATGTAGACGAAATTTTTATCTCCGATGGTTCCAAATGCGATACGGGTAATATCCTCGATATTTTTGGGAAAAATAATAAGGTTGCTATTGCCGATCCTGTTTATCCAGTATATGTCGACACCAATGTAATGGATGGAAGAACTGGTTTTATCTCAGAAAATGGTTACTACGAAAACATCTTGTACATGCCCTGCAAAGAGGAAAACAACTTTTTACCTCAATTACCCTCACAGCATGTTGATATAATTTACCTTTGTTTTCCCAATAATCCCACAGGTACAACTATTGATAAGAAAACCCTAAAAAAATGGGTTGACTTTGCTCTTGAACATAAAGCTATTATACTTTATGACGCTGCTTACGAAGCATATATTACCGATCCCTCTCTACCTCATTCTATCTTTGAAATAGAAGGTGCAAAAGAATGTGCTATTGAATTTCGTAGTTTTTCTAAAACAGCCGGATTTACGGGTACCCGTTGCGCATTCACTGTACTTCCACGTTCTGTAAATGCTTTCGATAATAATGGCAATTCATACCCACTTCATTCGTTATGGTTGCGACGACAAACTACTAAATTTAATGGGGTGTCCTACCCTGTTCAGAAAGCTGCCGCTGCCATTTACTCCGAAAATGGAAAAAAAGAGATTAAAGCCACAATAGCTTACTATATGGAGAATGCCCGTATCATGCGCAATAATCTCGAAAAACTTGGTTATAAAGTTTTCGGAGGAGAAAATGCTCCTTATATATGGGTAAAAACACCTGGCCAGATGGGATCGTGGGAATTTTTCGACCTACTTCTAAATCAGCTTCAAATTGTTGGAACACCCGGTGCTGGCTTTGGTCCATCGGGTGAAGGGTTTATTCGCTTTTCTGCCTTTGCTTCAAGGGAAAACGTAATTGAATTTGTTGAACGTATCCAAAAATTATCCTAACATGCGACTTGGTTTCGATTCTAAAAGAGCCTTTTTCAATCGTAGCGGTCTGGGAAGTTATAGTCGTGACACCCTGAATATGCTGGCCGAATATTTTCCTATGAACGAATATTTTCTTTATTCGCCTATTCCACAAAAACCTATATATCGTCCTAACCCCGAAAATCAGTTCTGGGTCTCACCCCAAAAACGCCTTCATCGTTTGTTCCCATTTTATTGGCGTTCGTTCTTTCTTCATAAACAAGCCGAAATAGATAAATTAGATCTTTTTCACGGTTTGAGCAATGAAATACCTTTTCATTTTCATAAAACCAATATTCCTTCTGTGGTTACCATTCACGATTTAATATTTATGCGATATCCTCATTTTTATAATCCCATCGACCGAAAAATTTACACTCAAAAATGCTTCTATGCAGCTACCCACGCCAATAGAATAATTGCTGTAAGTCAGCAAACAGCTAGTGACTTAGAACACTACTTCAAAATTCCCGCTCATAAAATAGACGTCGTTTACCAGAGTTGTCATCCCATGTTCTGGCAACAGGCCGAAAAAGAAAAGAAAAACGAAATACTTGCTAAATATCTTATCCCGGATCAATATATACTTTTTGTTGGTACCATTGAGGAACGTAAAAATGTACTGAATATTCTTATTGGTATGCAAAAGGCTAATGTCAAATTCCCTTTTGTAATAATAGGTAAACCCACCAAATATCTGGCTAACGTTAAAGCATTCGTTGAACGATACAATATGCGGGATGTATATTTTCTTCATAACGTCCCTACCGAAGAACTTCCTGCCTTTTACCAAATGGCAAAAGTCTTTATTTATCCCTCCATTTTTGAAGGTTTTGGTATTCCTATTTTAGAAGCTCTCGTCTCCCATACCCCCGTAATCACATCAAAAGGTGGATGTTTCGCTGAAGCAGGTGGTAAATCTTCCATTTACGTCGACCCTCAAAATCCCAAAGAAATAGGCTTAGCTATCAAAGAAGTATTAGACAATAACCATCTTCGTGAAAATATGATTTTCGACGGTTTTATTCATGCTCAAGAATTCAGAAGAGAAAAAGTTGCCCAAAATCTTATTCGTGTTTACGAAAAACTTGTTTAGAACTCATTGAATAATCTTTTTTCTACTAAATTTTTTGAGTTATTTTTTTATTTACTAAAATTTTTATTAAAGGTAAAATTGCATCCTTTGCTGACCTGTTAATTACTCTGGTACCGTCCCCAAAAGTGTGTCTGCCATACTCAATCAAAGTATTTTATCTGTTTTTAAAGCTCATTCAGCATAATATGATATTATCCTTATCCAACTCCATGCTTATTTTATCGGAGATACATTACCTGTTGTGATTATATTTATATTTTTTGCACAGTGCGGATCAATAAAATTCTATTAAACATATAAAATATTTATTAAATATTTCAGAACTTTGTGGATAATAAAATTGTTTTTATAAAAAATAAAAATATGAGCAACAAGATTTTACAACTGGAATCTGAGATTGCCAATGTGTTAAAGACCATATATGATCCTGAAATTCCAGTAAATATCTTCGATTTGGGTTTAATATATGAAATCAACATTGATGAAAACTACAATGTAGAAATAGTTATGACGATGACAGCACCCAACTGTCCAATGGCGGATGAATTGGTTGTTGAAGTACACGAAAAAGTTAAAGCCATTGAAGGAGTAAAAGATGTTAAGGTAAATCTTACTTTCGATCCACCATGGAATAAAGATATGATGAGCGAAGAAGCAATGCTTGAGTTAGGACTACTCTAATTTTAAAAACATTGACAATTGAAGAAAAAACCGAATACATTAAATCAAGAGCTTTAGCAAATGGATTCGATGCCTGTGGAATAGCCAGAGCCGAAGAGTTAAAAGAAGAAAAAAAACATTTAAATAATTGGCTATGTAAGGGCTATCATGCAGGCATGAAATGGATGGAAAATCATTTTGACAAAAGAACCAACCCTCAAATATTGGTTGAGGGTACAAAGTCTATTGTTGTTGTATTGAAAAACTATACTCCTACGTTTTATCCCTTTGAAAACAGAAAATATAAAATAGCTCGATATGCTTTAGGGGTGGATTATCATAAAATTGTTAAAAAAAGACTACTTCTTTTATTAAAAGATATTCAAGAAAATCTTGATAAAAACATAACGGGTCGTTGTTTTGTAGATTCAGCTCCCGTTATGGAGCGAGTTTGGGCACAAAAGGCAGGTCTGGGTTGGATAGGCAAAAACAGCCTTTTAATCAATCGTAAGTTGGGTTCCTATTTTTTTATTGGGGAAATATTCTTAAATATTGAATTAGTTTATGATAAGCCTATTCATAACATGTGTGGCACCTGCACCTACTGTATAGACTCCTGTCCCACAGGAGCAATCATACAACCTGGTGTAATAGATGCAAATAGGTGTATTTCTTATCACACTATTGAAAATAAAACGGATATATCTATTAACATAAAAAATAACCTAAACGGTTGGATTTTCGGTTGCGACATTTGTCAGGAAGTGTGTCCCTGGAACTTTAGGGCAAAACCTCACGAAGAGCTTGCATTTACTCCTAATAAACTTTTACTCCATATTTCCGATGAGGAACTAGAAAATTTATCTGAGGAAAAATATTTACAAATCTTTAATCAATCAGCTGTAAAAAGAGCCAAATACCCTCAACTCATGCGAAATATCCGAGCAAATATGTCTGTAATATAAAATAAAAATTGCGACTATTACAATTAAATTGTAAACATCACAATGTTTTTTAATTTTGCTAATTGGTAATATTATAACCTAATGAAAACAGGACTTTTTTTTGGTTCGTTTAATCCCATTCATATAGGTCACCTTATAATTGCCAATTATATGGTGGAATTTACCGATATAAAACAGGTATGGTTTGTGGTAAGTCCACAGAATCCTTTTAAAAAAAAGAAAACACTCCTTGCCGATTATCACCGTATGGCATTGGTACGAGAAGCTATATACGACGACAATCGATTTAAAGCCTGCGACATTGAAATGAAAATGCCCATCCCTTCCTATACCATCGATACATTAACATACCTTCGCGAACAATATCCTGAAAGAGATTTTGTCATTATTATGGGGGCTGATGGTCTTCCTTCTTTTCATAAATGGAAAAATTATGAACAAATAATTCGTACTACTCCCCGTTATATATATCCTCGAACTGGATACGAATGCAACCCTGCTGAACATCAAAATTGTATTTTTGTTTCAGCACCTTTATTAGAAATTTCATCCTCCTTTATTCGTGAAAGTATAAAACAGAAGAAAGATGTACGTTATTTTTTACACGAACGTGTATTTAAATACATTGTTGAGATGCACTTTTATAAATAATAAAGCACCTCTTTTACCGCTTCTGTAATCTCCTTAATCCCAATAGGTTTGGACATAAAAGCTTTAACCCCCAATGACAAGGCTTTCTTTTCACTTTCCACTGTTGCATTTGCAGTAAGCATTATGATGGGGATACTGGATAACCGGGTGTTCTTTTTCAAATTTTCAATTAAATCAAACCCATCCATTCCTGGCATCATTAAATCCAATATGATAAGAGATGGTTTCTCTTTCTCTATATTTTTAAGTGCACTCTTAGCATTATCACACACAATTACCTCATAACCCTCATCGCTTAAAATACTGGAATATAATAAATTGTTAGTAGAAGAATCATCTATTAACATTATTTTGGGTTTTATCATAGCAAATGTTTTTTCAAATATATAAAAAAATTAATTGGCAAGATAAATACTAAATATAGACTGCCCCTGATAAATTTGCCAAAGTTGCGATAGGTTAAGAATTACCAATGGTTCTCCTTTATGCATTAAAATAGCTTCTTTATATTTCATGATGGTTGAGTTAATGAAATCAAAAGGGTATGATAATAGGTCATCCACCAAACAAATGCCAACGATAGAATCCATTGTAACTGCTGCTATTATCTTCTGCTGTATTAATGATATCTCTACTATAATTACATTTGTTTTATCTAATGTTATATTTTCTTCCCCGTCTTCAATCTGATGCAAATTTATTACAGGTAAATTCATACCATACACTTCAATCCATTCTATATATTTTCCATCTTTTCTTTCTTTCCATATCTTTACACTCTTAATTATATTTATAACACTAGAACTCTTAAAACCATACTTTTTACCCTTAATCGAAAAAACTAAATATTTATTTGCTTTCATAATCATTTAACTTTATCTCAAAGTTAAGAGATATATATTTGGTGTAGCTTATAAAAATTTTGAAAAAGTTTAGTTTTTTAATTGAGATTTTTCAGTTAATTTGATTAATTTACATCACCTTATTAACTAGTTTAGTTAAGTAATGAACATATTAAATCTCTATTAATAAACCAACTTTATAACTTGTTTATTACCTTTTTATCATTTCCTCATAATTTTAAAACAAAACAAATGTGTCAAAAAAACAATTATTTTTTTTTATTATTGCAGGATAAAAAATTTTTTTTTTGATAATTTTATTTACTTTTTTCTCTTTCTATCGTAAAAGGGATAATAGAAAGATTTTAAAACAAAATTTTTACGTTTATGAAATGGAAAGATCTTCGAATAGGTTATAAAATAGGAGTAGCTGTTGCTATAATGATATTGTTAGCAGCTATAATAGGTAGCGTTGCTGTAATAACAATGGGAAAAATACAAAAAGAAGCAGTTAATCTCACTGAAAATTATATACCAACCATTAATGAGACCTTTTATACCGATAAATATTGGCATGAAATTATTCAATACCTCCAGGCATATGATAATACGGGAGATCCTTTTTATATAAACAAAGTCAAAGGAAGATTAGAAAAATTTAATACTTCTCTAGAAGCTTTGATTCGAATAACTTCATCGGAGAAGCATCTTTCAAAAGTGGTTGAGGAGTACAACAAAATTAAACAAAACGTTCAGGCTTTCTCTGCAGAACTGGAACAATATGAAAACATTGTCAAATCAAATACACGTTCGCTTGAAGATATCAAAAATGGTTTTGCACTACTGCATCAATACAATGAAGAAGTATACCAAGGAAGAAATGCTCGATTCAATGAACTATTAAATCGCGCAAATGAGATATCAGCTATAATTTTTTATGCAACCTCTTCCCGAATGCCTGCTGAATTGATAAAATCACAAAATAAGTTTGAAAATTTTAATGCATACGTAAATAATTACAGAAAGCAGGAACGTCTTAATAAAGATCTCGATACTACATTGGTTGCTTTCTCAATGGCTGCCGTAAACCTCGGGAAAAAATATCCTGAAGCCAAAAAAATGGAATTGTCCAATTTTGAAAAGACCTCTAATATTTTATGGGATATAAGAGGTATTTCCGATGTAGGGGTAGACCAGGTTAAAGAGATGGGAGAAGAAACCTTCGCGCTAATACAAAAAAGTAGAATTGTACTTTTGCTTATTGTAATTGGTATCATATTAGCGGGTTCAGTATTGGGATATCTTATTACCATATCTATAGTAATACCAATAGAACGAGGAATACAGGTAGCCCATAAAATGGCAGAGGGAGATCTTACCCAAATGATTGAGATTGAACGAGAAGATGAAGTAGGTATTCTTACCCGGGCTCTCAATAGATTAAATCAACAACTTAGGGATATTATCTCACAAATCTCAGAAAATGCCGATGATATTGCCGAAACAAGTATTGTTTTATCTACCAGTGCATCAGAACTTGCCGAAGGCGCACGTCAACAGGCTTCTGCTACCGAAGAAATATCTGCCTCAGTAGAAGAAATGCATGCCAACATTCAACAAACAACCGAAAACGCCAAACAAACTGAAGTTATCTCAAATAAAACAGTAGTTGAAGTAAACAAAAACAAGGAATCATTCCAGGTAGCTTCTCAGTCTCTCAAGCAAATTGCCGAAAAGGTTAATATTATTGATGAAATTGCATTTCAAACCAATATTCTCGCCCTCAATGCTGCAGTTGAAGCAGCTCGTGCAGGTGAACATGGAAAAGGCTTTGCTGTAGTAGCAGGAGAAGTTAGAAAATTAGCAGAGAAAAGTAAATCGGCGGCTAGTGACATCAATAGTGTATCGAAGTCAACTCTTACTCTCTCGCTGAACGCAGAAAAAGAACTTCAACTCTTAGCTCCTGAAATCGAGAAAACATCCAATTTAGTACGCGAAATTGCCGCCGCAAGTTTAGAACAATCGAGCGGAATAGAACAAATTAACAATGCTATGCAGCAACTCAACGTGGTTGTACAGTCAAACGCTCAACGCTCAGAGGAAATGAATTCTCATTCCATGAAACTTGCTAACCAAGCGGAAAAATTAAGAAATCTTATTGACATCTTTAAAGTTTAATATTTCTCATAAAAATATATATAAAATACCCTTACTCGTGCAGGGTATTTTTTTTGAAATGTATCTTTTAAAATTTTAATAAATATTTCTAGAAAATATTAAAAAGGTGCAAACAAAAAAGCAATGAAAATTTAAATGTTAAAATTAAAAATAACTCAAAAAAACTGAAGTTTAAATTCTTAATTGGTTTAAATTAAAAAAGATGGAGCTCAAATTCTCCATCCCTAACAGTGACCCCGGAGAGATTCGAACTCTCGACCCATTGATTAAGAGTCAATTGCTCTACCAGCTGAGCTACGGAGTCGCAGCTGCAAATTTAAATGATTTTTAAAAAACTAAACTAATAAACCCAAAATATTTTCCTCAAACCTTACAAAAATAATTTTTACATAATCGGAAGCATAACGAAAATTTAATTTCCTTAAAACATTAATTTAAAAATTACCTTAAAATTTTAATCGTAAAATATCCTACATTTCTGTAATTTTGCAGAAAAACTATCATGACAATAAAAGAAACTCAAGATAAGATTATAGAAGAATTTTCGGCATTTGATGATTGGTTAAGTAAATATGATTACCTAATAGAATTAAGTAACGAACTTCCCCCTATTGACGAACAATATAAAACCAATGAATATCTCATCAAAGGATGCCAAAGCAGGGTATGGCTCAATGCTGATTTAGTAGATGGTAAAGTTATTTTTACAGCCGATAGTGATGCCATTATCACCAAAGGAATAATTGCATTGCTTATAAGGGTATTATCCAATAGAACTCCAGATGAAATTCTTGAAGCCGAACTATATTTCATCGATCGTATTGGACTAAAAGAAAATCTCTCTCCCACCCGAGCAAACGGTTTACTGGCTATGTTAAAACAAATGCGGATGTATGCTCTTGCTTATAAAACCAGAATTGAAAAAGAAAAAATTTAATTGATCATGAAAAATAAAACATCAAAAACATTATCATACAAGCTATTAGTATGCTTGCACTTTATTTTTATAACTGTTTTCTTAAATAGCTGCAGGGCTTCTAACAATGAACCTGAGGTACGCAACATCATACTCATGATTGGCGATGGGATGGGTCTCAACCAAGTATATGGTGCTTATACTGCCTCTAAAGGAGAACTTAATATTTTTCAATTCCCTGTTACAGGTATTTTACTAACCTACTCAGAAGATAACTATATCACCGATTCAGCAGCAGGAGCTACCGCCTTTGCTTGTGGTGAAAAAACTAATAATGGATCTGTTGGGGTAGATAAAAATGGAGTACCCTTAAAAAATATATTCGAATATGCCGCTGAAAAAAATGTTGCTACAGGTATAGTGGTTACCTGTGAATATACCCATGCCACCCCAGCCGCTTTTTTTGCCCATGTCAAAAGTCGCAAAAGTGAAAAAGAAATTGCCTATGCACTCTCAAAAACAGAAACTAATCTTGTTATAGCAGGAGGAAGAAAATATTTATCGGATACCCTTAATGGCGAAATTATTGAGAATACTTTGAAAAAAAGGGGATTTCAAATTAAAAAACAACTCAATGAGCTCAATGATCAGGTAAAAAAACAAATTTGTTTAATATCCGAAAGCCACTTACCCCCTTATGCTCTTGGAAGAGGTAACTTTTTACCCGATGCTACTGAAAAAGCTATTAATATACTCTCTCAAAACTCCCATGGATTTATTCTTATGGTTGAAGGATCACAAATCGACTGGGGAGGACACGACAATAGTATAAACTATGTAATTTCAGAAACGCTCGATTTCGACCGTGCAGTAGGAAAAGCACTCGAATTCGCTAAAAAAGACGGACACACCTTAGTAATTGTAATTGCCGATCATGAAACAGGTGGACTTACTTTAACTGGAGGGGATATTAATTCAGGTAAAATCATTTCTCATTTTTCCACTACCGACCATACAGCCAGCCCTATAGTTATGTTTGCTTTTGGCCCAAAATCAGAACTTTTTACAGGAATTCATCAAAATACCCAAATTTTTCATCTAATAAAAAAAATACTAAAGTTTTAAATATTATTTAGAAAAATTCTAAACAACATGAATTAATTGTTGTTATATTAAAAAAGCAAAAAAGTACTAAAATTGAAATTATCATGGCAGTGGAACAGGATGATATAATAAAGCAGGTAACAGAATCGGAATATAAGTATGGTTTTGTTACAAATATAGAAATGGAAACCCTTCCCAAAGGGTTAAATGAAGATATTATTCGCATGATCTCGGAGAAGAAAGGAGAACCTGATTTCATGCTGGAATTTCGATTGAAAGCTTATCGACACTGGCAAAAAATGACATTACCCCAGTGGGCCAAACTAAAAATTCCTTCTATTGATTTTCAAGATATCATTTACTATGCTGCACCGCGAAAAAAACCTAAATATAATAGTCTTGAAGAAGTAGATCCGGAACTTCTTGAGACTTTTAATAAATTAGGTATTCCACTCGAGGAACAGGCACATCTTGCTGGTGTTGCTGTAGATGCTGTTATGGATAGTATCTCAGTGAAAACAACATTTAAAGAAACCTTAGCAGAAAAAGGCATTATTTTTTGCAGCATGAGCGAGGCCATAAGAGAGCATCCGGATCTGGTAAGAAAATATTTGGGAAGTGTAGTTCCCTATACCGATAATTTTTTTGCAGCACTCAATTCAGCGGTATTTAGTGATGGTTCTTTTTGTTACATCCCTAAAGGGGTACGCTGTCCTATGGAACTATCAACCTATTTTAGAATAAATGCGGCCAATACAGGTCAGTTTGAGAGAACTCTTATCATAGCCGACGACGACTCCTATGTAAGCTATCTTGAAGGTTGTACTGCACCCATGCGTGATGAAAATCAATTACATGCGGCTGTGGTAGAATTAATAGCACTTAATAATGCTGAAATTAAATATTCCACAGTTCAAAACTGGTATCCCGGCGATAAAAATGGGAAAGGGGGTATTTATAATTTTGTAACTAAGAGGGGTATTTGTAAGGGAGAAAACTCAAAAATATCCTGGACTCAGGTTGAAACAGGTTCTGCCATTACGTGGAAATATCCCAGTTGCATATTGCGGGGAGATAATAGTGTGGGAGAATTTTATTCCGTAGCACTTACCAATAATTATCAACAAGCTGATACTGGTACTAAAATGATTCATATAGGGAAGAATACCAGAAGTCGTATTGTATCAAAAGGTATCTCGGCAGGAAGAAGCAACAATTCGTATAGAGGACTTGTAAAAATTCTTAAAAATGCTGAAAATGCCAGAAATTTTTCACAATGTGATTCATTACTCATTGGAAGTAAATGCGGCGCACATACATTCCCCTATCTTGAGGTAGAAAATCCTACAGCAATTGTAGAACATGAGGCAACTACTTCAAAGATTGGAGAAGACCAAATTTTTTATTGCAATCAAAGAGGTATTTCTACCGAAGATGCAGTAGCACTCATTATAAATGGATATGTACGTGAAGTAATAAATCAACTCCCAATGGAATTTGCCGTAGAAGCCCAAAAACTTCTACAAATAAGTCTGGAAGGAAGTGTTGGTTAATTTCAAATTATTAGTTAAACTTTAAAAATACATATAAAAATGCTTACAATAAAGAATTTGCATGCAAGAATTGACGGAAAAGAAATATTGAAAGGAATAAGTTTTGAGGTTAAGCCAGGTGAAATACATGCCATCATGGGACCTAATGGTTCGGGTAAAAGCACTCTGGCAGGAGTATTAACAGGAAGAGATTATATAGAAATCACCGAAGGGAAAATTACATTTGAAGGTAAAGACCTCCTTGAAATGTCACCTGAGGAACGTGCCCGTGAAGGTATATTTCTAAGTTTTCAATATCCTGTTGAAATCCCTGGAGTTAGTATGGTAACCTTTCTCCGTACCGCTTTAAATGAAATGAGGAAACACAAGGGACTCACTCCCCTTTCATCAGGCGATTTTCTCAAACTCATGCGTGAAAAACAACAGCTCATTGAAATGGATGCTAAACTTACAGGTCGTTCTGTAAATGAAGGTTTCTCAGGTGGCGAAAAAAAACGTAACGAAATTTTTCAGATGGCACTATTGGAACCCAAACTAGCTATCCTCGACGAAACCGATTCCGGTCTTGACATCGATGCTCTAAGAATTGTAGCCAATGGCGTTAATAAACTACATTCTCCCGAAAAAGCTACAATTGTTATTACACACTACCAAAGACTACTCGACTATATAGTACCTGATTTTGTTCACGTTCTATATGACGGAAAAATTGTAAAAACTGCCGGAAAAGAGCTGGCCCTCGAACTCGAAGAGAAAGGTTATGAATGGCTTAAAAAAGAATTTGACGCTGTAATCGAATAACATATTCAACTATGGAGGAAAACATCATAAAAACATATGCAGGTATCTTTGAAAATAATACCCGCTTATTCATAGATGATAAAGTTGAGATCCTTCAACCCATTAGACAAAAGGCTTTGGATGATTTTCATTCTTTAGGAATACCATCAACTAAAAACGAACGATATAGGTACACCGATTTGTTTTCAGCTTTCAATCAAAAATATAATTTTTACCTAACACCCGATAAATTAAATTTCAATATCGAGGAAATTTTTCAATGTGATGTTCCTCAGCTCGATATGCAGGAATTAGTTACTGTTAATGGCTTTTATTATCACAAAAATAAATTACAAGGTAAGCTCAATAATGGCTGTTATATTGGAAGCTTGCAAGAAGCCATGAAATCCATACCAGAAGTTGTGGCAAAATATTTAAACAGTACCTATGCTTCTGATGATGGTTTGCTTTCCCTTAATTCTCTTCTATTTCGCGATGGACTATTTGTTTACATACCAAAAAACAATACCCTTGAATTCCCTTTACAACTAATAAATCTCTTAATAGCTAACAACGACCTATTTTCTACTCAACGTAATTTAATTGTTTTAGAAGAAAATAGTGCAGCTAATATCGTTTTTTGCGATCATACGCTATCATCTGTACAATTTTTAACGAATGTTTCAACCGAAATTATAGTAAAAGATAATGCCCAACTTCATATAACCATGCTGCAAAATTATCACAATAAAGCAACGGTTATCAATACAGTCAATCTTCTTCAACACAAAAATAGCAAGGTTAACTCTATTGTTCTTACTCTCCATGGGGGAATGGTGAGAAACAATCTTAATGTAAAACTTAATGGGGAAGAAGCCGATAATTCAACTCAAGGCCTTTATATTCCCGATAAACAACAAAGAATAGATAATAATGTATTCATAGAACACAGTGTACCTCATTGTACCAGTAATCAACTATTTAAAGGGATTCTTGATGATCAATCTTTTGCAGCTTTTACGGGGAAAATATATGTTGCTCCCAACGCTCAAAAGACCTCTGCTTACCAGAGATGTAGCAATATGTTACTCACCTCCGATGCCAAAGCCAATGCCCGACCTCAACTTGAAATTTACGCCGATGATGTAAAATGCACCCATGGTGCCACTGCTGGATATATTGACGAAGAAGCTATGTTCTACCTTCGTTCAAGAGGTATTGGAGAAAAAGAAGCACGTTTCCTACTTATGTTTGCTTTTGCCTATGAGGTAACTCAAAACATTCCCCTCGATAACCTTAGATTTAGAATGGAAGAACTTATTAATAAACGTTTAAGAAAAGAACTCGGACGATGTCATAATTGTATGCTAACTTTAAATGAAAATATTTAAATTATCATTTTATGAGTTCAACCCCTATAGATAAAGAAACCACATTAAATATTGAATCAATAAGAAAAGATTTTCCCATCCTGTCTCAAAAGGTACATGGATATACTCTGGCCTATTTTGACAATGCTGCAACCACTCAAAAACCTCAATGCGTCATTGATACCATTGTAGATTATTATACTCGACTTAATAGTAACATTCATAGGGGAGTACATTATCTTAGCGAACAATCTACCAACCTTTATGAGGAGGCACGGCAAACAATCCAAAAATTCATCAATGCTCAGTATGCACAGGAAATAATCTTTACAAGTGGCACAACTGCCTCCATTAACGCCATTGCTTTTTCTTTTGGCGAACGTTACATTATGCCAGGAGATGAAATAATTATTTCTACCATGGAACATCATGCCAATATCGTTCCCTGGCAAATGCTTTGTGAACGTAAGGGAGCTGTTCTTAAAGTTATTCCTATCAATCAGAAAGGAGAGATTATTTTTGAAGAATATAAAAGATTACTCTCCCCCAAAACTAAATTAGTTTCCATAACTCATGTTTCAAACGTATTGGGAACAATAAATCCTATTTCTGAAATAATCAATGTTGCTCATCAAAACAATATACCCGTCCTTATTGATGGGGCACAAAGCATCCAACATATTCCCATTGATGTTCAAAAACTGGATTGCGATTTCTTTGTATTTTCCGGACATAAAATTTACGGACCTACAGGAATAGGTGTTCTTTTCGGTAAAGAAAAATGGTTAAATGATTTACCCCCTTATCAGGGTGGTGGAGATATGGTTGATTGTGTTACCTTTGAGAAAACAACCTATAATGATTTACCTCTTAAATTTGAAGAGGGCACAACAAATTACGTTGGTGCAATTGGACTTGCAAAAGCCATTCAATATATCTCAAACATTGGCATAAACAAAATTGCAAATTATGAATTACAGTTATTAAATTATGCTACAGAAAAACTTTCAAAAATTGATAGAATTAAATTTATAGGAAATTCCCCTCACAAAGGTCCAGTTATTTCTTTTATTATAGAAGGCATTCATCCTTACGATACGGGTATGATATTAGATAAACTGGGTATTGCAGTACGAACAGGAACTCATTGTGCTCAGCCTCTTATGGACTTTTTTGATACAGAAGGGACTGTTCGTGTCTCCCTTGCTTTCTATAATACTTTTGAAGAGATCGACCGACTTGTTTTTGGTATTAAGAAAGTTATTGAATTATTTAATTAAATACTAAACTTCGCTAAAAATAAAATACTTTTGCTTACTAGTTTATTCTCACATGCCCTTTAAACTCATATCGTCATATCAACCTACCGGCGATCAGCCTGAAGCAATAAAACAACTGGTGGAAGGAGTAAACCGCGGCGATCGCTATCAAGTATTATTGGGAGTTACAGGATCGGGAAAAACATTTACCATTGCAAATGTAATAGAAAAGGTACAAAAACCAACCCTGATACTCAGCCATAACAAAACTCTTGCTGCGCAACTCTACAGTGAATTTAAAGCATTTTTCCCAGAAAACCTGGTAGAATACTTTGTATCATATTACGATTATTATCAACCAGAGGCATATCTGCCAGTAACCGACACCTATATCGAAAAAGACCTCTCTATAAATGAAGAAATTGAAAAATTTCGTCTAAGCACTACCTCGGCATTGCTATCGGGTAGAACCGATGTCATTGTGGTATCCTCTGTTTCATGCCTTTATGGTATAGGAAACCCCGACGATTTTCATAAAAATATCATCGTTATTCATGAAGGTCAAGAAATAGGAAGAAATATGTTCCTACGTCGCCTGGTAGATAGCTTATATTCAAGAAATGAGGTAGAATTTCGAAGAGCTACCTTCAGGGTTAGAGGTGATACCATTGATATTTGCCTTCCTTATAACGACTTGGCATACCGTATTACTTTTTTTGGAGACGAAATTGAAGAAATTCTGCTATTTGATCCATTGAACGGACAAACCCTTGAAAGGGTTCAAACCGCTTATATTTATCCTGCTAATATTTTTGTTACTACCCGAGATCGTATCAATAATGCCATTCAACAAATTCAACATGATCTTATTGCCCAGGTGGAATTCTTCAAAAGTCAGGGAAAAAATATTGAGGCCAAACGACTTCAGGAAAGAGTTACATATGATCTTGAAATGATAATGGAACTAGGATATTGTTCTGGTATAGAAAATTACTCAAGATATTTCGATGGACGCCCTCCTGGTAGTCGCCCCTTCTGCTTGATCGATTATTTTCCAAAAGATTTTTTAATGATTATTGACGAAAGCCATGTTACTATACCACAAATTAGAGCCATGTGGGGTGGCGATTATAGCCGAAAGCAAACGTTGGTTGATTATGGCTTTCGTTTACCTGCTGCTATAGATAACAGACCCTTAAAGTTTGATGAATTTGAGGCTCTCTCTCCACAAACCATTTACGTAAGTGCTACACCTGGCGATTACGAACTAACAAAAACGGGTGGAGCATTTGTCGATCAGGTTATCAGACCCACTGGAGTTCTTGATCCCATCATAGAAGTAAGACCTACCCTGAATCAGATAGATGATTTGATGAATGAAATTCAAAAATGTATTTCACGCAATGAGCGTATACTGGTAACTACACTTACAAAACGCATGGCAGAAGAATTAACAACTTATCTTACTAAATATGGCATTAAATGTCAGTACATTCATTCCGATGTTGATACTATAGAAAGGGTAAAAATCTTAGAAAATCTTCGACTTGGTGCATACGATGTCATCGTAGGAGTTAACCTCCTTCGGGAAGGTTTAGATTTACCAGAAGTAGCCCTTGTTGCCATTCTCGATGCAGATAAGGAAGGATTTTTACGCTCGGAACGTTCCCTAACCCAAACTGCAGGAAGAGCAGCTAGAAATATTAATGGAAAAGTAATCATGTATGCCGATACCATTACTGGCAGTATGCAACGTACTATTGATGAAACCAATAGAAGAAGAGAAAAACAACTGGCTTATAATCAAAAACACGGTATTACCCCTCAGCAAATTGTAAAATCTACACCTTCTCCCATTATGAATTCTGCTCAAAATCAACCAAGACCCTATGTTGAAAAAAATACCATTGATATTGCTGCCGATCCTGTCGTGCATTATCTCGATGTAAAAGGACTTAAAAAACTTATTGATAACACCCAAAAAGAAATGGAAAATGCTGCTAAAAAACTCGATTTCCTCGAAGCTGCCAGACTACGCGACGAATTATTTGCTCTTAAGAATCTTCTTAAAGAAAAGACTAATTCCTAAGCTTTTCTTTATATTTTTCATTAATTTTTTTGTTTTCTTAAAATAAAGTGTTAAAATTTTAAAAATCAATATAAAAATTATGAAGGTTAGTTTTTAATGAAATATAAAAAATATTTGAATGAATTATCATACTAGCATGATGAGCTTTTCGATCTGTTATACCTATTTCAAAAACGTGTGAGGCAGAAGAATTTAAATAATAACCAAAGGAAAAAGAATAATATTTTACAAACGCATAGGGTCCTGCACCAATAAATGGAGTATTGTATGCAATAATTTCAGTAAATTGATTTTTAAATGGAAGCGGTAACATATTCTTATAACCATACTCCAAACGATTCATCTGAGCATTTAGAATAAATCGATTATATCTATATTGCATTTGTACAATCAATTCCTTGAAATTATTCCCAAGAAAATGACCTAAGGGTTGATTATAGTGAGAATAGTTTAGAAGCGAATCTGTAGAAAATGAATACCTTTTACCTCCATAATTCCATTCTGCACGAAGAAAAAGATTACGTATGGCAAATAAATTATAAAATTTTACCCCTATTTGATATCCCATATTTTGAAGTCTGGGAGAACAATAATGAATATTACTCATACCAACCTGATGGTAAAGTACTCCTTTTTTTAAAAAGTTAATTCTAAGATTTATTCCAATGAGGGAACTAACACCTGTATCACTAAAAGTAATAGAAGTTAAAGGAATGGGATTAAAATATAAGGGATTTAAATAATAATCTTTTTTTCTATTTGGGTAATGAAAAATATAACCCTCAAAAAGAGACATTTCAATATTTCGATGGGGTATATAAGAAATAATTGCAAAATGAGCCAGTCGTTTCACACGTAGACCATAGGAAGTAAGGGGAATAGTATCGCTCATAGTAACTGCAAAAATCTCTGAAATATTCCAATATTTACTACGGAAGCGAATATGTAAATAGGGATAATTATTTGTTATGTCGGAAAGAAGAACAGAGCGATATCCATCTCCAGCAAAATGTTTACCTGTTCCGAGATATATATCTATTAATTGATTTATTGGAAAAGCAATACTACCCTGTGATAAGGCATAATCGAATCCACCCTTACCAAAACGACGAGCCTGACCTTTTCCTGGAACTACATGGGAACTATGAATAAAATCGCTCACATATAATGGCCACCTCGACTGAGATTCTTCTACAAAAGATTCAAAAAAAATTTTTTGTCCAATATTTCCCCCAATGTATGCTCCTCTAATATTATGATAGTATGGTAAAGAATTGTCGGAGATTTTTCCATAGCTAAAGTTAAAGACTGGATTACCAATTATACTATATTGCACAGAATCGACATGAAGCAAGTTTTCATGAAACATTTTTCGTATTAACCATGGATACTTCTTTTTCTTAACTGTAGTATCGGTATATTGAATTAATTCTCTCCTTATTTTATAATCAAATGGTTTAATAAAAGTTGATAAATTTGTATTCTGTTCTATAATTTCCTGTTCTATTTCTATTGTTTTTTCATTATATAAAGGAATATAAACCTGTGCACTAACATTATTAAGTAAAATAAACATGAATATTATCTTTACGATAAAGCGCAAAAAGTTAGAGAAATGAGAACCTATGTTACTTAGCCCATTTATCATTCCTAATAATCCCTTTCATTATTAAAGAAATTGGTGGTAATACCGCAACGAAGAATCCATTCATCCCTCCTATTATTAAGGTCTTTATTGCTGTACAACTGTATGCCCAAAAAAGCATTTAACGATAATCGTGTTGATATTTTTCGGTAAATTCTCACATCAATAAACCAAAGATAGTGTTTAATGCCCTGTAATAAATAGCTTTTATCCTGTATTAATTGTTTATTTAAATATGATTTATATATATTGGAACCAAAATTTTCTATATCTGAGCTATCTTTCCCCTGTTGAGCCATACTTATTTTTGAAAAAAGGTTCCAGTTCCCTTTAGAATATCGCGAAATAAATAAAATTTCATAAAAATTTGCTCCAAGCGGATGCCCCAATGGTCTGTATAATGTACCATAATTGAGCGCAGTAGTGCTGTGACTGTACGAATATGGGCGAACTAAAGTAAATTCAAATTGCGTAAAGAAGTTCTTAAAATTAAAAGTATTATATGACTTTATACCCGACAGTATTCCATATTTATTTCCCCACCATTGAGGTTGATCAATAATTTTTTTAAAACTCATATCATCAATAAAAAATTGCTGATAAAATAAAGTTTTATTCCATAATTTTATAGAATAATGAACCCCCAAATTGGCATTATCGGGGGAATGTAAGGAATATTCTACTGGACGAAAAAAAATAACAGGATTTAAATAGGATATTTCAATTCCACGTCGAGTATTAGCATCTTCACCCCACCATATTACTGACTCAAAAAAACCAAATGAAAAACGAGACTGAGACTTAAATTCGAATAAATGAAAAACTCCATATTTATCGAGTAGATGACTTGAAGGCTTAAGTAAATTAATGTCTTTAAGGTATGCCCACAAAATCTGGTATTGAATTTTCCAAAAATATACATTCATGAGCAGATAGGGATAGTATGCCGACTGATCGCAAAGCCATAACGAACGATAACCATTGCTCCAGTGTTTCTTTCCGTATCCCATTGATAGATAAAGATATTTAATGGGCATGTACTTTAGTTCGCCTGCTAACATTGCATTGAGGTAATAATCGTTACTTTTTAATATGGGTTTTACTATTTCAGGAATTATTACATTGGAATC
>FWPV01004821.1_pt1 | contig 27759 bp, 17 predicted proteins | sample 2228371 | NCBI WGS metagenome assembly FWPV01 (sample SAMEA103939776, study PRJEB20133) | metagenome
GGTGAAGCGCACGACCAGCACCGTCACGTCGTCGTCCGCCTCGCGCCCCTGCCGGTGCGCCGCCGCGGCTTCCACCAGGGCGGTGCCCAGGTCCCGCGCGGACCCCCCGGCCGCCGCGGCCAGCGCCCGGGTGACGCCAGCCAGCCCGAACTCGGCGCCCTCGGGCGAGAACGACTCCAGGATCCCGTCCGTGTACATGACGAGGGTCTCGCCCTGCCGCAGGACCACCTCGCCTCGCGCCCAGCGGGCCTGGGGCAGGAGGCCGAGGACAGGCCCGTGCGCCTCGATGGTGTCGATGCGGCCATCCCGCCGCACCACCACCGCCGGGCAGTGGCCGGCGTTGACCATGCGGAGCGTACCGTCGGCGCCGAGCAACGCCGTGGCCATGGTCAGGAAGCGATTGCCGGGGTTGTGGCGCCTGAGGGTCCGATCGAGGGTCGGTACCACCGACTCGATCCCCTGCCCCAGATCGTGCAGCACATCGAGGAGCCCCTGGACCAGGGCCATGATCAGGGCGGCGGCCACCCCCTTGCCGGACACATCGCCGATGGTGGCCGCGAGGGTGCCGTCCTGTCGCAAGGCCGTGTGGTACAGATCGCCGCCCACCAGCCGGGCGACGTCCGAGAAGGCGAACACCTCGGCAAAGGGCACCTCGGGAGGCTGTTCCAGCAGGGCCGTCTGGATCCGTCGAGCCAGGGCCATCTCGTGCTCGATCTTGGCTTTTTCCCGCGCCTCGCGGTACAGGCGGGCGCTGTCGATGGCCACCGCCGCGTCGGCCGCGAGGGATTCGAAGACGGCAAGGTCTTCCTGCTCGAAGCGCTGGCCCAAGAAACGGCGCTCGACGAGGATGCCGCCGATCACGTCCAGGGAGGCCACGAAGGAGGCGTCGGTGGCCGAGCCCATGGGCCGGCGAGCCACCAGGAGCGGTGTCGCCGCCGCCTGCTCCACCCCGCGCACCATCATGGACGTGGTGGGCGACAGGGAGGATTCCGCCACCACCGTCCGGCGCTGCGCCATGGCCGTGTCCAAAAGCGAGCTCCGCTCGGCCCACCCGCGCTCCACACCGTTCCCCGGGTAGGAGGCCACCGCGCTGCGGCGGCCGTCCTCCCCCACCAGCACGATGCTGCCGTACTCCGCCCCCATGACGGAGACCACGGTGCGGAGCACGATCTCCAGCACCTCGTCGAGGACGGTGGCAGCGTTGAGGGCCCGGGCCGTCTCCAGGAGCACCTGGAGGTGGTGGACGGTACGCCCGTCGCCCCGCTCCGACACCACCTGCTCGAGCTGGGACGAGGCGACTTCCACCTCCAGCACGAACTCCACCCGCGGGCCCAGGCGCACGAGGTCGCCCGGCACCACCGCCCGCCGCCGCACCCGCTCGCCGTTGACGAAGGTTCCACCCGAGGAGCCGAGGTCCTCCAGCACCAGCTCGCCCTCGTCCCAGAAGAGGCGAGCGTGCTTGCGGGACACCGTGGCCTCCGGAACCACCACGTCGCAGCCCGGGTCCCGCCCGAAGCGCAACTCCTCCTCCCCCATCGCGACCCGGGCGACACCGAGCCCGGAATCCCGGGGTACGAGCAACGGTTTTCCAGACCATGGAGGCGGCGACATCACCGTGGGAGTCTAGCAAAGCGCCGTGGTATATTGACGTCCCCCGCCCCGTGCGGGGGGCGCTGTCATGAAGACCGTCGCCTACCTTCCCCGTCGCCGCGCTGCCAGGGGCGCCCTCGCTGCCGTGGGTACCGCCGTGCTGGCCCGCTCCTCGTGGGACTGGGACGAGGAGGCGTACCCCCTGGTCCGCTGGGCGACCCTCTTCCACCCGCGGCTACCGGAGGCCTTCGACGGTTTCCGCATCGTCCAGATCGCCGACGTGCACGCGGGGTCGTTCATGCCGCCGGCGCGGCTGGAGCATGTCCGCTCGGTGGTGGAGCCCTTGAGCTCCGACCTCATCGTCTTCACCGGCGACCAGCTCGATCGCCGGGCCGTGGATGCCGAGCTGTTCGTCCACGGCTTCGCCGGGCTCCACGCGCCCTTCGGCGTGTTCGGGGTGCTCGGCAACCACGATCATCTGGCCTCGAAGGAGCTCGCCATCGCCGCCCTCGACGCGGCCGGCGCCACGCCTCTCGTCAACGCCGCCGTTCCCCTCCAACGGGGCGAGGCGCGCGTGTTGCTCGCCGGCGTCGACGACCTGGACAGCCCCGGCGGGGCAGATTTCGGGGTGCTCCGCCGCCACCCGGCCGAGTTCCGGATCTGTCTCTGCCACCAGCCGCGTGGCTGGATGCGCGCGCGCCGGGGCGGCGCCGACCTCACCCTCGCCGGGCACACCCACGGCGGCCAGATCGCGTTCCCGTCCCAGGGCGTCAACCTCGCCCGGTTGACGACTCGCTACATCGCCGGTCCGTACGGCGACGGTACCCACGCCCTGTGGGTGTCGCGCGGTGTCGGCGTCGGGGCGGTGCCCTTGCGCTGGGGTTCGCCCCCCGAGGTGGACCTCATCACCCTCCGGCGGGGCGTCTTCCGCTGGGAGTGAGCCGCCTCACTCCACCAGGATCGGCGGCATCCAGGCCACGCCCGGCAGGAGGGCCCGCCGCGTCCCCAACAGGCCGGCAAGGCCGCGGCTGTCGCCGCTCAGGCGGTCGAGGAGCCGCTGCCACAGGGGGGGGAGACGCGGGTAGAACGCGAGCCGCACGGGGGCGTCGCGGGCGAGACCGGCAAGCTCCTTGGCCGCCGCGAGCGCTTCCTCGAAGCCGCCCAGCTCGTCCACGAGGCCATGCTCCACGGCCTGAGCGCCGGTGAACACCCGCCCCCTCCCCACCGCATCCACCTGTTCCCGCTCCATGCCGCGGGCCGCCGCCACCCGTTCCAGAAAGGCGTCGTAGACGCGAGCGAGGAGCTTCTCGGCAGCGGCCCGCTGGCTCGGGGTCCAGGGGTCGAGGGTGCCGAACATGTCGGCGTTGGGATCGCCGTCCACCCGTCCCCAGGTGACGCCCAGCTTCTCCTCCCAGAATCGCGCCATGGCCAGGTGCCCGCCGTAGACACCGATGGAACCCGTGAGGGTGGCCGGCGAGGCCAGGACCCGAGAGGCGCCGCAGGTGATCCAGTACCCGCCGGAGGCCGCCACGTCCCCCATGGACACCACCACGGGGATCGTGGAGGCGGTGCGGGCGAGCTCGACACGGATGGCCTCCGAGGCCACGGCGCTCCCTCCCGGCGAGTTGACCCGCATCACCGCGGCCACCGCGTCCGACTCGCGCACCGCGGCAAACGCCTCGGCGAGGGTGTCCGAGCCGGCCAGCTCGCCGCCGGACAGGGGGAGGGGCGAGTACCCCGACTCGCCGCGCACCAGAGCGCCCGACACCACCACCACCGCCACCACCGGACCCGTCCGGGCGCTGCGCGCCGCGCGCAGGTAGCGACCGAGGGAGACCTCGTCGCGCGCGCCGCCCTCGCCGCGGCGCATCCCCTCGGCAAAGGCGTGCCACTCGGCGATCTCGTCCACGAGCCCCGCGGCCACGGCCTCCTCGCCCGTCAGCGGCGCGCGGGCCATGAGCTCGCGGAGGCGGGCCCGCGTCAGGCCGCGACTCGCGGCGATATCCGCCACGAGCTGGTTGCGCAGGGAGTCGAGGAGCCACCTGGTCATCTCCCGGTCGGCCGGCGTGAGGTCCTTCTCGGTGAAGAAGAAGCGCGCCGTCTTGAACTCGCCGATGCCGGGGAACTCCGGCGCGATACCCAACCGATCCAGGGTGCCGCGAACGAAGGGCACCCGGGCGGCGAGACCCGTGAGGTTGACGTCGCCCAGGGGTCCGAGGACGATGCGGCGACACCCCGAAGCCAGCAGGTACTCCCGGTTGCCAGGAGCGAACTCCCCCACCGTCTCGAGGTACGCCGCCGTCTCCTTGCCGTGCGCGCCGAGGCGCTCGAGAACGGTACGCACCTCCTGGATGGTGGCAAACCCGGCGTCCACCTCGCCGATGCGGAGACGCACGGCGTGAAGACGCGGATCGGTGGCCGCCAGGGTCAGGGCCTCCACCAGGTCCGCCCGCCCCACGGGGGGCGACGCCACGAGCTCCTCGAACCAGCTCCGCCCGCCCCGTTCCGGCAGCGACCCCGCCACGTCCACGGTGAGCACCGCCCGGCGGGGCAGGTGGCGACCCATCGCCATGCCTACCGCCATCACCGTCGCCACACCTGCTGCCAGGACCGCCCCCAACAGCACCACTGCAATCACCGCGCGAGCGTTGCGAGCCATGGGAACCCTCGCCTCCTCGCCCGGCATTGTGCCACTGTCCCCCCACCCTTTCGTTTCGTTTCCGTAACGCCCGCCGGATCCCTGGCGTCGCGTGGGAACGGCGCCTCGGGCCAAGCTCTGCGGCCTGTCCAGCGGGCGATCGGGTGGAATTGGTAACATCGGCCGCCCCATCGGCCCTCGCCGGCACCAGGTAACCGCTTGTGGCGGCAGAGTGTCCGCCACTTGTGAAAGTGGGCACACGTCTTGCTTGCCTTCCTTTTCGGCACCGGCTCGTTGGCGTGCCGATTCTCGACCGGGGAGGTGTGGCAATCACAGCGACCTCGAAGGATCATCGACGACAGCGCGGGTTCGGAGTGCTGGAACGACCAAATCTGGCGGCGACCGTCATGGGGGCGGTGCCGCACACCCATGGGGAGGTGAGTTATGCCTAGTTTCGTCAACCCGGACAAGTGCGACGGGTGCAAGGCGCTCGACAAGACCGCCTGCCAGTACATTTGTCCGAACGACCTCATGGTCCTCAACAAGGAGACCATGAAGGCGTACAACCAGGAACCGGAAATGTGCTGGGAGTGCTACAACTGCGTGAAGATCTGCCCCACGCAGGCGGTGGACGTGCGCGGCTATGCGGACTTCGTGCCCATGGGCGCCTCCGTGGTGCCCATGCGCTCCACGGACTCCATCATGTGGACGGTGAAGTTCCGCAACGGCATGCTCAAGCGCTTCAAGTTCCCGATCCGCACCACTCCCGAGGGGCAGGCGCAGCCGGCCGGCGGCTGGAACACGACGCCGTCACTGGACGGTCCCACGCTCTTCACGGAACCCGACTCGCTGGGGCTCCCGGCGGTCTGGACCATGAGCTAGGAGAGGGAGGCGGACATGCAGAACTTCCAAGTCAAAGAGGTAGACACCGACCTCCTCATCCTGGGAGGCGGCATGGCGGCCTGCGGCGCCGCCGTGGAAGCGGCGTACTGGGCCAAGCAGCACGGCCTCAAGGTGACGCTGGTGGACAAGGCGGCGGTGGACCGCTCCGGCGCCGTGGCCATGGGGCTTTCGGCCATCAACCAGTACGTGGGCCTGAAGGACGGCCAGAACACCGTCAAGGACTACGTGGACTACGTGCGCAACGACCTCATGGGCGTGACCCGCGAGGACCTGGTCGCCAACATCGCCCGCCACGTGGACTCCACCGTCCATCTGTTCGAGAAGTGGGGCTTGCCCATCTGGAAGGACGAGAAGGGTGAGTACGTCCACGAAGGGCGCTGGCAGCTCATGATCAACGGCGAGTCCTACAAGGTGGTGGTCGCCGAGGCTGCCAAGAACGCCCTGGGCAAGGAGAACATCTACGAGCGCGTGTTCATCGTCGGTCCCATCATGGACGGCGACAAGTGCCTCGGCGCCTACGGCTTTTCGGTCCGCGAGAACACCTTCTTCGTGTTCAAGGCCAAGGCGACCCTGGTCGCCATGGGCGGCGCGGTGCACGTGTTCAAGCCTCGCTCCTCCGGTGAAGGTCAGGGGCGCGCCTGGTATCCGCCGTGGAACGCTGGCGCCTCCGCCTACTTCACCCTCAAGGCCGGCGCGGAGATGACCTGCCAGGAGGTCCGTTTCATCCCCGTCCGCTTCAAGGACGCCTACGGCCCGGTCGGCGCCTGGTTCCTCCTGTTCAAGTCTCGCGCCACCAACGCCTTCGGTGGGGAGTACATGGTCGAGCGGAAGGCCGAGCTCGACAACTGGGCCCCCTACGGCCACGTCAAGCCGATTCCCGCCAACCTGCGCAACTACCTCGGCATGCTCGACGTGATGGAGGGCAAGGGCCCCATCTACATGCGCACCGAGGAGGCTATCCAGAAGATCGCCGACACCTACAAGGACGACCAGAAGGCGTACCAGAAGAAGATGAAGGAGCTCGAGAGCGAGGCGTGGGAGGACTTCCTCGACATGACCATCTCCCAGGCCATCCTGTGGGCCGCCACCAACGTGCAGCCCGAGGAGAAGTCCTCGGAGATCGCCGCCGCCGAGCCGTACTTCATCGGCTCCCACTCCGGCGCGTCGGGCGCCTGGGTCTCCGGTCCCGCCGACATCCAGACGGACGAGAGCAAGCAGGATTACTTCTGGGGTTACGAGTGCATGTCCACGGTGAAGGGCCTGTTCTGCGCCGGTGACGCCTCGGGCGCCTCGTCCCACAAGTTCTCCTCCGGTTCCCACGCCGAGGGGCGCATTGCCGCCAAGGCTGCCATCCGCTACCTGGTCAACGAGAAGCCGGCGGCTCCTTCCGTTCCCGCCGACGTCATCGAGAAGCTGAAGGCCGAAACCTACAAGCCGCTCGCCACCTTCGAGCAGTTCAAGGGCGCCACCACCCAGCCCGACGTCAACCCCAACTACATCCGGCCGAAGATGTTCATGATGCGCCTCCAGAAGCTCATGGACGAGTACGCCGGCGGTGTGACCTCCAACTTCACCACCTCCGACAAACTCCTCTCCCGGGCCCTCGAGCTCCTCGCCTTCCTCAAGGAGGACGCCGAGAAGCTCGGCGCTGCCGACCTCCACGAACTGATGCGGGCGTGGGAAAACGTGCACCGCATGTACCAGGCCGAGGCGCACGTGCGCTCGATCCTCTTCCGCGAGGAGACACGGTGGCCCGGCTACTACTTCCGCGCCGACAAGCCCAAGCTGGACGAGAAGGACTGGCTGTGCTTCGTCAACTGCAAGCTCGATCCAAAGACGGGCGAGTGGCAGATGTTGAAGCGCCCCATTCACCGAATCGTGAAGTAACGTCGAGCGTAATGAGCAATACCCCCAGGCGCCCGCAAGGGCGCCTGGGGTTCCCCCCAAACCCTCGTCGAGGCGCGAATGACGACACCGGAAATGCCGCCTGCATGCCCGCACTGCGGCGCCGCGTTGCGCCGCTTCACCCTCCCCGACGGCGGGGGGTGGGACGGCGGTTGGCAGTGGGCCTGCTTCAACGACGACTGCCAGTACTTCCGGCGCGGCTGGGTCTGGATGTTCGACACCTACGGCGTGAAGGCGTCGTACCGGTACCGCCTCGACCCGACAACCGGCGCTGCTTCCCCCCTCGCCGTCTGGTCGCGCACCGCCATCAAGGACCGCATCATCGAGGATGACGCTGCCCTCCCCGACACCGCCCGCAACAGCAGGGCGAAGGACGGGGGCGGCAGCGTGATCCGCGGCGACGCGGGTGGGAAGGGGGAGTCATGAACGCACCGACGGCCCACGTGCCGGAGGTCGTGACAAAGCACCGCAACCTGGCGCCCGAGGACACGTTCCGTTTCGGATGTCACCCGGGGATCGCCTGCTTCAACCGCTGTTGCGCCGACGTCAATATCCTGCTCACGCCGGTGGACGTGTTGACCCTGGCACGACGCACGGGCCTCGCCACTCGCGCGTTCCTCGACCGCCACACCATGGTCCCCATCACCAAGGAGCTGCACCTCCCCGTGGTCATGCTGCGCATGGGCCCGGAGCCGGACAAGCGGTGCCCGTTCAGCACGCCGGAGGGCTGCGGCGTGTACGAGGATCGGCCGTGGGCGTGTCGCATGTACCCGGTAGGTATGGCCCTCCCGCCGGCACGGGCCGGCGTCGACCCGGAACCCGTCTACTTCCTCTTCGAGGACGAGTTCTGCCAGGGCCGCACCGAACCGCAGGAGTGGACGGTGGAGCGCTGGCGGGCGGACCAGGGGGTCCCAGCGCGGGAGGCCCTGGAGGCAGGCTTCCGGGAGATCGTCTCCCACCCCTGGTTCATCGGCGGCCGGACCCTCGACCCCAGGCGCATGGAGATGTTCTTCATGGCCTGCTACGACCTCGACAGCTTCCGCACCTTCGTCTTCGAGTCCAGCTTCTTGCAGCGCTTCATCGTCGACGACGCCGAGGTCGAGCGCCTGCGCACCGACGATGCCGCGCTCCTGGCCTTTGCCTTCCGCTGGCTGCGCTTCGCCCTGTTCGGCGAGCCGACCATGACGGTCCACAACGAGACGAACCCGCAAGGGAGGAAATGATGAGCGAGCCCACACCCAGCTCCCTGCTCGTGATCGGTGCCGGCATCGCCGGCATCACGGCAGCCCTCGAGGCGGCCGAGGCCGGTCACGAGGTGGTCCTGGTCGAGCGCGAGCCGTCGGTCGGCGGCCGCGTCCTCCGGACGAACCACTACTTCCCCAAGCTGTGCCCGCCGTCGTGCGGCATGGAGATCAACACCCGGCGACTCGAGCGCAACCCTCGCATCACGGTCCTGACAGCCACCAGCGTCCGTGAGGCCACCCGCAACGGTGCCGGCTGGACGGTGACCCTGGAGCACGCCCCCGCCTTCGTGAACGCTCGCTGCACGGCATGTGGTGCGTGCAGTGCCGTGTGCCCGGCCAAGGTCGCCGATCCCTTCAACCTGGGGATGGCCGAGGTGCCGGCCATCCGGCTCCCCCACCCCTTCGCGTGGCCGAAGCGGTTCGTCCTCGACCGCCAGGCCTGCCCGGCCGGGTGCCGGGCCTGCGTGGACGCGTGCCAGTACGCCGCCATCGATCTCGACGCCCGTCCGACCACGTCCACCGTGGCCGTCGCCGCCATCGTGGTGGCCACGGGGTGGCAACCTTACCCCATCGAAAAGCTGCCGGAACTGGGCGGGGGAGTGTTGCCCGACGTCGTCTCCAACGTCCAGATGGAGCGACTGGCGTCCCCGACGGGCCCCACCGGCGGCGCCATCCGCCGTCCCTCCGACGGCAAGGCGCCGGCGCGCGTGGCGTTCGTCCAGTGCGCTGGCTCCCGGGACGTGAACCATCTCCCGTACTGCTCGGCGGTGTGCTGCCTGGCGTCCCTCAAGCAGGCGCTCTACGTCAAGGAACAGCTGCCGGAGGCTGAGGTCACCATCTACTACATCGACCGTCGCACCCCCGGCCGCAACGAGGATTTCCTCGTCAAGGTGGCGGCCACGGAGGGCGTGCGCCTCGTCAAGGGGAAGGTCGGCAAGGTGAGCCAGGCGGCGGAGGGGCAGCTTGCGCTGCGGGTGGAGGACGTGGAAGGCGGCCGGCTCCTCGACGAGCGAGCCGACCTCGTGGTCCTCGCCACCGGCATGATGCCCAACCTCGCCACCGGCACGCTCCCCATGGAGCTCTGTCGCGACGAGGACGGCTTCCTCCTGGACGACGCCAAGGCCAAGGTTTTCGCCGCCGGCGTGGCGCGCCGCCCCGAGGACGTGGCGGCCAGCGTCCGCGACGCCACCGGCGCTGCCGGCAAGGCGATCGCGGCAGGAAGGGGGGTTTGACGATGGAACGGATCGGCACCTTCATCTGCACCGGCTGCGGCATCGGCGAGGCCCTGGACACCGAGGCCCTGGCCGATGTTGCCAAGGAGCTTCAGTGCGCCACCTGCACCCTCCACCCCGCCCTCTGCACCCCCGAAGGGGTGGCGGGCATCCGCGAGGCGGTGGCGAGCGGCGCCATCGACGGCGCCCTCCTGGTCGCCTGCTCCCCCCGCGCCAAGACCGCCGAGTTCGCCTTCGACCCCGAGAAGGTCGCGGTGGAACGGGTAGCTGTGCGGGAGCTGGCCGTCTGGTCCCACCCCGCCAAGCACGAAGACACCCAGTTGCTCGCCGAGGATCTCCTGCGGATGGGGCACGTCCGCCTCGCCAAGGCCCAGTTCCCCAAGCCGTTCTCGGACACCATCGAGCGGACGGTCCTGGTGGTGGGCGGAGGTCTTGCTGGCCTCGAGGCGGCGCGGGCTGCTGCCGCCATGGGCCATCCCGTGGTGGTGCTGGAGGCGACGTCCTCCCTGGGCGGCGCCCTGGCGCAGTGCCGCGACGCGGTGCCCGACACGCCGCCCTTCGACGCGCTCCACCCCAACCCCATCCCACGCCTGGTCCAGGAGGTGCAGCAGGACACGCGGATCCGCGTGATTTTGAGCGCCCGCCTCACCCGCATCGCCGGCCAGCCCGGTCAGTTCGTGGTCGAGGTGGAGAGCGAGGCGGGGGCCGAGTCGCTGCGGGTCGGCGCCATCGTCCAGGCCACCGGTGCCCGCCCCTTCGACGCGAGCAAGCTCCCCCACCTGGGGTACGGCACCCACCCCGACGTCATCACCTCCCACCAGCTCGAGGCCATGCTGGCGACAGGCACCCTGCGTCGCCCCTCGGACGGCCAGGTGCCGCAGCGGGTGGCCTTCATCCAGTGCGCCGGCTCCCGCGATCCCGACTACTTGCCGTACTGCTCCGCCGAGTGCTGCGGCACCACCCTGCGCCAGGTGGCAGCCATCCACCGGGACTTTCCGACGGTGGAAACCGCGGTGATCTACCGCGACATGCGCACCCCGGGCCAGCTCGAACGTTTTTATGCGGCGGTCCAGAACCACCCGAAGTCGTTCTTCACCCGCGGCGAGGTGGCCAAGGTGGGCGGCAACGGGCGTCTCGCCGTGACTTTGAAGACGTCGCTCGTGGGTGACGACGTGGCCCTCGAGGCCGACCTCGTGGTCCTTGCCGTCGGGATGGTGCCCAACGCTGCGGACGGCGAGGCCATCCGCGCCCTCCACGACGCCCAGCGCCGGGCCGAGACCGGCGAGTCGGAAACCCAGCGGGAAGAGGCGCGGAAGGTGGTGGAGCAGCTTGCCCACCACGAGGGCACCGAGATCCTGCACCTCGTTTACCGGCAGGGCCCCGACCTGCCGGCCCTCCGCTACGGCTTCCCCGACTCCCACTTCATCTGTTTCCCCTACGAAACACGGCGCACCGGCATTTACGCCGCCGGTGCCGTCCACGCCCCCATGGACGCCGCCCAGGCCGCCGAGGACGGCTGGGGCGCGGCCATGAAGGCCGTCCAGTGCATCGAGGCCATCAGCCGGGGCGAGGCGGTGCACCCCCGCTCGGGCGACCGCGGCATCCCGGATTTCTTCCTGCAGCGCTGCACCCAGTGCAAGCGCTGCACCGAGGAGTGCCCCTTCGGCACCCTCAACGAGGACGAGAAGGGGACCCCGCAGCTCAACCCGCTGCGCTGTCGGCGCTGCGGCATCTGCATGGGCGCCTGCCCCGAGCGCATCATCTCCTTCCCCGACTACTCGGTGGACGCCGTGGCGTCCATGATCAAGGCCATGAGCGTCCCCGAGGAGTTCGAGGAAAAGCCGCGCATCCTCGCCCTCATGTGCGAGAACGACGCCCTTCCCGCCCTCGACACCGCGGCGCTCCAGCGCACGTCCTGGAACCCCTGGGTGCGGGTCATCCCCATCCGGTGCCTGGGCTCCACCAACATCGTCTGGATCGCCGAGGCCCTGTCGCGCGGCATCGACGGCGTGATCCTCATCGGCTGCAAGTACGGCGACGACTACCAGTGCCACTACGTGCGGGGTTCGGAGCTGGCCCATACCCGCCTGTCCAACGTCCAGGAGACCCTGACGCGGCTGGCGCTGGAGCCCGAGCGGATCAGGGTAGTGGAGCTGGCCCACGACGAGTTCCAGCGCATCCCCGCCATCCTCGACGAGTTCGCCGCCACGCTCGAGGACCTCGGCCCCAACCCACTGAAGGGCTTCTGAGAGGAGGGACCCCATGGCCGCCATCCACGCGCTTCTCCCTTCCAGCGAGCTCCGGCACGAGCTCGCTCGCCGCGGCGCCGACAGCGCCGGCAAGTGTTACCAGTGCGCCACCTGTTCCAGCGTCTGTGAACTAGCCCCGGCTGCCGCGCCGTTCCCGCGCCGGCAGATGGTGCTGGCCCAGTGGGGGATGGTGGATCGCCTGGCCGCCGACCCTGCCGTTTGGCTCTGCCACCAGTGCAACGATTGCACCGTCCGCTGCCCGCGCGACGCCCGCCCTGGCGATGTCTTGCAGGCGGTGCGCTCCCTCGTCATCGAGCGCCTGGCCTTCCCCCGCGTCCTCGGCACCCTCGTCGGCCGGGCCCGCGCCACCTGGCCGCTGCTCCTCGGTCTGCCGCTGCTGTTCTGGGTCGCCCTCCTCGGGCTCACCGGCCATCTGAGGGTGCCTGCCGACCTTCCCGCCACCGGCTGGGCGTACGAACATCTCGTCCCCCACATCTTCATCTACGGCGTCTTCTTCCCCGTCGCGGGCTGGGTGCTCCTGGCCAGCATCGCGAGCGGCCGGCGGTTCTGGACGTTGCTCGGCACCGCCGGACAGCGGCGCGGCTCCTTCCTCGCCGCGTTGCTGCCGGCCCTCGGCGACATAGCCACCCACCGGCGCTTCGGCCGGTGCGGCGCCGCCAAGCCCCGTCAGCTCGGCCACCTTGCCCTGCTGTGGGGGTTCGTGGGCGCGGCCCTCACCTCGGGCCTGCTCATCGTCGGCATGTACCTGCAGCACCTCCCCATGCCCCTCGCCCTCTCCCACCCCTATAAGATCCTCGGCAACGTCTCCGGCGCCCTCCTCGTCATCGGCGGCGCCATGCTCGTCGGCACTCGCCTCGGTGACCGCAACGCGAGCGGCACCACCGCTGCCTTCGACGCCTTCTTCCTCGGCGTTGTCGTGCTGGTGATCGCCACCGGCATGACCGTGGAGCTCGCCCGGCTCGCCGACGCCGCCACCTTCGCCCTTTCTGTTTACGTGATCCACCTGGGCTCGGTGATGACCCTCTTCCTCACCTTCCCGTACTCCAAGTTCGCCCACCTCCTCTACCGCACCCTGGCCATGGTCCATGCCCGCATGACCGGCACCGACACCGCCTCCTAGGCTCGCCGTCTGGGAAAGGGCCGCGCTCCAGCGCCGCAGGACCTCGTCGCACCCGGACGAGGCACCCTGCGGCGCCGAGCGGCCATCCCCGTCACCCTGACCAGTCCCGTCACCCTGAGGCGCGCAGCGCACCCACCCGTCACCCTGAGCGACGCGAAGGGTCCCGTCGCGCGTGCAGCCCCGCCGCCCGCCCATCGCCGGCCCCGAACGCGACGGACTCGCGGCCCGCGCGGTCGTCGAAATCCTCCTACGCGACAAGATCACGGCCTGTGCGTGGTTCGAAAGTCTGGTACGCGACGGGATGCTTCGGCCGCTGTGCGGCCTCAGCATGACAAGGGGGTGCGGCCTCAGGATGCCAAGGGGGGCGCGGCGCTCGAAATCCTCGTACGCGACGGGGTGATGGCCCGTGCGTGGCTCGAAAGTTTCGTACGCGACGGGATCCTTCGGCCGTTTCACGGCCTCAGGATGACACCTCCACCCACCCGCCTGTCACCCTGAGCGCAGCGAAGGGTCCCGACGCGTGGGCAGGCCGGCCGCTCCAGCGATGCAACGGGATGACACGGCACGGGCGCGAGGGAGCGTGCGGTCCTCGCATCCCTGGGCAGCACGCCGCCACCCTTCCTGGGAGCTTCGTTCGCACGGCGACGGTTCCAGTCCGAGGAGGTCTCGGATGAGGCCAGGCGCCGCCTCGCAGGGAAGACCGCCGCGCGCTAGAATCAGCGCGGACCACACCATGGCGCGGCACCAACCTCGAACCCCTCGCCGCCAGCACGATGTGGCGCTCCGACGACTCCCGCCCCTCCCTGGGCGGGGCGGTCGAGCCTTTCCCGTGCAGCACGCCACGGTCGTAGCCGCGCTGCAGGCGGCGGCGTACCTTTTGGTCCTTTTGCCGTTGAGTTTCGGCTTCAACCGCTTCGCCGGCTTCGAACTCGTCAAGTACCAGCTCCTGAGCATCTCCAACGCCCTCGCCGCCCCCGCGATGGTGCTCCTCGTCGTCATCCTCGTCCGCCGCTGCACGGTAGTGGCCGGCTGTCACCTCCTGCAGCTGGCGGCACTGCTCGCCGTCTCCATGTACACCGCGTACTTCGAGGCCTTTCCCCACCTTTCCCTGCTTCGCCAGGTGGGGCTCTTGCCATCGGTGTCCGGCCACATCCTCCGCCAGCTCGTCGGCCCGCGGGAGGTGGCCGTGACGGTGCTCCTGACCCTTTCGGGCATCCTCGCCTGCCGCCTTGCCCGCCGCCTCCGCTCAGGGCCCATGCCCCGGCGCGTGATGGCGGGGCTGGTCGCCGTGCTCCTCGCCGTTGCCGTCAAGGACCTCCTCCTCCACTCCCGGTTGCCCATCTGGAAGTACCGTTACGACGGGATCTACTTCTTCAAGCGGTACGGCTTCCTGCCGCTTCTCGCAGCGCAACTGCGCGACGAGCTCGCCCCCCGCGCCGCGGCCACCTCCTGGCCCGGGCCGCTGAACGCCGATGCGTGCCGGGAACAGCACTTCCCCCCCTCGCGCCCGGACATCCTCGTCGTGCAGGTGGAATCCTTGGACCCATGGGTGGTCGACCTGGAGGTGGCGGGGGTACCGGTGATGCCGTTCTTGCGGGAGTTGCGCGACCGCTCCCTCACCTTCACCAACTTCTTCTCCCAGCACCGGGGCGGCGGCTCGGCCGACGCCGAGCTCGCGTGCCTGGCGGGACTGTTGCCCCTGGGCTCCCACAGCGGCTTCCTCACCGCCGATTTCTCGCGCATCATCTCGTTGCCCCAGGTGCTGGCCACGGCCGGCTACTACACCTGCGCCATGCACGCCAACGCGGGCAGCTACTTCTATCGCAACGTCGCCTTTCGCCGTCTCGGTTTTCACGACTTTTTCGACCGCCGCGCCTACAGCGGCGAGGCGGCCGGCTGGACCTCCAAGGACCGCGCCTTCTTCGCCCAGTCCCTCGCCATCCTGGCGAGCTCCCCGCGGCCGCGTTTCGCCTACCTCATCACCATGCAAAGCCACGGCCCCTTCGACAACCACGGCCCCACCTCCCGCTTCGCCCTGCCCGGAGCCGACCGGCTGCAGCGCGACTACCTGGCGGTGATGGCCGAGGTGGACGCGGCCCTCGCCGAGCTGGTCAAAGGTCTTGAGGAACGTGGCCTCCTGGCGAGCACCATCCTCGCCATCTTCGGCGATCACCAGTCGGGTGTGGCACCGCTCGGGACGGTGGTGCGCGCGGGCGAGGGGGTGCGGGAGCGCATCCCCTTGATCCTCCACGCGCCCGGCGTGGCCGCCGGGGTCTCCCACAAGGTGGGCTCCCCCCTCGATCTCGGCCCCACCTTGCTCCACCTCATCGGCGCGGGGGAGGTGGCCACCTCGCTGGGCACCTCCCTGCTCGACGGCGGCGTGGGTCGCGTCCTCCTCACCAGCCGGGGGACCATGGTCCTCCTGCGCAACGCCTACCCGGGTTCGACGGAGGTGGTGGCGGAGACGGACATCACCCCCTACCGGCCGTTCCTCGCCTACTCGGAATGCATCCTGCGCCCGTAGACGCTACAATCGCGCGCCCGCCCCTGCGGGCTCGAGGGTGCGACCATGTGCGGGATCTTCGGCATCGTCTTCGAACACGACCGGCCGCTCGGCACGCTGCTGACCGAGGCGGCCCAGCGCCTCGCCTATCGAGGCTACGACTCGGTGGGCGCCGCCGTCGTCGACGCGAGTGGCCGCATCGATCTGCGCAAGGACGTCGGCAAGGTGGGGGAGGTGGCCGAACGGCTCGCCTTTGCCGAGCTCGTCGGCAGCCGTGGGATTGCGCAGCTGCGCTGGGCCACTTTCGGCGCGCCCTCGGTGGCCAACGCCCAGCCCCACCTCGACTCCCACGGCGAGCTGGTGGGCGCTCACAACGGCAACGTGGTCAACAACGCCGAGCTGCGGCGCCAGTTCATGGCCGAGGGGATGACGGTGCGCGGCACCAACGACGGCGAGTCCTGCGTCCACGCCGTGGAGCGGCACGTCCGTCGGGGGCTCCCCCTCGAAGAGGCGGTCCGCGCCGCCTACGGAGACCTGGCCGGCGACTTTGCCTTCGTCATCACCGACCGGGTGGCGAACCGGCTCGTGGCCGTCAAGAAGGGCTCCGGGCTCGTCGTCGGCATTGGCGACGGCTTTACCTGCTGCTCCTCGGACCTGCCTTCCATCCTCCCCCTGACGCGCACCGTGATCCCCATGGAGGACGGCGAGATGGTGGTCCTCGAGCCACAGCGCGCGCAGCTCTTCCGGGTCGCCGACGGCCAGGAGGTGGCGCGCTCCCCCATGACCGTCCGCGACGACATGGGCGCCCCGGAGAAGGGCGGCTACCCCCACTTCATGCTCAAGGAGATCCACGAGCAGCCAGCCACGGCGCGGGCGCTCCTCCACCTCTTGGCGGCCTCCGAGTACCTGCCTCTCATGCTGGCGAAGCTGCGAGCCGGCAGGCGGTTGTTCCTCGTCGGCTCGGGATCGTCGTTCCACGCCTGCGTGCTCGGCGCCACCTTTTTTGCACGCCTGGCCAGGCAGGTGGCCGTGCCCGTGCTCCCCCACCAGTTCATTGAGCAGTACGGGGACGCCCTCGAAGCAGGCGATGTGGCCCTGTACGTCTCGCAGAGCGGCGAGACCAAGGACGTCCTCAACGCCGTCAACTTTGCCACCCCGCGCGGGGTCGTCCCTCTTGGGCTCGTCAACGTCCTCGGCTCCACCCTCACCCGCAAGGTCGAGGTCTACATCCCCCTGGCCTGTGGCTGGGAGATCTCCGTACCTGCCACCAAGACCTACACCAACCAGGTCCTCGCCCTGCTGGCCTTTGCCGCGGCCCTCGGGGGCGGGGAGTTGTCATCCCTGGCCGAGGCGCCAGCGTGGCTCGAGCGCACCATGGCGGTCACCGATGGGCCCATGCAGGAGCTGGCCCGCCGTTTCGTGGGCTGCGACCGCCTCTTCATCTTGGGCTACGGCCTCGGCCACGGCATCGCCCTCGAAGGGGCCCTCAAGTGCAAGGAGGTCACCGCCCTCCCCTGCGAGGGGATGTTCTCCTCCGAGTTCAAGCATGGCCCCCTCGCCATGGTGTTCGAGGACACACCGGTGTTCTTCACAGCGCCGCCGTCGGGAGCCGAGATGCTCACCAACCACGTCACCGAGGTCACCTGTCGCGGCGGCCGTGCCACGGTGATTGCCGCACCCAACCCCGGTCTGGCCGCCGAGGCGACCGAGTTCGTCGAGCTGCCGGTCGCCTCGGACCTCGAGTACGCCGTGGTGGGCGCGGTACCCTTCCAGCTCCTGGCGTACCACCTGTCGGTGGCCAAGGGGCTCGACCCCGACTACCCCCGCAACCTCTCCAAGACCCTCACCGTCGATTGAGGGCGTGGGACTCGACGAGGAACTGCTCCAGGAAGAAGGCGACAACGCCCTCCTGGAACGCGCGGTTCGAGCGCTTGGCGAAGCCGTGCCCCTCGTTTTCGGCCAGCAGATACCAGGTCGGCACACCGTTGGCCCGAACCGTGGCCACGATCTGCTCCGACTCCAGCACCGGCACCCGAGGGTCGTTGCGCCCCGCCACGACAAGCAGTGGCCTGGTGATCCTGGCGGCGTTGGTCAGGGGGGAGACGCGCTCCAGAAAGGCGCGCATCTCGGGATCGCGCTCGTCGCCGTACTCGACCCGCCGCAGGTCGCGCCTGTAGGCCTGCGTGTGCTCCAAGAAAGTGATGAAACTGGAGATCCCCACCACGTCCACGGCGCACCGCAGTCGGTCGTTGAAGTGGGTCATGGACGCCAGCGCCATGTAGCCGCCGTACGAACCCCCCATGACGGCGACGCGCGACGCATCCAGGTCGGGCTGGGACGCGATCCAGTCGAGGAGGGCGCCGATGTCCTTGACCGAGTCCTCGCGCAGGTACCCGTTGTCGAGCTTGAGGTAGCTCTTGCCGTAGCCGCTCGAACCGCGCACGTTGGGCGCGAGGACGGCGATGCCCATCTCCGCCACGTAGTACTGGATCATCGGACTGAAGCCCGGGGTGAACTGGGCCTCCGGGCCCCCGTGGATGGAGATGAGCACGGGGTACGGCGGGCTGCCCCGGGGCGGCTTGTAAACGAAAACGGGGATGGTGCGCCGTTCCCCGTCCACGAGGTCGAAGGTGGGGTAGCGAACGAGGGTCGGCTCGACGAAGGTGCTCGTGTCGAGCCCTCCCACCTCCGAGAAGGTCCACTGGACGAGCTGACCGCTGCCGACATCCAGCACGAAGGCGTCGCCGGGCGTCTTCGGCGTGCTCACCGTCATGGCCAGGCGCCCGCCCCGCGGATCGAAGTGCAACCCGCCGATCTGCCCCGCCGGGATGGTCGAGACGGCCCGCCGGGTCCGCGTGGCCGTGTCGAGGAGGTAGAGGCGATCGTACCCCTCCTCGTTGACCGTGAAGGCGAGGGTGGCACCATCGGGCGAGAGTTCTAGCGCACCCACGTCCCAGGGGATGTCGGGGGCGAGCTCCGACACGGTCCGGCTCGCCAGGTCCAGGTACCGCAACCGCTTGAACTCGCTGCCCTCGTCCGAGGTGAAGTAGAGCCCCCGGCCGTCCCGCGCCCACTCGACACTGCCATAAGCCACGGGCTCCTCGCTCGGGCGCAGTTCGGTGAGCCGACCGCTCGCCACCTCCAACAGGTACGGGTGCGACTCGTTGGCCGACACGGCACGCACCACCAGGAGGGTCGTGCCGTCCGGGGACCACCCTGCCACCCCCCAGCTCCCCGGCCGCTCGGTGAGGCGCTTCGCCTCGGTGGGGGTCCGGCGGTCGGCAACGTAAATGTCGCTGTCCCGTCCGTTGCGGCGGGTCGAGGAGTACGCAAACCGGTCGCCGCGCGTCGACCAGCGCACCCCGCTGTTGCGGGACGTCCCGTCACTCACCAGGGTGCTGCGTCCGCTCGCCAGGTCGAACCAGTACACCTGGAAGAACTCGGCGCCTCCCACGTCCCGCAGGTAGAGAAACCCCCGCGCCTCGGGATCCGGGCAGACTGCCACCCCACTGACGGGCTCGGAGAAAAAGGTCAACTGCCGCCGGGCCCCGCCCGGCGCGGTCACCAGGTGCACCTGGCCGGTTTCGGCAAAGCGGGTGACGATGAAGAGCCCCGAACCGTCGGCCGCCCAGCCGGCCACCATGGCCGAACGGCTGTGCTGGTACTGCTCCAGCCGCTCGGTGAGGGCCGCCGGAATCTCCGGAATTCCCTCCAGCACCAACGGGCCCTGCTCCCGGCGCACGACCTCGACCGCAAAACCGAGCGAGGCCGACCCAAGGACGAGCACCATTGCCAGCAGGCGACGCGCCATACGGCACCTCCTCTTGTCGAGTCTACCTTGCCCCGCACCCCTCCCCAACACCCCACCCTCGGTCACCATGCATGTCGTCCTGTCACCCTGCATTCCTTCCTGTCACCCCGAGGCGCCGAGCGCCGACCCCTGTCACCCTGAGCGAAGCGAAGGGTCGCGGCGCACCTGCGAACGGGCCGTCCCGCGCCTGACGCACAACGATCGAGGGGCGGGTCGCCCCGCCCCTCGAAGGATCATCTCCATGGGGAGCTAGTCGTCGTCGGACGGCGGTCGATAGTCGGGGTTGCGCGGCGCCGTGCTGGCCACCGAGCGCTGCCACCAGACCCCCTCCGGGCCGTAGTACCGCATGAGGGCCGTGGCGAGGTCGCGGTCGAACTGGGCGTTCCAGGTACTGAGGCTACTGTCGAGACCGAGCCCGAAGGAGTTGACCTTGGTGGCGTGGCAGGAGACGGCGCAGGCGTTGGGCATCCCGCCCTGGGCCTGGTACATCAGGGTCTTCTCCGGCGGCACCACGTCGAAGGTGTGCGAGTGGATGTCGTAGGCGATGGCCGTGATCGCCGTGGTCGGCATGTGGCAGGTGGTGCAGCGGGACAGCCCCATGGAGCGCTCGGGACCGTACGGGTGGTAGGTGTGGGCGCTCACCACCGAGGCGATCTTTGGCAGGTTCGCCGCGTAGTCCTTCACCTCCTCCTTGCTGATTTCGGCAAAGGGACCGTGGGTCGCGTGGCACGCCAGGCAGAGGGTGTTGTTGTTGACGGCGGTGGGGATGCTCACGTTGTCGCTGACGATGGTGCTCTGCATGCGGGCGCTGTGGGCCCGATGGCACTCGGTGCAGCGCACCGGGTGGAACTGGAAGGTCGGCTTGGAGGAGCGGTAGAAGTCCTCGTACTGCTGGTGGTGCTGCCGAGACGTTTCGCCATCCGGCCAGTACCCACCGGCATCGGTGTAGAAGGCTGCGAGGGGGCCCGAACCCGGGTACCAGCTCTCGCCGGTGGCGTCGTTGTAGGGCCAGTCGTGGACACCGCCCGGCACCGACTTGACGCGGCTGTGGCACTGCCCGCACACCTCGTTCTCCTCGGCCGTGGAGAGCTTGGCGGGGTTTACGATCTTCGCGGGATCGCCGCGAGAGATGACGTGCTGGCCGCCGGGGCCGTGGCACGCTTCGCACTGGATGTTCAGAAGATCGAAGTTGCCGTCCCCGTCCCAATCGGCCACCGACGGGTTGTTGGGATCGCGGGTGGGCCCGAGGATGTCCACGAAGGCGGTGTAGACCCACTCGCCGTCGGCGTTCTGGCGCAGGTCGCGGATGCCGGTGGTGTGGCAGCCGATGCACTTCTTGGAGTAGGTGTTGCCGTTGTTGGCGGCGAGGAACGACGCCGTCGTGGCGCGGGTGAACTTGGGCTGGTTGTTGGCGTCGTACCAGCCGTCGGCGTTGTAGAGAACGTACTGTCGCGTCGCCTCGTTGTACTGGATGGGCGACACGTAGTTCTCGGCCGACAGCGTGCCGTTGGCGAGGGGCACCTTCACGAGGTAGCGCTGCTTCCAGTTCCCCGTCCCCCCCTGGGTCAGGACGACGGGCATCTTCAGCTCGCCAATGGTGATGTAGTACTGGTTGCCCTCCACCGACAGCTTGGGGGCGTTGGGCTTGTAGCGGTCGAAGGCCGAGGAGATCTGGTTGAAGTCGAGCCCCTGCATGAAGTCGTCGACCCCGTTGTTGTCGTAGTCGGCCACCACGCCCTTGCCCGGCACCAGGGAAAACTGGGGCAACGCCCGCCGCAACGCCTGGTTGTGTTTCGAGTTCCGCCAGGCGTTGACCAGCCCGGTGGAGTGGCAGGCCGCGCAGAACTCGCTCCCCACGTAGACGTTCTCGGTGAGCGCCGCATTGCCGTACAGCTCGGTGAGCCTGGCCTCGAGGGCCTTGACGTCGGTGACCAGGTCCACCGGCGCCTTGGGCACGTGCGCGCGCACCAGGGTCTGCCCGGCAACCGGGAGCGCCGCGAGCACGGCCACGGTTGCGAGGGCGATACATGCTTTGCTGCTCATTGCATCCTCCTTTCCGGGGATCCCCCCTCACTCCTGGAACAGTCGCGGGTCGCGCTGGGACCCGTGAACTGCCGTATGACAGCTTTGACACTGTCGGTACTTGGGACTGGCAAGGTTGTGGAAGGCCGGCGTGCCGGTGTGGCACTCCAGGCACAGGTTGGTGACGCTCGCCCGGGTGAGCAGCTTGGGGTTGGGCGACCCGTGGGGACGATGGCAGGCCGTGCAGCCGCTGATCTCCCGGGGCGGGTGCGGGAAGACGAAGGGACCGCGCTTTTCGGTGTGGCAGTTGACGCAGCTCGCCTCCAGCGGGTTGTCGACCCGACCGGCAGGCGAGGTGTGCCCATGCACGCTGTGGCAGGCCATGCACTCGAAGCGCTGCCGCCCGTCGCGGTGGGCGTAGGGGAGCTCGAACTGGGTCGCCTGGGTACGGTGGCACGGCAGACACACATCGCGGCGCGAGCGAACGAGGAGCGGTTCCCCCGCCGCCGGCCGATGCCCCGAGACGTGGCAGTCGAGGCAGACCACGGCGGCGCGCCGATGGCCCGGCGTGTCGAGGAGGAGACCCGCGTGCTGGGCCGCATGGCACGACAGGCAGCCGGTGGAGGCTTGCGCCTTCGTGCTTCCCTCGAAGGTGCGGATGTTCTCGCGATTGGGGTCGTCGGCGTGGGCCTCGCCGGGCCCGTGGCACGACTCGCAGGCGGCGGCCGGAAGCGCGGCGCCGAGGGGGGTCATGGCGCGGCCGTGGGCGCCGCCGGCAAAGGCAGTCACCACCTCGTCGTGACACTCGGCACAACGTGCCACCCCCACCCACCCTGCCGGCAGGGAGGCGAGGGCGGGAACGGTCAGCAACAGGAGCGCGCTCGAGACGAAGTACCTTCGCATGGTGGCCTCAGAACTTCCGCTGCAGCACGATGCCGAAGCGTCTCACGTCGTAGTCCTCGGCGCCCGTGGCGGCGTGCCGGTACTTCCACACGGCGCCGAACAGCGCCACGTCCACCGGCGCCAGCTCGGCCAGCTCCAACCGGGCTTCTACCTGGTCCAGGGAGAACGGCGCCGACCGCCCCCGATCCTTGACGCGCATGGCAAACGCGGACACCTTCAGGTGCGCCGCGAGCGGCGCCCCTCCTCGCACGGTCACTGTCGCGAGGTCCGAGTGATACTCCGACAGACCAGCGGTGGGCCCCGGGGCGAAGAACGAGATGTCGACCGCGCTCGACAGTTCGAGGAGCTCGACGGCGACGCTGGCAAAGGTGCCGTTCTCGGCGGTGAAGGACGCGGCGAGGCCCCAGCTGTCGAGGGCGGCGTCGAGGCCGGCGACGGCCGCCGGGTTGTCGGCCCGCTCCCGCGTCCCCGACAGGGCCAGCTCGAGGCCGTCTGCGGGCCGCACCAGCAGGCGTCCCCACTGCCGCGTCACCGCCTCGGCGTCGGTGCGGAACACGTAGCGAGCAAAGTCCTGCTCTTCCCAGCCCAGCTGGGCCGACACCGCCGGCGAGGGGTTGGCCGCCAGGAGCAGGGAGAACCCCGAGGCGTCGCGGGTGACCTCCCGCGCTGCGACCTCGTTGCCCCGCCGCCACGCCGCAGTCCGCGATCCGTCGTGGTAGGCGAGGGACGCACCGACCACGCCGGGGTTCCAGTCCACCGCCACCGAGGCGCTCCGGTCGGTGCGCTCGAGCCAGGTATCGTCGGCGGCGTCGAAGGCGATGTCCTGGATGCTGCCCCCGCTCACCACGCGCAGCAGGCGTTCGCCGAGGAGGGTGGCGTCGCTGGCGCTCCGTTCGTGGCGGCCGGTGAGGCGGACGCTCACGGTGTCGGTGAGCTTCACCCCGACCCGCACGTCACCGAGCGCAGACTGCAGTTCGGCTGCCCCCACCACCCGGTCCACGAACCCCATCTGCGCCGCCCCGCCCCCCAGGGCGTAGAGATCCTCGTCGTTGCGATCGGCATCCAGCCGCTCGCGCCGGTAGAGGCCACGCGCGACCAGTTCGAGGCGACTGTTGCGGTACGTTGCGGCCAGCCGGCTGGTCGGGACGCGGCTGCGGTCCTCCCCGGGCGTGACGAAGCTGGCCAGCACGTCCGGATCCGCCTCGACGGCGCGTCCGTCGTTGGCCACGTCGGCGCGGTTGCGCCGCGCAAGGCGCGCCAGGTCCTGCTCGAAGACCAGGGCCACGGGGAGATCCCGGGTGGCGATGGAAACCCCCACTTCCTCGAGCCGCTCGTCGAGCTTCCGGCGCGCCACGTACTGGGTGCCCAGGCCGTAAAAAGGGAAGGTGACGGCGCCGCTGCGCGCAACCTGCCGCAGGTCCAGTCGCACGACGGCGCGCTGCCAGCCGCGATAGCTCAGGCTCCCGCTCCAGCGGGTGATTGCCCAGTCGTCGCGCCGGACGCCCAGGTCGAAGGAGGGCGAGGCGAACACAGATTCGCGGCGGCTGTAGTCGACGCGCAGCGACCACTCCCGGTCCCACTCCACCCGCAACCGTCCCCACTGCCACGGCTCGCCCCCGAACCCGGCGAGCTCCAGTTGGCACCGTTCGACACCGTCAAGGGCCGGTGCGAGGTCCAGCCGCAGCCGCTCGACGAAGGGTCCGTCGTCCAGGTTGAAATGGTTGGCAAAGGAAGTGACCTGCCCGTTGGTGTTCTGCCACGCAAACCCCAGCGCCGCCTCGCCCCACCCCTGCCCCGCCGCCCATCCGGCGGATGCCAACACCGCCAGCACGACCGCCAAGGTCACCCCGTGCCGCATAGCCCCCCCTGGCCCTCGGGAACCTCGCGTGAAGTTCCCTAAGTAAAGCCGCCTTCCGCCAATCTACGACGCGGACGTCGACTTTGTCAAGGGTTTCTCACGCCCCCCCCCGGCGAGGGGTGTCGCCCCCACGCGCCGCGACCGCCTGCGAGAAGGCTTGTCAGAATTCGAGGGAGCGCCCGCGCACGGCGCGCAGCGGCGGCAGGGCCAGAAGCTGCGGCAAGAAACGCCAGTACGGTGGCGCGATGCCGAGGGAGGCAAGGGTGCGTTCGAAGAGTCCCCCCGTGGGTCCCCCGCCCTCCTCGGCGGTGTGCACTACGTTGGGGTGGCTGCGGATCACGGCGTTGACCCGCGCCAAGAGCCACCGTTCGCTGATGGAACGCGAGAAGTAGAAGACAGGCTCGACGAGGGAGGCACCGCGGGCCACGAGGCCCTCGGCGACGGCCCGTTCGGCGAGGGGGGTGCCGGGGAGGATCCGCACTCCCGTGGTGATGATGGCGAGGGTCTTGGGGTACGCCAGGTACTCCTCGATGAAGGAGACGGTTTCCTCGGCGGTGGTCTCCGTCTCGTCCGGACCGCCGAGCAAGAAGAACCACGCACTGGCCATGCCGCTCGCCCGCACCAGGGTAGCCGTACGGATCACCTGGGCCCGGTCGAACCCCTTGCCGAGCCCAGCCAGGGTTGCGTCGCTCGCCGCTTCCGGGGTGACCATCATGGAACGGAAGCCGGCCCGCTTCATGAGGGCGAAGAGCTCCGACGACACAGCCAGGGGGTTCACGGTGGTGGCCGTGAGGCGAACGGCGAGGCGACGGCGGACGATCTCCTCGCAGAGGGCGAGGGCGTGGTCCTCGGGAACGTTGAAGGTGGAGTCCACGATTTCGAAGGTTCGAGGTCCCACGTGCCTGGCCACCCGTTCCATCTCGTCGACCACCTCGCCGGGGTCCCGGAGCCGATGGCACGTCCCTTCGATCTGCGGATAGGCGCAGTAGCTGCAGGAGAGGGCGCACCCTCGCTTGCTCTGGATGGGCCAGGTGCTGCCGAAGCGCTCGTAAAAACGCCACGATATCCAGTTCTCGAGGCCCGAGGCGCCAAAGGTGGACAGGCGTGCTGGCGGCGTCGTCACCACCTCCCGCCCCCGACGAACGCATACCCCAGGCACGCCCGCGATGTCGTCGCCGCGGGCCAGAGCGGCCACGAGACTCGGGAAGGACTCCTCCCCCTCGCCGACCACGGCCACGTCGGCGTCGAACACGTCCAGGGCCTCGCCGCGAACGATGGAAATGGCGGGACCGCCAAGCACGATGGGCGCCTGCGTCTCCGCACGGATCACCGCCAGCGTGGCCGCCACCCGTGCGGCGTGGCTCTCCGGACGCTGTGCCACCACGTTGTCGAGGCTGCGCACCGACACACCGACCACCTCCGGGGCGAAGCAGCGGATCGCCTGGCGGAGGACGACCTCGGGCATTCGGGCGGGCATAAGATCCACCACCGCCACCTGGTGGCCGGCCCGCCGCGTGGCCTCCGCCACGTAGGCGAGGCCAACCGGCGGCGGGGGCAGGAAGTCGCGCGCCTGGTTCGCGTAGACGAGCAGCACTCTCATGGCTCTACCGCCAACACCACCTTGGGGATTATGCCCCACGCCAGCGTCACCCCCTTCCGCCACCCGCCCCCCGTCACCCTGAGGCGCACCGCGTCCACCCCCGTCACCCTGAGGCGCGCAGCGCCGAAGGGTCTCGCCGCACCTGCAGCCCCGCCGCCCGTGCATCGCCGTTCTCGAACGCTACAGGATTGCGGCTTGGTCGATGCTCGAAAACCTCTTACGCGACAAGATCGTGGCCTTGGCGATCCTCGAAAACCTCGTACGCGACGGGATCCTTCGGCCGCCTGCGGCGGCCTCAGGATGACAGGATTATCTTCCTGTCACCCTGAGCGAAGCGAAGGGTCCCGACGCACATGCAGGTCGGCCGCCCGCGCATCGCCAAGAGGCCCGTTCCTGCCCATCCTGCGCGGCCAGCGGGCACGGGTCGCGGGTCCCGGAGGGCGGGGCCCACGATGGGGCGTCCCACCACCGCTGCCGGGTGCCCCGTACGCCAGCGGCGACGGGAAGAGGGCAGCCAAAGCTCGCGTTGTCGAGGGGGACGCGCACCGCCCATGTGCCGTCATCGAGAGGGTCCATGCAACGCATCGTCATCCTGGGAGGCGGATTCGCCGGTGCCACCTGCGCGCAACGGCTCGCGAGGACGCTTTCCCGCCTCGACGTCGAGGTGGTGCTGCTCAACCGCACCAATTACTTTGCCTTCACGCCGCTCCTCGTCGAGGCAGGGACCGGCGCCCTGGAGCCGCGCCATGCGGTGGTCCCCTTGCGCGAGTTTCTCCCGGAGTGCACGGTGCGCACTGCCGAGGTGACGGGGGTCGACCTCGAGCGCCGCACCGTCACCTTCACGGTCGCCGGCCACGAGGTCCAGGAAATGGGCTACGACCATCTGGTGGTCGCCCTGGGGAGCGTCACCCGCCTCCCGCCGGTGCCCGGTCTGGCCGAGTGGGGGTTCGCCATGAAGGACCTGGCCGACGCCGTCGCACTGCGCGACCGGGTCATCGAGCTCCTCGAGCGGGCCGACGCCACCACCAGTGCCGAGCGCCGACGCGCCCTCCTGCACCTGGTGGTGGTGGGCGGCAACTTCACCGGCGTCGAGGTGGCCGGGGAGTTCGCCGCGTTCCTGGCCGAGGCGACGCGCGCCTACGGCAACGTGGCGCGGAGCGACTGCCGCGTCACCCTCGTCGAGATGGCGCCCCGCATCCTCCCGGGTCTCGACGCCGACCTGGCCGGCTACGCCCTCGACCGGCTGCGCAGTCGGGGGATCTCCGTGCGCCTCGCAACGACCGTGCAGGAGGTCCAACGGGAGGCCGTGCTCCTGTCGAGCGGCGAGCGCCTCGACACGTGGACGGTCGTCTGGTGCGCGGGCATCGCACCGAACCCCCTCCTCGGCCGCCTCGGCCTGCCCACCGATGGCGGGGGATGGTTGCTGTGCGAGCCCAACCTCCTGGTGCGCGGCACGGACAACGTCTGGGGGATCGGCGATTGCGCCGTCAACCCCGATCCCGAGGGCCGACCCTACCCGGCCACCGCCCAGCACGCGGTCCGGCAAGGAGCCGCGCTCGCCGCCAACCTGAGCCGCGTGCTGCGTGGCCGGACGGCGGAGCCGTGCGTGATCCGCTCGCCCGGCGCCCTGGCCGCCATCGGCTGCCGGACGGCCGTCGCCAAGGTGTTCGGGGTGAAGCTGTCAGGGTTCGCCGCCTGGTTTCTCTGGCGGACCGTCTACCTCCTCAAGATGCCGGGCTGGGCCCGCCGGGTGCGGGTCGCCCTCGACTGGACACTGGCCCTCCTGTTCCGCCGTCCTGTCGTGCAACTCGGCGTCCACCGGCGAGTCCCCGCGCCCCCGGAGGTCTCGTGAGACACCGCCCGCCCCGGCCGGTTGCTACAATCGCGCCCGCTGGCAGGATCATGGCATGAGCAACGAGCCGCCTCGTACCGACACCTTCGGACCCAACGTCTGGTTGATCGACGAGATGTACCGCCAGTTCGTCGAGCGACCGGAAAGCGTCTCGCAAGGCTGGCAAGAGTTCTTCTCCGACTACGTGCCCGCGGTCGGCCGCCCGCCGGTGGAGGCCGGCCCGCCCCGGCCGCCCATGGAAGGGACCAGCGCGGCAGCGGCGGCCGTCGCCCCGCCCCCCGCCGAGGTACCTGCCGGCGCCGAGCCGC
>FWPV01004822.1_pt1 | contig 27755 bp, 24 predicted proteins | sample 2228371 | NCBI WGS metagenome assembly FWPV01 (sample SAMEA103939776, study PRJEB20133) | metagenome
GGTTTTGGGTTTTGTGGTAAAAACTATTTTCCCCATTAGGAGGACTTTTTCAATAAGTTATTTCTTGAATTCCGTTTTTGGACAAATCTGATATTTTTTATAATTAGATCTTATTGACTCAAAAAATTTTTTGATATAGGTTACTACACATTTGATCATGCTGTACAACCAATTTAAAACAATTTGTTACGGTGGCAGAGGAGGAGGTATAATGGTAAAAAGGGTTTGCTTTATAAGAGGATTCGGTGCGTTATTGGTCATGATCATATGCGGGTGTTCTGCAATTGAAGTACGCTCGCCCATAGTCATCCATACCCGACAAGGCGGTGCAGGAACAGAAGCCGATAATGGTGCAAGGCAACAATTGCCAAGAGCTGAAGTAACGCCTTCTGAAGTACCAAAATTATCTGCTTCACCTGCTGATATTCTGGTTCTATCTGATAAAGATCTCAGTGGCGCATCGTTAGCGTCCTTAGGAAGAATATCTGTTACATCTGATGATAAACCAGGTTTTACGCAGGAGCAAGCAGTGCAAGAACTTAAAATAAAAGCCTTTAAGCGGTATGGCTCTTTAGCGCAGGCCTTGGCACATATTGAATATATGGGCAAACCGGGATTTTTGGGCACCTCGAACAACATGTTCCGCCAAGCAACTGCCGAAGTTTTCACAATGTCATCAGCGGCGCAACCGGATCTTCAGAGAGGCGAGCCGACACAGGGCGTCCAAGCAACTATTGTTCCGCTTGAGCATATTGCCATTGTTTCGTCTTCTGAATTGTTTAATCGTAACTTCAAAATACTGGGTATGGTTCAGGCTCGTGATACCACGCCACAGGGCATGACAGAAGAACAGGCTGTAAAAAGGCTAAAAATAGAGGCTTTTCGTTTGTATGGCGCTCAAGCACGAGCCATAACCAATATAAAAATGAAAAAAGAATATCCGATTTATTATTATAAAAAACCGCAATTCAGCCCTCCGCCAAAGGCTCCTGAGGGATATGGCAAAGCAACAGCAGAAGTCGTGTATTGGCCCTGATGCTGCAAACTGACACGCAAGAAATTTTTTTCACGATATGTTGCCTCCCGACTGCCAGTTTATTAAAAGTGCGTCCCGCAATTAAGTGGATTACGATGGCGCCTATTGTTTTATTCCTTTTTATGGCAAATCTGGTGTTAAGTTGTAAAATGTGCACCTATCCGGCAGTTAACGACCCAGGACCTAAACGTATAATATTTTTTGCTGAACTTGGACCGGTTTCTTTCCCCCACCGAAGCCACCAGCAATCGTTAAAAACCACGTGTGTGCAATGTCATCATGCCGGTAGTGAAAGCGATTATCACTGCCGTCACTGTCACAAACGAAAAATTGACACCGGTGAGGGTGATCCAAATTCTTTTTTTGATGTAAAAATGCAGTTATGCCGTGGCTGCCATCAGCAATTGCGGGATAATGAAAATTCTCAACGAGCACCCATCCATTGCACCGAATGTCATGATGTTAAAAAAATCCAATGGCATCGGTAACCGGGTGGGTTTTTATGAGGTGATAAAAATAATGCTTTACTTACGTTGAAAAGCAAGGTAACGTAAGAACCGTTATAATTAATAGCTGCTATACAGGTAATAGATAAAAACCGTGTAACAAAACAAATCAATAACCAACAGCAAGGAGGGACAAACCTATGGCTACTGTTAAACCTATGACGAAGTCGCAACTGATAGGTGAAATGGCAAACAAACTTAATGTAACCAAAAAAGATGTAAGCAATTTTCTTGATACGCTGTGTGCCGTTGCGTATAAGGAGACCAAAAAGACCGGAACTTTTGTACTGCCTGGTTTTGGAAAATTGGTCAAGGTTCAGAGAAAAGCGCGAACCGGCCGGAACCCAGCCACCGGTGAAGTAATCAAAATAAAGGCCAAGACGGTTGTTAAATTCAGAGTGGCCAAAGCATGCAAAGATGCCGTTCTGTAAATTTCAATATGTCAGCCTGCAAAAAAGCACTTAGTTGTCATGCTAAGTGCTTTTTTTGCAGATGCCAACATATCTACCGCATAATGATTACCGTTCTTCAATGGTTGCCGTAATGCCGATTTTATGTAGTTCTTCATTGAGGGTTGCTGCTCCCTGCCGGGTGGTATGTGCACCCACACAGAGCCGGTAGGTATTACCGGTTTCTTGAACGGCATACGGGAATTGTCCCGCCCGTTGAAGTTTTATCATCATGTCCGCGATTTCTTCCCGGGACGTGTAAATACCCACAAGATTTGTGAACGGAGTCTTTGCGACGATTGCCTCGTGTAACTGATGCAATTCTTTAATCCGTTCTGCGTCTTCTCGTGTTTTAAAATAACCGGTATAAATTACCCAATATGCTTCTCCTGTTTGTCTGGACAAACTTCGGGCTAAATAGGGTGTTAGTCCTGCATTTTTAAATAATGCCATGCGCTCAATTGCCGCGGGAAGCGAATTATAGCAGGCAAGTTGAATAGAGTAAGGATATCGTGCCGGCTTTTCGGTGAGTGCGCCAGCGGAACTCGTACTTATCGTTGTGGTCATCTCCCGGCTTTCTGGGCGTGTGTCAGTCTGAGATGTTTCAATCTCCAGCTTCCCTGGTTCGTTGGCTATGTGCTCCTGCACTTGGTCTGAGGTTGCAGTGTCTGCCTCAGCGGCCCCGTCGCTTACTGGAGGAGAGACGGGCACAGAAGTAGGTCTTGTGAATTCGTCTTCTTCAGGTAACGGATATGTTTCGCTGGGGATTGGTAGTGTAGAAACATTCGGTGGCCCCTTCTCAGCGGTACGCGAAACAGGCGCTGTAATCTCGGTGGTCATTTTTTTAAATGAATGAAGAAGTCGGTATTGATTATAACTGATTATGCCCAGGGCGAATAAGACAATGACCAGCGCAAAACTCAAAAAGGCAGTCACATTGCGAATGGTGGCAAATATTTGTTTATTACCGATCATGTCGTAACCGTCTGTTGCCGGGCGATATGCGTCTATAACGGGCGCCGAGATATGCGGTTCTTGTACAAGATTTACTTTCGTTTCAGTCTTTCCCCCTTGTTCTTCCACATCCAGACGCTGCCGGGCCGCAGCTATTAACGGCATATCTATGATCCATGCTTTCTGCTCTGCGCCCAGCACGAGGCAGACCTCACAAATTTTATTGATAAGGTGCGGAATACCATTGCTGTAAGAATGAATCTCTTCAATGGCTTCGTCTGTAAATGTTGGGATGCCGGGTGCTTCAGCCTTTAAGAGCCGAAAATAAATATATTCTTTTGTTTCAGGAAGATTCAAACCGGTTAACAGGAAATGGCCTTTCAGTTTATATTGGAAAGACAACAACGGGGGCTGATGTATTGCCTCAAGCAATGACCGGTGGGCAAATAATAAAAATTTTACCGGAAAGAATTCTTGGTAATTAAAGTCTGCAAGCAGCAGCATTTTGTTAAGCTCATCTGGATTCATCGCCTGAACATTATCTATCAAGATATAAACAACACGACCGCGTGCCGTGCAGGCAACGTGTTGGAGAATTATATATTGAAGCGCGGGGTCATCAGATACCGTAACCGGTATATCAAGCTGCCGCGCTATCTCATGTAATAGATATACATAGTTATAAACAGGAACCGGTATATGGACGCAGTAAGAGTCTTTTTTCCGCTGAAGTTCGCGCAATAATTTGAGGCACAACAGGGTCTTTCCGGTGCCGTGATCACCCGCAATCAGAAGAATGGGTTCACGGCGAGAGAGGCCGTGCTGAAGATATAACCAGGCGTCCTGATGAATGCCGGAGTCATAAAAAATATCCGGCGAGGGTAGGGTGCTGAAGGGATCAAATTTGATGTTATAAAAGCTTTTATACATGCAACCGTGCGGACGCAAGTTTCAACAGCATAAATCTATATGTTAAAAGTGTAGCCCAAAAGAATCGGATATTCAAACTAATAAATGTTTTCGACGGTTGAGAGGAAAACTTAAAGGTAGATATAAGGGATTATATTAACGCAGGGAGGCTTGAGGGTGACGCCGTGTTTCTGACGGGCCATCATAAATGCAGTAGTTTTTTGAAATCATTTTCATTTAGTATGGTAATTCCTAATTGTTTTGCTTTGTCATATTTTGATCCCGGATCCTTTCCCGCCACAACATAATCAGTTTTGCTGCTGACGCTCGAGGCAACATGACCACCCGCTGCTTGTATCAGGTTTTCAGCCTGGTTGCGAGTAAAATGTTCAAGTGTTCCCGTGAAAACAAACGTTTTGCCGGAACACGTGCCAGCTACCGGTAAGCGTTTTGGCTCTACCGAAACCCCCGCTGCTTTTAATTGATCAATCAGCAATCTGTTGATTTTTTGACTAAAAAACTGCACGATACTTTCCGCCACTTCGGGGCCGATCTCGGGTATTTCCATCAGTTCCTCTTTCGTCGCCTTCTCAATGTGATCGATCGTTTTCAGATGTGAAACCAGAACCTGTGCCATATGTTCGCCGACATGCCTGATACCAAGGGCATATATGAGCCGCTCCAGACCAGCCTGTTTGCTTTTTTCTATAGCATTAACAATGTTCTGCGCGGATTTGTCGGCCATTCGTTCCAGCTCGGCCCATTGCTTCTTTGATATATGATACAGGTCTGCAACATTTTTAACCAGCCCCTTGTCAACAATCTGCTCAACGAGTTTTTCCCCAAGCCCATCTATGTCCATTGCCCGTTTAGAAGCAAAGTGTTTGATACGCTCTTTAAGCTGAGCGACGCATTGCCGACCGGAGCAACGATAGACCGCCTCATTTTTAGACCGTATGATATCTGCACCGCAAATGGGGCAGGCAGTGGGCATAATAAATTTTTTTTCCGTTCCAGTGCGCTTTTCGGCAATAACCTTTACAACCTGCGGAATCACATCGCCTGCCCGTTGGATAATGACGGTATCGCCGATGCGAATGTCCTTCCGTTCAATTTCATCCTGGTTGTGGAGAGTAGCGTGGCGCACTACAACGCCACCCACAGGTACTGGTCGTAATATGGCAACAGGTGTAAGGGCGCCGGTCCGGCCCACCTGAACTTGAATATCTTCGATAACGGTCGTTGCCTGATGCGGGGTAAATTTATAGGCAACCGCCCACCGCGGACTTTTGGAGATGGCTCCCAGTTGTGCTTGCAGGGCAAAGCTATTGAGCTTGATAACTGCGCCATCTATTTCATACGGCAGCGACGTGCGCTTCAGTTCAAGCTCCTTGCAAGCTTCCAGCACTATATCTATTGTTGCGCATTTTTTGACGTGTGGATTTACCTTTAATCCCCAGGATTTGAATGCCTGCAATAGATCCCACTGCGTTTTTATGTCAACTCCCTCAATCGTGCCAACCCCGTAGCAATAGATATCGAGTCGTCTCTGGGCAGTGATGCGCGAGTCAAGCTGTCTCACTGATCCGGCTGCAGCATTTCGGGGGTTTGCAAACAATGGTTCTCCCTGTTCAGCGCGTTTTTTATTGAGACGTTCAAAATCTTTAATCGCCATTATAACTTCGCCGCGAACTTCAAGCCGCGACGGAACAGGGGTGTCGGCAGAGGAAAAAAGTGTAAGAGGAAGCGATTTAATGGTTTTCAGGTTCTGGCTGATATCCTCTCCGGTAAACCCGTCGCCTCTGGTTGAGCCCCGTAAAAATATGCCGTTTTCATAGATAATTTCCACAGCAAGGCCATCAAGTTTTGGCTCAACCACATATTCTCCGGGTGAATCAGTCTTCAGGATTCGCTTGATTCGGTCATCAAATGCTCGAACTTCATTCTCGTGCATCGCATTCGCCAAGCTGAGCATAGGAACCGTGTGGGTTACCGTGGCAAAACTTTTAAGGGGTTCTGCGCCAACGCGCTGGGTGGGGGAATCGGGCGATAAGAATTCTGGATGTTGTTGCTCAAGTGCCTCGAGCTTTCGCATCAAGGCGTCATATTCTGCATCAGAAATTTCAGGATCATCAAGGACATAATAACGATAGTTATGGTAATTAATAAGCTTTCTGAGTTCCTCGATCTGTTGTTGAACAGACATGGGCTATTAATACAGCAAATGACAGATAGGTTTCTGGTTTAGAAAGCAACGATCATTAGCCGGTTAATATGGTTGTTCCTTGCTAACCTACGCACCAAATTTTGCCAGACGGTTGGCATTAGCAAGGGCAACCCAGATGAGATGCACGGAGCGCATGCGCCCCAGCCCGCCCTGAATACAACTAATTTCGTCGAACGTATTCACCGTGTCGGTGCGACAAAAGGGCGCATGGAGCATTACCGGAACCGGATGCCAGCTATGGCTTTTCAGCAGGGCCGGCGTTGAGTGGTCTCCGGTAACAACCAGAACCTCTGGTTTTAGCTCGCGAATCTCGGGAATAAACCGGTCAACCTCTTCTATGGCCTTAACTTTGGCATCAAAATCGCCGTCTTCCCCGCGCGAGTCAGTTGGCTTAATATGAATAAAAAAGAAATCATGTGCGGAATAATGGGTTTTGAGCGCGCCAATTTCATCCGCAATGGTTGACAGGTTTTCGATGACATTCATGCCTAACAACCGGGCAATTCCCTTATACATCGGATAGGTTGCCAGAGCAGCCGCCTTCAGCTTATAGCGTTCAAGCATAGAAGGAAAGCAGCGGTGCTTTGCGAACCCCCGCAAAAGCAGCATATTTGCTTTTGGCTCATCAGAGAGAATATGGGCAACCTGCTGAATAAAATCAGCGACGATGTGCGCAGTTTCAGTAGATTCGGGGTTCAGCGCTTTGGGAGGCAGCGGTCTTAAGCCGGTTTTTTGCGGATCGGTATCTTCTATATCTCCGAAGAGATTGTTACCCCGGAACACGACCACTGCCCGATGCTCTTTGACCGGCTTTACCATGAGATCACCGAGCCGCTCATGTTTTTTTATATTCTGTTCAAGCTTCTCGCAAATTCTAATGGTGTCGCTGGTTTCAATGCGCCCCGCCCGGCGATCAGTAATAACACCATCTCTATTCACGGTACAGAAATTTATTCGTGCGACAACATCGTCTGCGGTCAGGGGGAAATCAATGCCTGCCGCTTCAAGCACGCCTCGCCCAATGCTGAACTCTATTGGATCATAGCCAAATAAGGCAAAATGTGCCGGCCCGCTTCCCGGACTTATCCCGGGACTAATAGGATCAAGAAGGCCGCATATTGATTCGCACGCAAGCTGATCAAGGTGCGGCGTGCGGGCTACTTGAAGTTCTGTTCCGCCCCTCTCAGGATCTTCAATGCCGCCCAGACCGTCCATAATAAGAAATATAATTTTGGATGATCCTTCAGTAACGATATCCGCGAAGGGATGTCTCTCCATGATGCCTCCTTTGGGCAGAAATCAGCATTCTTCATGCCATCCATACCTGCCAATTAACGGGACAAATACACAGCCGGTAACTTCTTCGGTAATAAAATTAGTGCCGCGGCGTGTTATTTTAAACAAATCCTGTAAGTAGCGAGGGCCTACCGGTATCACCAGCCGCCCGCCGTCAGCAAGTTGCTCTTTCAGAATGTCTGGAACAGTAACCGCCGCTGCGGTGACGATAATGGCATCAAATGGTTTTTCTTCAGGCCAGCCACCAGACCCATCGCCGACTTTAATGTGCACGTCTGTATAACCCAGCAATTTTAAATTCGCTTTTGCAAATTGGGCAAGCGTTGGAAGCCGTTCTATTGAATAAACATGGGGGGTAATTGCAAGCAAAACGGCCATCTGGTAGCCGGAACCCGTTCCAATTTCCAGAACCTTCTCAGTTCCCTGCAATTGCAGGCACTGGGTCATGAGGGCAACCATGTATGGCTGGGAAATCGTTTGGCCTTCGCCAATGGGCAGGGGGCCATCTTTATACGCTGATTCGCGATATTCCTGCGGCACAAATATTTCGCGGGGAATTTGCCCCATGGCAGCAAGCACTTTTTCATCTTCAATGCCCCGACCTTTAAGCTGGTGTTCAATCATGAAGGCTCGTTCGTGCTGCCAATGATTGTTGTGCGTGCCGCTTTTAAAAAATACCATCCTATTTCACAACACTGTAAAAAACCTGCCGTTGCAGATACTGCGCAGAATCGCCAAGCTCTTCTTCTATGCGCAGCAGTTGATTATACTTGGCGATGCGGTCGGTGCGCGAAACAGATCCGGTTTTGATCTGTCCAGTATTGCAGGCGACAACAAGGTCTGCAATCGTCGTATCTTCAGTCTCCCCGGAACGATGTGAGACCACAGCGGTGTAACCGGCCTTTTTTGCAGTCTCGATGGTATCAAGGGTTTCGGTCAGTGTGCCAATTTGATTCAATTTTATAAGAATAGAGTTGGCAACTCCCTGCTCGATACCCTGTTTGAGAAGTTTGGTATTGGTAACAAAGATGTCATCACCCACGATCTGGATTTTATTACCCAAGCGCTCTGTAAGGGCCTTCCATCCTTCCCAGTCATTTTCATCAAGACCGTCTTCAAGAGATACAATGGGATATTTTGCTATCAAGGCCGCATAAAAATCAATCATCTCGGCTGATGTTTTCTTGGGTTTTTTTTCTGCCTGCAATACATATATGCCGTTTTCATAAAAAGAGCTGGCAGCAGGGTCAAGGGCCAGCGCTATCTGGTCGCCTGGTTTATAACCGGCATTTTCAATCGCCTGCATGATTACCTGTAGTGCTTCTTCGTTTGACTGCAGATTCGGCGCAAAACCGCCTTCATCACCGACAGCCGTGTTAAGCCCTTTTTGCTTTAAAACATTTTTTAAATTTTGAAAAACTTCCGCAGCCATTCGCAGCGCCTCGGCAAAAGACGCTGCACCGACCGGCATGATCATAAATTCCTGGATGTCAACATTATTATCTGCATGCGATCCGCCATTCAAAATATTCATCATCGGTACGGGAAGTTGTTTCGCATTGACACCGCCAATATAGCGGTATAACGGCAGCCCCAATTCGGCAGCGGCAGCTTTTGCCACAGCAAGGGACGCACCTAAAATTGCATTCGCGCCCAGCACCCGTTTATTGTCAGTTCCATCAAGCGCAATCAGCGTTTTATCTATGTCGATTTGATCAAGAGCCTCCATACCGACGAGTTCTTGACTGATTTTTTCATTTATATTGCGAACCGCCTGGAGAACGCCCTTGCCCAGATATCTGCTTTTATCGCCGTCACGCAGCTCAATGGCTTCTTTTTCACCGGTAGATGCGCCGGATGGGACCTGTGCTCTGCCTTGGGCTCCTGATTCAAGACTGACCTCTACTTCCACGGTCGGATTACCCCGCGAGTCAAGAATTTCCCGCGCGTGGATTTGAATAATCGTACTCATCCTATTGCTCCTTTCCGCTGTATACCGGTATCGTTTTCACGGTTTTACTGGAATATAGATTGAATTTTTACCTCGTTTGACAAGAAACGTAATTATTTCTCCCTCTTTTCTCTTTTCCAAAGCCCGTAAATACTGAGCCATGGTTTTTACCGGTTTCCGGTTTATTTCCTTGACGATATCGCCCCGCCTTATTCCAGCCTCGTCCGCGGGACTCCCGGGTTCAACCTGGGTAATCAGTATGCCTTCATCTTCTGACAAACCATAGCGTCGCGCCAGTTCAGGGGTTATCTGTTCTGCCGTCAAGCCCAGATTGCCTTCCTCTTCCCTGGAAGCGGCAACCTGTTCTTTTTCCTTTAACTCGCCGACGGTTACGGTAAACTCTTTTTCATTTCCATCGCGAATGACGGTTACCTTTACCTTTTTCCCCACCTCCGTTTCGGCGACCATCAGCGGCAGGTCAGACATCTTGGTAATCTCTCTGCCGTCAAACATGACAATAACATCGCCTCCCTTTAAACCGGCAATGTCGGCAGGTCCGCCCTTTTCAACATCTGCAACGAGCGCACCTTTTGCTTCGCTGAGACGAAAGGATTTTGCCAGATCCGGGGTAACTTCCTGAACCACGACACCCAGCCAGCCGCGGGTAACTTTGCCCTTTTCTTTGAGCTGCTTGACAATTTTTTTCGCAAGATTTATGGGAGCGGCAAAACCGATGCCGATATTTCCGCCGCTGGGAGTATAGATTGCCGTATTGATTCCCACGACTTCGCCGTTGAGATTGAAGAGGGGGCCGCCACTATTGCCCGGATTTATTGATGCATCAGTCTGGATAAAATCATCATACGGACCGGCGCCGATTTTTCTCCATTTCGCGCTCACCACCCCAACCGTAACTGTTTCCTGAAGACCAAACGGATTGCCGATCGCCATCACCCATTCCCCGACTTCCAACGCGTCAGAGTTTCCCAGCACGGCAACCGGCAGGTCGCTCGGGGCCGTGGTTATTTTGATCAGGGCAATGTCGGTCTTTTCATCGCGGCCGACAATTTTGGCGTCATATTCTTTTTCGTTGCTCAGTTTCACTTTTATTTCGTCTGCCTCTGCAACGACATGATTATTGGTCAAAACATAGCCCTCGCGATCAATAATAAAACCTGATCCTAAGCTCTGCTGTTTGAAATCGCGCTGCGGTATGTCGCCGAAAAAGCGTCGGAAAAAATCATCGCCAAAAAAATCGCGAAATTGCTCGTCATCGCCAAACGGTGGCTCAAACCGCCGGAACGATTTTCTGCCTTTTATAATCTTTGTCGTGCTGATGTTCACTGTTACCGGCGTTACTTTTTTTGCCAGCTCTGAAAAACTGGGAATTGTGATGGTCTTCCCCGACATGTCGCTTTCTTGAGCACAAGCGATCGCGCCCGGCAGCGTAATCCATAATACGGGAATCAATATCTTTCGCAAGACTGACTGGCGTAGGCGCGCGTATGTCATTATGTTCATAGGTCCTCCCTTATAAGTTTATGCTTGGTTAAAATAAAAAAACTGCTGCGGCAAGAACGGTGGTATAACCATTTTTGGTGACAATTGCCGACTGTGTAATGTTGAATGAGCGCACAATTTTATTGCTGATGCGATAAACTTCTTTATTTTCATCCCAGCTTTTGTCCTCATCAAACTCAATGCCGAGCGTTGACGCGAGCATGGCGGCAGCCATATCTTCCGCATGGTCCCCGGACTGCTTGTCGGTCACCCCATACGCATGATATTCAGACAGATAGCCGTAACATTTTTTATCGGTGGGCACTGCACACCCAATCGATGCTGCAATAAGACGGCGAGGTTCGTTGCTTGAACATCTGCTCATAACAGCAAAGGTTATGGCGCCGGTCTGGAGCTTGGTTAGCCCGACAGATTTGGGGATTATTTTACAGCCCGGAGGAAAGATGCTGGATACCAGCACGAGATTCATTTTCTCTATACCGGCATCGCGCAACGCCAGCTCAAATGATCTCAATTCATCCTTGTGTATCCCAACCCCCTTGGTAAAAAAAACTTTCTTAGGTACCAGTTCCACGCATATAACTCCTTTCACAATTTTGAGATTATCGAACGAACTACTTCTGACAATGGATATAACCAAGAAGCTTGTAGCATAATTTTGCGGCGAGGAAATCCGGACTTGCATTCATTGGCTGCGGGCACAGTTCAACAAGATCAAACCCGATCACCTGCCGTTGTGTCGCGACCGTACGCAAGCACTGGGTCATGTCATGCCAGCCCAGCCCGCCGGGTTCAGGAGTTCCAACTGCCGGCATCACTGCAGGATCAAGCACATCTAAATCGATGGTAATATATATTTTTTGCGGGAGGTTTTCAATAATCTTTGCGACCCATCCGGGATCGTTATGAATTTGCCTATCAAAAAAACTTATCACGTTTGACTGGGATAAAAAAGCAAATTCTTCTTCGCTCATGCTTCTAATGCCAACCTGAACCAGGGGGCACAACTCCTGTATGCGATGGGCGACGCAGGCATGGTTGTATGGTGAACCATGGTAGGCAGCGCGTAAATCGGCATGCGCATCAAATTGCAACACCCCGATGTCCGAGGGATCAGTGCAGAGGGCCTGCACCATGCCAAGCGAAAGGCTGTGCTCGCCTCCCAGCATAACGGGGAATTTACCGGCATTCAAAACCTTCTGGGCAGCGATTTTTACCCGCGCAATCATATCAGCGGGCCCGGTCGTTACCACTGCCAGCTCCGGCAGCGTATGGATGCCGATGTCGGTAATTTCCAGTCCAAGTTCTTCGTCAAAAAGCTCAAGTTGTTGTGAGGCGCGTATGATTGCTTGCGGCGCAAACCGCGTGCCCGGCAGATAGGTTGTTGTCAGATCATAGGGAACAGGAATAATGACGACGCGGGATGATTCCCAGGCTGATTTATTGGTTTCAAGGCCGCAAAAATTGAAGGGTGGAGAAAATAGATCCTGGTTCACGGTGTCATAACCATTATAACGGTAGTTTAGGAACGCTTGTCAACAACCCGCACTGCTTTGCCAGGACTTCGGGGAATCGTTCCTTCAGGCAGAAAATCAAGTTTATCCACATGAAAGCCAAGCAGATCATAAATTTCAGTTTGAATTTGTTTTTCTAAGGAAGCCTCTACCGGGACGTTCGTCTCAATCATGACGGTGAGCGTATCGCGTCCTCTGATTTTTTCGAGAACCAGCTGATAATGGTTGCCGAGCTCTCTATGTTTCATGAGAATATTTTCAAGCTGCTGTGGATAAAAGTTAACCCCTTTTATTTTCAGCATATCGTCATTTCTGCCCTTCAGCCGGTTAACGCGCAGCGATGTTCTGCCACAAGCACATTTTTCCCTGGTGATAATGGACGTAATATCCCTGGTTCGATAGCGAATGAGCGGCAAGCCCTCGCGGTTAAGGGTGGTAATAACCATTTCCCCTTCTCGACCATCGGGAAGGACATCGCCCGTATCAGGGTCAATAATTTCTACCAGGTAGTCATCTTCCCATATATGGATGCCATGGTGTTCTTTACAATCGATGCCCAGTCCGACACCGCCAGTTTCCGTCATGCCGATAATATCAAAGGTTTCAATCCCCATCTCTTCTTCAATGCGATTACGCATTTCATTGCTCCATACCTCAGCCCCGAAAATACCGACCCGCAATTTCGTGTTACGAAAATCAAATTGTTCCTGTTTTGCTACCTCAATTAACCGCAGTGGATAGGATGCAATTGCGGTAATAGCGGATACATTGAAGTCCTTTATAAATTGAAGCTGCAACAGCGTGCGACCGGCACCAATCGGGATAATCATCGCTCCCAGTGTTTCAGCCCCATAATGAAACCCAAACCCGCCATTAAACAGACCGAATGAGGGCGTTATTTGAACCACATCCTCTCTGCCGACACCTGCAGCGGTGAAACAGCGGGCCATGATGTTTCCCCATTGTTTGATATCGTGATGGGTGTACGGATTAATCAGCGGTGTGCCGGTTGTTCCCGAGCTCATGTGCAGCCGCATAAACGTAACCGGGTCGGCACAGGCATATTGGTACGGATATCCCAGCCTCAGATCTTCTTTGGTAAGAAAGGGGAACTTTTGAATATCGTCCGGGTGCTTTACGTCGCGTGCGCTAAGCCCCTGCAATTTTTGCGCATAGAATGAATTATGCGAAACAATGCGATCCAGCGTTGCTTTAAGTCGCTGGACTTGCAGTTCCTGCAGTTCATTTCTATTCATTGATTCATAATCTGGCTGATACATGGGCTGATCCTCTCTTCATGAACACGATGATGAAGCGATGGTATTGTGCCGAATACCGTTTGCGGCCTTAAAACCTTCTTCCAAGGCCTGGTTGTTCAGGGGAAAAACTTTTTCAGGACTTATATATTGCAGAACTTTTTTCAACAGCTCATAATCAAGGGGGAACGATTTATGCCCGGCGGCAAAACCCAGTAACACCAAATTCGTTACCAGGGGGGTTCCCAGTTCAAGGGCTATGCGGCTTGCGTTCACTGCAAAATATTTTTTGGGGCGGGGCATATTAATGTAAATTTGTCCGGTGTCTTTGAGGAGATATGCATAGAGATGCAGCTCGTTTTCGGATAATGCCAGCATAATATCAGCCTGGCCGGCCCTGATGAGGGGCGAACTATAGCGGCCGATTTTAATATGTGAAACAACTGATCCACCTCTCATGGCCATACCATGCGTTTCTGAAGATATCACATCCTGTCCGGCCAGAGATGCAGCCTCATTAATCAGGCGGGTAATGAACAGAACACCCTGACCGCCGAGGCCGCACACAACGATCTGCGTCTGTAGGGGTGTTGGAAGCATCAGATCACTCCTTTATTTTAATTGCATTGACCGGGCACACCTGTAGGCAAACGGCACAACCAGTACAACGGGTTTCATCGATAGATACCTTTTTTTTACCCCCGTCGTATTTAAGCGCCGGGCATTCAAAATTTTTTATGCAATACTGGCACCCAGTGCACTCCAATGATACCAATACGCGCGGTTTAGGTCGCGACGTAACGTTATCACGGTTCATCAGGCAGTCATGGCGGGCAATAAGCACCGCAATGCCGCCATGAGCAGAACGGGCAAACTGCTCTGCTTCCTTCAGACTGGTGATAAATGAGGGTATATGATACGGATCAATGATCCGTATAAAGGTTATGCCGCATCCGGCGAGTATCTGTTCAAGCGGTACCCTATTACCCACTGCCCCCCCGGGAAGTATGCCGCTCGCGGCAGTTGGTTGATTGCCAGTCATAGCAGTGGTGCCATTATCTAGTATCACGAGGATAAACCGCGCTTTGTTATACACGGCGTTTATTAAGGCCGTGATGCCTGAATGAAGAAATGTTGAATCGCCGATGGTCGCTACTATGGAGGTCCCTTCGCTGCCGGTAATTTGAAAGGAATGGAAAAAACCTGCAGCCTGATTAATTGATGCCCCCATACACAAACAGGTGTCGACTGCCCCAAGATTAATGCCCAGCGTGTAGCAGCCGATATCGCTTGGATACAGCGCTTTGGGCAGGGCTTTTTTAATGGCAAAAAATGCAGCGCGATGCGCACAACCGGCACAGAGCGTCGGGCGCTGACCTGCCTCTTTGGGAAGTTTTACCCGCTTATAAGGTTTTTGCAAAAAGTCGTTGATGATAGGAAAGAGAACATCCGGCGTAATTTCGCCCTGTCCGGGTATGGTTTCATCTAAACGCCCTTGTATTTTTTTGTGTCTGCCAATCTGCATTTCAATAACGGGTGAGGTTTCTTCGACCACCAATATATGTTCGAAAGGGTCGATGAGCTGCTGGACCTGTTTCAGCGCGAGCGGAAACGGCATGGTGATGTGCACAAGCGAAACGTCGGCAAGCACATTTAAATCTGTCAGTATGTCATAGACATATGCATATGATGCGCCCGAAGCAATGATACAGTGGGTAACCGCAGTCGGTTTTTTTGTGGTCATTTTTGGCATCAGGGATTTTTCAAGACTGAACGCCTTGAGCTTGCAGTTCAGCTCCGCATGAAGTTTTAGTCTATAATGAGGTGTTGCTGCCCAGCGATTCGGTTCGCGCAGAAATTTCGCTTTTCGTTTTAAAGTTCGAATAGGACCGAGTGTCACCTTCTGCCGTGCATGACAAATACGTGTGGTCGGACGCAGCATGACGGGAAGCTGATACTTTTCGGAAAGTTGATATGCCGATGCAATCAATGTCATTGCGTGCTGGGGTGACACCGGTTCGAGCACCGGAATTTTTGCGGCAATTGCCAGCATTCGGCTATCCTGTTCTGTTTGAGAACTATGCGGCCCTGGATCATCTGCGGAAATAACCAGAAACCCACCAATCGTGCCCGTATAGGTTGAACTAAATAACGGATCTGAGGCAACATTAAGGCCGACCTGTTTCATTGCTACGGCCGCTCTGCCGCCAAGGTAACTGTGGGAAAGCGCAACTTCAAATGCAGCCTTTTCATTGACCGACCACTCCACATGCATTTTCAGATGTTCTTCCTGCATAAAGTGAACGATCGAAGAAAGTATTTCTGAGGCCGGCGTGCCTGGATACGACGTTGCCACCGTACACCCCTGTTCAACCAACGCTCTGGCAATGGCCTCATTGCCCATCAATATTTTATGTTTATTCATGTCATCCACATATCATGATAATAAACTGTACTTGAAAATAAGCATCAATTACGATAACCAGTTTCAATTTTTTAATCGTGGAATCATAATACAAAAGAAATAATTAGGCAATAATGAAAAACCGGCATCGCAGTATTCTGTCATCTTCTATATCGTTTTTCAGAAGATGAACTATCGATGTTGCGAAATCCCCCGTGACCTAGGCAGACATTCCTCGGAATTATGTGATCCCCAGTGGTAGGAAGCACCGGGGGTTCGCGATCACACGCAAATGGTTCGCTTTGTTCATGACCTTGGTGCCTATGGCTGTTATGTCGGCATTGCGGAATGCTGGTGTGGTGGTGCAAGACAACTCCTATCACTTGATCAGCGCAATTGCCACACGCCGTGCCTGCTCTCACCCCTGTTCCGCTGACGATTACTTGATTTGTATAACAACTTGCGGGAAACGTTCTGGTGAAATACGGTTTGCTTTGATGGCATCAAAATGCTATATCGTTTTTCGCAGCAGGTTTAAAAACCGTCATAGGGTATTACCGCGAGATTAAGAGCAATGTATATTTCTGATACGCTGGTGCAGTATTTATTAAGCGGGCTGACGATAGGCAGCATATATGCCCTGGTAGCTCTTGGGTTTAATATTATCTATAACACGACGGGCATCATAAATTTTGCACAGGGTGAATTCCTTATGCTGGGCGGCATGTTCATGGTTGCCTGCTGTAATGTATTCCATCTGCCGATACTTGCCGGAGCTATCGTCAGTACTGTTCTGGTAGTTCTCATCGGGCTCATGATTGAACGCATTACCATCAGGCCAGTTAAAGACACCAGCGTGGTGGCCCTTATTATCATTACCATAGGCGTTTCTATTTTCATTAAAGCCTGCACCGCATTTGTTACCAAAGACAGCTTTACCTACCCTCCGTTTCCAGGACCTGATGTTATTAACATATATCATGCAACGATATCTGTTCAAAGTCTCTGGATCCTTGGTGTTGCCTGTGTCATTATGATTATTTTGTCGGTTTTTTTTCGTTATTCAGTTATGGGCAAGGCGATGCGCGCCTGTGCAATAAATCGCGAGGCAGCACATATTGTTGGCATTGATGTTGACCGGATGTCGCAGGTAGCTTTTGCTTTAAGTGCGCTGATGGGTGCAGTCGCAGGTATTATGGTTACACCGACGACGCAAATTTCCTGGAACCGGGGGACGGAATTAGGACTAAAGGGGTTCTGTGCTATAATTCTGGGCGGTTTAGGCAGCGGACCTGGTGCGGTGTTGGGCGGTATGTCATTAGGGCTCATGGAAACCTTCGGCAATGTGGTCTTTTCCGGCTACAAGGATGCGATTGCTTTTACTGTCCTGTTATTAGTTCTCTATGCGCGGCCACAGGGTTTATTAGGCAGCAGATTATAACCAAGCAGTGAAACCATCTTCGTCTATCTATTTAATACTCTTAACATGTGTGGCCGCCATGCTGCCGCATCTATTTCGCAATGAATATTCATATTATTTATCTATTCTAACACTGGCAGGGATTTACGCAATTGTTGTTATCGGCCTCAATATGCTTATGGGGTATGCCGGCCAGATTTCTCTTGGTCATGCCGCATTTTTTTCTGCCGGTGCTTACACATCCGCCATTCTCACCACCTCATGGGGTTTGCCGCCGCTGCTGTCGCTTTTTCCCTCAGTAATGGTTTCGGGCCTCTTAGCATTTATTGTAGGACTGCCAACGCTTAAATTAAAAGAGCACTATCTGGCTATGGCCACGTTAGGCATAGGTCTTATTATGCATTCCATGCTCAGCGCTAATCCCTTTAACCTGACCGGCGGCCCCGGCGGCATACCCAATATACCGCCACTCCGCGTTGCCGGGTTTGTTACCGATACTGACCAGACGCAATACTATGTCATATGGTGCCTGTGTATTATAATCTTTATTCTGAGCTCAAACATTGTCCGTTCTCGATTCGGCAGAGCGTTACAGGCACTTCATCAAAATGAAATGGTAACTAATGTGCTGGGTGTCAATACATATAAATATAAATTAAAGATATTTGTCTTGAGCGCGGTCTATGCTGGATTTGCTGGCTATTTATATGCGCACTGTTCCCCCTTATTTTATATCAATCCTGATGACGTGTGTCATTTTGTGTTTTCAATTAAAATTGTAACTATGGTTGTAATCGGGGGCATGAAAACCATGTGGGGGGCGCTTGCCGGGGCTGTCGGTTTGACGCTGATGCCGGAATGCCTGCGAATTTGCAGCGCTTATCTTGGTGAAAGAAATACCACCGACATTGAAATGGCTCTTTATGGGATGATCCTGGTCGCGATCATGATAGTATCTAAATCAAAACCATTACAACACCGCATCCTCTCTGCGAAAAGCAGTTTGCAGAAGTAATTCCAGCAGCGGATAACGCATTTATTATAACGTTATTTTTCCACAATCGTCATCCATGTCGTTTTTAGAAGTGAAGCATTTAGCGAAACGATTTGGCGGCATTACTGCGGTAAACAATCTGTCGTTTTTCGTGAAAAAACACAGTATATTTGCCATTATCGGTCCAAACGGCGCCGGCAAAACTACAACCTTTAATTTGCTGAGCGGTGTTCTTCCCGCCGACAGTGGTGAAATCTATTTTAAACATAAACCTCTCATGGGGCTGAAGCCATACCAGATTTCCTCCCAAGGCATGGTTCGAACATTTCAAAGTGTCAACCTTTTTCATAATATGACCGTGCTTGACAATATAAAAGTCGGTTGTCACAAAATGGCACGAACGGAGATATTCTCTGCCGCATTTCGCACCCGTCAATGCCGGCGAGAAGAACAGACCATTACTGAAAAGGCCTATGCAACATTGCGCTTGGTGGGGCTTGAAAATAGGGCAGGGGATATGCCGGGAAATTTACCGTTTGGTCAGCAGCGGCTTATTGAAATTGCTCGGTCTCTTGGTGGAGATCCCGAGCTCTTATTGCTTGATGAACCCGCAGCGGGATTAAATGCCCATGAGACTAAAGAGCTTGCGATGCTTTTATTAAACCTCCAGGCGCAGGGGATAACTATTATTTTAATAGAACACGACATGGAACTGGTTATGGACATCGCGGAAAAAATTATGGTATTAGACCAGGGGGTTAAAATAGCTGAAGGGGCGCCACAGGAGATCCAGACTAATAATGATGTAATTGCAGCATATTTAGGTGAAGAATGTTAAACTAATATATTGAACTGATGTGATTCGGATTGCGAACGTTAATACTTATTATGGAAGCCTCCACGCGCTAAAAAATCTGTCTCTGCATGTGCATGAGCAGGAAATAGTAGTGCTTATTGGCGCTAATGGCGCAGGTAAAAGCACGCTTCTTAAAACTATTATGGGGCTTTTGGCGGGGACAACCGGAACGATAACCTATCGGGGTAAAAATATAGTATCATGGCCACCAGCTCGGATTGTTTCCTACGGCATTTCAATGGTGCCGGAAGGACGTCAACTTTTTGGTTCTCTTTCAGTGCATGACAATTTGCTGCTTGGCGCATATCAGCGTATCATGCGTGCTGACAAAGCCTATAAGGAGGATTTGCTATCAATTTTTGAGCTGTTCCCCGTGTTGCAACAACGAAAACATCAATTGGCTGGTACGCTGAGTGGCGGGGAGCAGCAAATGCTTGCCATTGGCAGAGCACTCATGGGATCCCCGCAATTGTTACTGCTTGATGAACCATCGATGGGGCTTTCACCATTGATGGTGAAAGAGATTTTTACCACTATTGAAAAATTGCGAAAGCGGGGATCGACGATCCTGTTGGTTGAACAAAATGCACGAATGGCTTTATCTGTAGCTGATCGAGGTTACGTGTTGGAAACAGGCAAGATTGTGTTACAGGGTTCTCGAGAGGAATTATTAGATAACAAAGAAATACAGAGAGCGTATCTGGGCAAAACGCCCGATATGACGCCATGGCAGCATATCAAAAGGGGGTGATGGAAAAAAGTTATTTCGATCTCCAACGTTAACCAATGGTAGGTAGTTTTTTTAAGCGATGAGGAGGAAATGATCATGAAAAAAATTATTATCGTATTTCTTGCTATGGTACTCTTCGGTATTGTTGAGTGCGTGTCTGCTGCAGAACCCATTAAGTTGGGCTGTCTTTTTGACCTATCAGGTCCGGCAGGGCATATCGGGACACCATCAAAATATGTTGCCGAAATGGCGGCGGCGCGAATCAATGAAGAAGGCGGTGTCAATGGCAGAAAAATTATACTGGTGTATGGTGATTCCGAAAGCGATGCAGGCAAAGCCGCACTTCAAGCAAAACGATTGATCGAAAAAGAAAAAGTTGCCGCATTAATAGGCCCGACAAGAACGGAAAGTGCCATGGCGATTCTTAGTATCGTTGAAAAAGCCGGAATTCCAACGGTAGCCTGTGTTGGTGGAACGCCGCCGGTTGACCCGGTGAGAAAATGGGTTTTTAAATCTCCCCAGAAAACAGTAACCGCTGTTGAAAAAATATACCAATACCTTCAGAAACAGGGGATTAATAACATTGTAATAATCACGGCAACAGATAAATTTGGCGAAGAAGGCGAAAAATCATTGCGCAAATTAGCAATTTCATATGGAATTACAATAGAATTAGCAGAAAAGTTTGATGTAAAAGATTCAGATATGACTGTTCAATTAACAAAGCTGAAAAATACGAACGCACAGGCGCTTATTTGCTGGACAATTGGACCGCCGGGTTCAATTATTGCGAAAAACGTGAAACAGCTAAACTTTAAAATACCGCTGATTCAATGCCACGGCTTACCAGACCCAAAATATCTTGAGCTTGCAGGAGGGGCGGCTGAGGGAACAATAATGCCGTCGACAAAATTAATGATTCCAGAACAATTGCCGGATTCTGATCCGCAGAAAAAGCTGATATTGCAGTTTGTGAATGAATATGAAAATGTGAAAAAATATGGTAAGGTCAGCACACATTCAGGATATGCATGGGATGCAATAATGCTGGTAGTTAACGCGATGCGCGCTGCGGGAACTACTGAACCAGAACAGGTTCGCGCGGCTATCGAAAACACAAAAAATTTTGTCAGTGTCAGCGGTATATATAACATGTCGCCGGAGGATCATTGTGGTCTCGGCGTTGATTCAATGGTTATGATTATGGTGAAAGATGGCAAATGGAAATTAATCGACTGAGATAGCGCAGCGAAATGTTTATCATATGCAGTATTGCTTTACCCGAAAAAGGCACGGTTATTATTTCGTAACCGTGCCTTTTTTCATTATATCGCGCCGTATATGCAGTCAGGTATAGCCAATCATTATGTCTGATAATATATATTATGTAAACTAAATGACCAACTGGGTGTTTAGGCTTTGCAATGTTTTTAGTTCCCGCGCGGTAAGATGGCGATACATGCCTGGAGACAGGTTTCTATCAAGTTTCAAAGGTCCAAATTCTATCCGCTTGATTTTTAATGCGGGGTGGCCGATGGCATCAAACATTTTCTTAATTTGGTGGTGCCTCCCCTCCCATATCGTTAATTTAAACCAGGTATTTTTGTTATTTTTTTTGTGCAACGTTAATTTGATCTTTCCAATCGGGCGGTTATCAATTTGCAACCGTGTTAGTTTATTGCATAAAGACCGGTCCGGGAAACCCTTTACTTTAACCAAATAGGTTCTGCTTATGTTGTGGCGTGGATGCTGGAGGAAATGGGCTATATTGCCGTTATTTGTTAGAATGATGAGCCCTTCGGTATCATAATCGAGACGACCTATGGGATAGAGTCTCGTGGGTATGTTGTGAATCAAATCTGTTATTGTTTTACGTCCCTCGGGATCTGACAGGGTTGTAACATATCCACCCGGCTTATTAAGCATGATATACATTTTTGGTGGCGGTGGTTGTATCGGCTTGTCATCAACTGCTATGGTATCTTTTTTAGGGTCTGCTTTTGTGCCAAGCTGCGTAAAGATGTGGTCGTTTATCGTTACTCGGCCAGTGCTGATTAATTCTTCTGCTTTGCGTCGCGACGTGATGCCGCCGTCTGCTAAAATTTTTTGTAATCGTATCAGCATGATTACCTGATGATTGTATCCTCAGCTGATATTTTATGAACCTGTTGTTCCTCAGTTGCTGTGTTTACATGATCTGCCGTATTTATATTTCCCTGCCCTTCTTTTTGTATTTCATTACCTCCGTGTATTTCACCTGACGATTCATCAAACCTGACATTCTCCGTCATTTTTTCACTCAGCAGTGTTGGCAGATTTGAATCACGGAGGTCCTCAAGCTCCTTTATTGACGGGAGGCTGGAAAGATTTTCTAAGCCAAAAATCTCAAGAAATATTTTTGTCGTTCCAAGTAAAAACGGCCTGCCGGGTATATTCTTTCTTCCTGAGATACTGATCAGTTTTTTTTCAAGCAATGTTTTTATAACACCGCCGCTATCCACACCCCGAATTTTTTCTATTTCGAGCCTGGTAATGGGCTGTTTATAGGCAATTATGGCAAGGGTCTCAAGGGTTGGTTGTGTCAGCCGTAATGGCTTTGTCTTTTTAAGCTTTTTTAGCCATGCGGCAAATACCAGTTTGGTGCGAAACTGATAACCACTTGCAACTTCCTTAAGTTGGAAGCCATGAACCGGATGTTCATAGTCTTGCTGCAATTCAAAAATGATTTCCTCAATTTCTTTTTTTGTTATATTTTCAATAAGCTGTTTAATTTTATCTGCGCTAAGCGGTGTGTCCGATGCAAAAATAAGTGCTTCAATAAGTCCCTTTAATTCTGTTCGCTCCATTGGTTCCCCATGCATTGGTTATGATACAGATGATGGTGCAGCGACTGTATGCGTGTGTTCTATTTCTTCTATAGTGTATATATAAATGGCGCCAAATGGCGAATGCTGCAAAACCCTCACTGCCTGTAGTTTTATTAATTCAAGGAGGGCTAAAAATGTGCTTATTATTTCCATTGGGGTTGTTGAGCTAACAAACAGCGAATCAAACGTCACGGTGTTATTATTCTGTAACACTTCCAATATCCATTGCATTTTGTCCTTTACTGATATCTGTTCAGCAGTTACCTGCAATAAGGTATCCTTGCCAGCGTTTTTATGTAAGATATTTTTGAGCGCCGACAATAAATCATAAAGGCTGAGTTCGCCGCGAATTGGTTGTTCCGCTTCTTTTGCCGGGAATTCTTCAAAGCAACTCCGCGTAAAAACATCTTTCTCTAAAATTTCTTTTTCCCGTAACGCCATGGCGGCATCTTTATACTTTTGGTATTCTATAAGCTGGCGTCTCAATTCTTCAAGCGGGTCAGGACCTTGCTCCGAATTATCCGCATCATCTTCCAGCTCGGGAAGTAATGCGCGTGACTTTATATGCATAAGCGTCGCTGCCATCACCAGAAATTCACCGGCTATTTCAAGGTTCAATGCCTTCATGAGCTCGATGTATTCCATATATTGTTGGGCAATAGTCACAATGGGAATATCATAAATATCTATTTCATTCTTACGGATCAAGAATAAGAGCAGGTCTAATGGGCCTTCAAAAATATCAAGTTTTACTTTATAGGTCATGGCGTACCGTTTTCCTGATAGTTATATATTTATTGGCGGGATGTTGGAAAATGGTCATTCTGCAGGACGTCTCATTATTATAAACATTATACAACAAGCTATCAGGTAATATAAGCCGCATATTTTCTTTTTATATACTCGAGTTCAGCTTCTCGGCCTGAAAATTTTTCGTCCAGCACAGCTTCTTGTAAATCACTGAGTATCCGCTTATAGATTTTTCCAGGCTTAATGCCCATTTTAATCAAATCGTTGCCGCTGATATGAATCCTGATATTTTGCAAATGCGTGAAATATACTGAAATAGCGCGTCTTATATCAGGATTGTTTGTCTTTGACATGATGTAGAGACAAACTTCTGTTGGAAGCGTATTTAGCTGGCGATACAATTCGCTATTTTTAATTGTGCGCTTTGCCGCCATCCATTTTAAAATGTCAAATCCCTGGAATTTCGCCACCCGGATTTTATCCGCATCTTTTTTAGCCAAGTGAAATTTCGCGCAGAGTTTTTCACTCTCGTCCAGCGAAAGTTGCTCGATGAGGGCCAGAAAATAAACCAGCCACCGGTCACACACATGATTTAAATAGAGCAAATCAAACCAGGAAAGCACGGTCTCACAACTTTTTAGTAATGTTTTAAGGGCATGGGTATATTGGATGTCCGGGTGAATATACGGCAACAGACCAAACTCTGCCATGCGTTTTAAGATGGCGAGCACCTTTTCTTCTTGTAATATGAGCTGGAGCTCAATAAATAAGCGTTTACCGCTTAAACCTTTTATAAAATCCATCTTAATGGCATTCTCAATAAGACTTCTGGTGAGCTTGCTGAAACGGAATGATAGCCGTTGCTCAAAACGGATAGCGCGAAAAACACGGGACGGATCTTCAACAAAACTCAGGTTATGGAGCACGCGAATAAATTTTTCCTTTATATCCCGCACAGCACCAAAAAAATCAATCAGATTGCCCCAAGAGCTTTTATTGAGCTGAATGGCAAGCGTATTAATGGTAAAATCTCTGCGATACAGATCAAGCTTGATGGAACTCCATTCGACGATCGGGGGCGCTGCCGGATGTTCATAATATTCAAGGCGGGCAGATGCAACATCAATCTTTAGCCTCTCTGGAAGTATAATCACGCCGGTTCCAAACTTCCGGTGCACTTTCGTCGCGCAGGGAAATTGCGCGGCAAAAGCACGGGTAAATTTTATTCCGTCGCCTTCAACCACGATATCTATATCATAATTCTCAATTCTGAGAAATATATCACGCACAAAACCGCCCACTGCATAGACATTATATCCCAGACCGTCAGCCACCGCGCCAATTTGATGCAACAAAGCGAGCACTTGGTCGGACAAGCGCTCTTTCAGCAGCGAATGGACCGTTTTTCTCCGCGGAGCGTGAGCAAGGGATAATGTTTCCGACTCAGTATGACATGCATCCACATGCAACGCTCGCAGCAGGTCGGTACGGGTAATGGCGCCGACGAGTTTTTTTCGGTCCAGTACGGGAATAAACCGCTGATTATTCTCAATAATGGCTTTTTGAATGACGGTGAGCGGTGATGACGGTTTGACAGTAACAAATTCAGTGGTCATGTATTCGCTGACCGGAACATTTCGCAAGCCGTGAAATAACGCTTTTTCAGCAATTTGCCGCGAAATCAGCCCGACGAGCCTGTGTTTGTCCAGGACCGGCAACACATTAATGTTATATCTGGTGAGTAATTCAGCGGCTTTTTTGACTGTTTCGGTTGCCGCAATAGATATGACTGGGGAAACCATTAAATCTTTTGCTTTTTTAATTGGTTTTATGGTTCTGCTCAGTTTATCTAAAAGCTTGTGTTCTACCTGAGCTAATGTCATATCATGAATTGTAACCGCGGCAGCAGTCGGATGCCCTCCTCCACCAAATTCTGACAGCACGTCAGCAACATTCACCTCCGGTATTCTACTTCTTGCGATTAGATAAATTCTATCATCCATGTTTGCAATCGCAAAAAGAACATTGGCGTTTTGCATATCCTTGAGTTTGTGAACCAGCAGGGAGAACTCGCCGACATAACGTTCAGTTGCTGCTCGGGTGATCATAATATCTATACCGTTAATGGTTTTTATCGAGACGTTTTCCACCAATTGATTAAGCAGCATTACCTGGTCGGCGGTCAGTTCTTTTGTGATCATATCAGAGACAATATTCAGATTTGCTCCACAGGACAACAAATAAGCAGCAGCAGCATAGTCTTCAGGCGTGGTAGATGCAAAGGTGAGATTTCCGGTGTCTTCATAAATACCGAGCATGAGGATTGTGGCTTCATCGGCAGTGAGGGGAATGTTCTTACTCTTTAAGACTTGACACATAATAGTCGCGGTTGCACCCACGGGATGTATATATTCAACTTTCCCCGAAACGTCATCTGAAGAACTGGGATGGTGATCATAAATATGCACTTCAATATCATGTCGGCCGCACAGTGCTGCAAACTTTCCAATGCGCCCTTTTTGGCGGATATCAACCAAAATCAAACGTTTTACTTTATGCAGCGGAATGTTTTTTACCTTTTCTGTCTGAAAAGCATACAGCGTTGACTGGAGAAAAAAATCACGGAGGTTTTTTTCCTGGCCGCCGGGAAATGAGAGCACCGCATGAGGATAGAGCTTTTTCGCCGCAAGCATTGAAGCAAGCCCATCAAAATCAGCGTTAATGTGTGTGGTTATGACGTCCATTTACAAGACAGGATACAGTTGTAAACGTTGTACAATTACACCCACCATTATTCCCAATCCTGAACCCAAGGGTGTCTATTTTCTCGGATGATATTTGTGATGCACCGTTTTTAACTGGTCGCGCACCACATGGGTATAAATTTGTGTGGTTGATATATCTTCGTGCCCCAGCATGGTTTGGACGGAACGAAGATCGGCGCCCCCTTCAAGCAGATGACTGGCAAAAGAGTGGCGAAGACTGTGCGGGGATATTTTTTTGGTTATGCCTAATCGAAGACAATATCTTTTTAAAATACGCCATAACCCTTGTCTAGTCATCCGGTTCCCGCGGCGATTTGTAAAAAGATAGGCGGAATTTTTCCGGCCAAGCAGTTTATGCCGTGCCTCTTCAGCATATCGTTTAATCCATATCAAAGCCTTTTCACCAAGAGGGATAACCCGCTCTTTTGAACCTTTGCCGAAAACTCGAATAAAACCGACTTCGTAATTAATACTATTGACCGTGAGAGAAACCAATTCCGAGACTCTCAGGCCTGTTGCATAAAGAAGTTCAAACAATGCTCGATCCCTGACACCTAAAGCGGTGGTAATATCAGGTGCTTCAATAAGCGCAGCAACTTCGGAGATGCTCAACACCGTTGGCAGTTTTCGTTCGGCTCGGGGAGTCTCTATCTCCTGAACAGCATTGTGATCAATCAAACCATCGTGTTCCAGATATTTAAAAAACGTTTTGATGCAGGACACAGTGCGGGCAAGCGCCCGCGCTGAAATGCCTCGTTTTCTTTCCTGATTAAGAAAAGTCAGCAGATCAAGACGACTGCAACCTTGAATGGATTTTGTATGTCGTTCATCAAGAAATGCACAAAATTTTTTTAAATCGTGGGCATACGCTTCTAAGGTGTTTCCAGCAAGTCTCCGCTCAACAGCCAAATAATTCATAAACTGGTCAAGCAATTCGTCAGTATTTTTATCCATACCTCTGCATGAAAAAAGAATCACCCGTTATGTGGCTGGTTGGCACGCTCAATTGACATAGATTCTTTTGCTCTTATAAACTCGGAAACAGCCCAATTAAAAGGCACGTCTATCCCCGCTTCTTTACCGAGTGTAACGATCGCGCCATTGAGCGCATCAATTTCGGTCTTTTTGTGACGCAGTATATCCTGCAGCATTGACGGGTGATGTTTAAAGGTACGTGGAATCAAGGTATTGAATAAAGCGTCCTGATAGTGTTCAGGAGTGTGCCATTCGCTATCAATCTTTTTATAATATATAATGCTGAATCAGATTTGTCCAAAAACGGAATTCAAGAAATAACTTATTGAAAAAGTCCTCCTAATGGGGAAAATAGTTTTTACCACAAAACCCAAA
>FWPV01004823.1_pt1 | contig 27747 bp, 27 predicted proteins | sample 2228371 | NCBI WGS metagenome assembly FWPV01 (sample SAMEA103939776, study PRJEB20133) | metagenome
TGGAGGAGCGGATCGCGGGCGAGGAGCTGAGCGCCCTTGCGGTCACCGACGGCCGGACCGTGCGGCTCCTCTTGCCCGCGCGCGACCACAAGCGGCTGCTCGAGGGCGACCGGGGGCCCAACACGGGCGGGATGGGGGCGGTGGCGCCAGTGCCCCTGGACGCATCCACGGAGAGGGAGGTCGTGCGCATCCTGGAGCGCGCCGTCGCCGAGCTCGCCCGCCGGGGATGTCCCTTCACCGGCATCCTCTACGCCGGCCTGATGCTCACCGACCGCGGGCCTTATGTGCTGGAGTTCAACTGCCGCTTCGGCGACCCGGAGGCCCAGGTGATCCTGCCTCTGCTCGCCTCCGACCCCGTGGAGCTGCTCCTGGCGGCGGTGGAAGGCCATGGCGTGTTCGCGGCCCCCGCGCCACACCGCAGGCGCGCTCCGCGGCTCGTGCACAGCGCGGATCTCTCCTCGCGGCCCGCCGCGCCGGGCGCCCTGATGACGCTCGTCGGAGCGCGCGCCAGCGCCGCCGTGGCGGGAGGCCGCGCCGCCCCGGTGCTCGACGCCGGCGAAGAGCAGTCGCAGATCCAGCTTCCTTTTGAACTGACGGGCGCCTCGGTCGAGGTCGCGCTGCAGACGGGCGCGCAGCGGATGGCCTTCGGGCTGGCTCTGGCGCCTGCCTCTCCGGCCATCCTTGTCGATCACGAAGGCACGCCGATGGTGCTCGACGCAGACACGGGCGCTCCCGTCGAGCTGATGAATCCGGCCCGTCCCGGCATGACGCTCCAGATCCTCATGAGCGGTCTCGGACGCGTGGAGCCTGCCTGGCCGGCCGGGATGCCGGCGCCGCTGGAGAATCCGCCCGCGGTGACGGTCCCCGTGCGCGCATGGCTGGGCATGGTTCCGCTGGAAGTGCGGCGCGCCACGCTGGCGCCGGGATATGTGGGGTTTTATCTGGTGGAGGCGGAGCTGCCCGCCCTGCTCGACGAGGGCGTTCACGAGCTGACCGTGGAAGCGGGCGGAATTCGCAGCAACCCGGTGCGCGTCTACGCCGTTCCATGATTGTGGGAGGTCCGATGAACATCCTGCGCCTTGCCTTGCCGGCCATCGCCGCCGCCTGTTTCGCCTTTGCCCAGGACAAGGGTGAAAAGCTGGCGCCCTACTATCCGACGCCGGAGACGGTGGTTGAACGGATGCTGAAGCTGGGCGGGTTGAAGCCCGGAGAGAAGGTCTACGACCTCGGCTCCGGCGACGGCCGCATCGTGATCATGGCTGCGGACCGCTTCAAGGCCAACGCCGTGGGCGTGGAATTCGACGAGGACCTGGTGAAACAGTCCTCGGACCGCATCCGCGCCCTCGGGCTGGAGAAGCGCGCACGCATCATCCACGGCGACCTGCTGCAGCAGAACTATTCCGACGCCGACCTGATCACCATTTACCTGCTGCCCTCGGCTGTCGAGAAAGCGCGCCCGCTGCTCGAAAAACAGCTGAAGAAGGGCGCGCGCGTGGTGGCGCACGATTTCGGCATTCCCGGCTGGACGCCCGTGAAGGAAGAGCATATCGAGGACGACGGCGAAGGCCGTGCGCACACGCTCTACCTGTACGTGAGGTAGACGCGGCATGATCCACGCCGACCAGATGGTGCTCCCGTACCTCTGGCGGCGCTATCTCAGCGTGCTCCGGGCGCTGGTCACCGGCGCCTGCCTCGGCATCCTGCTGGAAGAAGGCGGGCTGGAATCAGCCACCTGGGTCTTCATCCTCTCCGTCGTCACGGTCTACAGTCTGGTGTCCATCTTCTGGCGCTGGGCGGAACGCCTGGACCGCGGCGGGCTGCTGAACACGGCCCTCGACGTGGCCGCGTTCCTGCTGTGCGTGGTGCTGGCCGGAGAACAGCGCTTCTGGCTGCAGGCGATTGCGGCGTTCTATCTGTTTCTGGCGGCGGCGACGCTGCTCGAGTGGCGCGACGTGCTGCTCACCACGGTGCTCACGCTGGCCTTCGTCAACAGCGTGCAGCCCGCTGGCATGGACCGCCTGCAGCCGCTGCTGCTGATCCTCGGCATGTTCGGCTGCATCGTGGCGCTGCAGCGGCAGAGCCTTCTCGACCGCCTGTCGGCCGCTTCGCGGCAGGCCGTGCTCAGCCGCCTGGAGGCGCAGAAAGCGCGCGAGGACGAGCGTGAACGCATCGCCGCGGATTTCCACGACGGCCCTCTGCAGAGCTTCATCTCCATCCAGATGCGGCTCGAGATCCTGCGCAAGATGCTCGAGCGCAATTTCGAGGCGGGCATGCAGGAGCTGCGGGAGCTCCAGCAGATTTGCGCCCGCCAGGTGACCGAAGTGCGCAGCTTCATCCGCGGCATGCGGCCCGTGGAAGTGGACGGCGCCGGACTGGCCGCCGCTCTGCGCTCCACCGCCGGGTTTTTCCAGAAAGACTCGGGCATCCCCACCACGTTCCGCGCCTCGGCCGAGGCGATGCATGACGATCTGGAGGCGCGCCCGGAGATCGTGCAGATCGTGCGCGAGGCGCTCAACAACATCCGCAAGCACTCGGCTGCCTCCCGCGCCGCCGTCACGCTCGAGCGCCACAATGGACAGATCCTGCTGCGCATCGAAGACGACGGCACGGGCTTCCCCTTCTCGGGGCGCTTTACGCTCGAAGAGCTCGAACTGCTCCGCCTCGGACCCCAGAGCATCATGCGCCGCGTGCGCGCTCTCGACGGCAGCCTCGTCGTCGACTCCCACCCCGCGCGCGGGGCGGAGCTGGAGATCCGGCTCCCGGTGGAGCCGTGACGCGCCTTCCCTTCCGGCCTTTACAATCGAATGCATGAGCACCGCCGCTCCCCGGCTCGCCACGCCCGAGCAGCTCGAACTCTACGAGCCCGTCATCGGACTTGAAGTCCACGTCCAGCTCGGCACGCGCACCAAGATTTTCTGCGGCTGCCCCAATGAATTCGGCGCCGCGCCCAACACCAACGTCTGCCCTGTCTGCCTCGGCATGCCCGGCGCCCTGCCGGTGCTCAACCGCGCCGCCGTCGAGCTTGGCATCCGCGCCGCGCTGGCGCTGCATTGCGAAGTCCGCCGCCGCAGCATCTTCGCGCGCAAAAACTATTTCTACCCGGACCTGCCCAAGGGCTACCAGATTTCGCAGTACGATCAGCCCCTGGCCGAACACGGCTGGGTGGAGATCCAGACGCCCTCGGGTCCGCGCCGCATCGGCGTGCGCCGCCTGCATCTGGAAGACGACGCCGGAAAGAGCTCCCACGAGGGCTACCGCGACAGCGACCGCTTCTCGTACGTCGATCTGAACCGCACGGGCTCGCCCCTGGCCGAGATCGTCAGCGAGCCCGACCTGCGCAGCCCCGACGAAGCCTACGAGTACCTGACCGAACTGAAGCTCGCCATGCAGTTCGCCGGCGTGTCCAACTGCGACATGGAAAAGGGCAACCTGCGCTGCGACGCCAACGTCAGCGTCCGCCGCCGCGGCGCGGCGGAGTTCGGCACGAAGGTGGAAATCAAGAACCTCAATTCGTTCCGCTTCCTCCGCCAGGCGCTGTTTTTCGAGATCTCGCGCCAGGTGGCCGTGCTCGAGTCCGGCGGACGCATCGTGCAGGAGACGCGCCTCTACGATCCCGAACTCGACGAAACGTTCTCCATGCGCAGCAAGGAAGAGGCGCACGACTACCGTTACTTCCCCGAGCCCGACCTGCTGCCTCTGACCGTCAGCGGGGAATGGCTCGATTCGATCCGGCGCACGATGCCCGCCATGCCTGCCGAACTGCGCCGGCGTTTCGTGGAAGAGTACGGGCTGCGCGAGTACGACGCGCAGGTGCTGACCGCCTCGCGGGAACTGGCCGATTATTTCATGGCTGTCGTCGAATCATGCGGCGACGCGCGCGCCGCCGCCAACTGGGTCGCCGGCGATCTGGCGGCGCTGCTGAACGCCGCCGGACTCGACATCGCCCTCTGCCCCGTGCCGCCGCAAGGGCTCGGCGAGTTGATCACGCTCATCCAGAAGGGCGAGCTGACGGGCAAGCTGGCGAAAGAAATTCTGCCGAAAATGTTCGAGTCGCGCGAAAGCGCCCGCGCCGTCATGGAGCGCGAGGGGCTGCGGGCCATGTCGGACACGGGGGAGCTGGAAAAGATCGTCGATCAGGTGATCCAGGCCAACCCCAAACAGCTCGAGCAGTACCGCAGCGGCAAGACCAGCGTGCTGCAGTTCTTCGTCGGCCAGGTGATGAAGGCGACGCGCGGGCAGGCGAATCCCGCCGCCGTCAGCGAGCTTCTCAAACAGAAGCTGTCCTGAAGGGCGCGCAGCCCACGGAAGCCGCGGCCTGATCGCGGCGCCGCTGAACCGGGCCGCGTGTTCCGCACTCGCAGCGCTCCGCAGAGCGCCCGTCTACTGTATCCGGATCTGATACGGCAGCACCCGCAGGAAGCCGCCGTGCAGCCACGGCGCCAGACCCGCGGGCATGCTGCGCAGGAGCACCGCCGTCTCGGCGTCCCACGCGGATTCATCGGAAGGCGACGGGCGGAACCACGTCTCGAACCAGCTCTTCGGCGACGGATACACGCTCAGCCGCACCACCTCGTCGTCCTTGATGCCCGCCTTCTTCTTCAGCATTTCCACCGCCGCGTCGAGTCCGCCGTTGGCGTCGACGAGCCCGAGCGCCAGCGCCCGCTCGCCGCTCCAGACCCGTCCCTGCGCGTGCGGCTCGATCTCTTCCACCTTTTTCTTCCGTCCCTCGGAGACGCGCTTGAGAAAACCGGCGTAGATGAAGTCGATCGTTTCCCGCAGCTTCGCCCTGCCCTCCGGCGTCAGCTTCTGGAAATCGGAATCGAGATCGGCGAACTGCCCGCGCTTGAGGATTTCCTTGTTGACCCCGATCTTGCCGTAGAGCCCGCGCAGGTTCGCCTTGCCGTAGATGACGCCGATCGAACCCGTGATGGTGCCCGGATAGGCGACGATCGGGTCGCCGGTCATGGCCATGTAATAGCCGCCTGACGCCGCCACGTCCGACATCGAGAAAACCATCGGCTTCTTGCGCGAGAGCCGTTTGAGCTGCTCCAGAATCTCGTCGGAAGCCACGGCATCGCCTCCGGGGCTGTCGATGCGCACGATCACGCCGCGGATCGACGGATCTTTTTCGATCAGCTTCACCTGCTGCTCGATCCCTTTCGGCGTGATGGCCTGCTCTTCGCCGAACAGATCAGCCGGGGACGTGCGCAGGATGCTGCCCTGCGCAATCAGCAGCGCCACCTGCCGCACTTTCTTCCCCTTCAGGTCCGGCGGAATCCGCAGATACTCGCGCGCGCCCAGAGCCTTGGCTTTGTCCTTCGCCTTCGCGCCGGAGACGTCTTCTACCCTCTGTTCGGCGTCTTTCTCGTACAGCAGTTCGTCAATCAGTCCTGCCGCCACCGCCTTCGGAGCGACGTAAGGTCCGCCGTCGATCAGCGCGCGCGCCTTCTCCACGGACGTCTTGCGGGACTCGGCGAGCGCCTTGACGAGCCGCGCGTACTGATCATCGAGAATCGCGCTGAGCGCCTCGCGCGTCTCCGGGCTCATGCCCGTGCGCGTGAACATGTCGCCCGCGTCCTTGTACTTGCCCGCGTGCTCGATCTCCACTTCAATGCCGAGCTTGTCCAGCGTCCCTTTGACATACATCGCCTCGATGCGCAGCCCGCGCAGATCCAGCACGTCCTCCGGCGCCATGTAGATCTTGTCCGCCGCGGAAGCCAGGTAATATTCGCGCGTGCCGGGGCTCGACAGCCACGCATGGACCGGCTTGCCCGCCTTGCGCACTTCCTCGATGCCGCTGCGGATCTCCTCGAGCTTCCCCCAGCCGAGGGCGAGTCCGCGCGGACGGAGCAGCACGCCTTTCACGCGGTCGTCTTTCGCCGCCCGCCGAAGCGCGCTCCAGGCTTCGGCTACCGTCAGCGGCGCCCGGGATTCCCAGGCGGGCAGCGGCAGCATCATCGGCTGCAGCTCCGGCATGTCGCCGCCCATGCGCAGCGAAAGCCACGCCGCCTCCGGCGGCTCGGGCGCCCGTTGGGCGAACTTCACGGCTGCGAAAAACAGCACCACCGCCGTCACGCCGGCGATGATGAACCCGGCAATGATGCCGAGCAGAAATTTCTTCATCGACGCCTCCTCCCCGGTTCCGCGCGCCCAACGCCCTCTGGCTGTCCGGATCTGTTTATGCGCCTTCCAGAATCAGATCCACGCGGCGGTTCACTTCCTTCAGATACTCCGCATCGCCTCCGCGCAGCTCCACCGTCGCGTCGCCGCGGTAGCCGATCTCGAGAAACGCCTGATGCACCGCCTTCCAGTCGATCTCGCCTTCGCGCAGGTCGACGAACTCCGGCACGCGCTTCTTCTGCGGCGGATCGCCCGGGATCGTGTACGTGCGCCAGGCGAAGTCTTTCAGGTGCACCTTCACGATGCGCTTGCCCAGCGTGCGGATCCAGTCCTGCGGAAATCCGAACAGCACCATGTTGCCGACGTCGAAATACGCCTTCACCCACGGGCTTTCGAACTGATCCACGTACTGCGCGAACTCCAGCGGGCTGAGCAGGAACTTGTTCCACACTTCTTCCACGCCGATGACAACCTTGTTCTCGCGCGCCAGAGGCAGCAGCTTGCGGATCTGCGCCGTCGAGCGGTCCCATGCCTGTTTGTATCCGACCTCGGCATTCACCACGGCGGGCACCAGCAGCACCGTCTCCGCACCCCACGCTTTCGCATTGCGGATGCTGGTCTCGATGCCGTGGACGCATTTTTCCACCACGGCAGGGTCGGGGCTCGACAGCGGGAATTTCCAGTGGTCGCGGTTCATCACCGAGTGCACCGGCAGCCCCGTCTTGCGGCTGGCGGCGAGCACTTCTTCGACCTGCGACTGCTCATCCATGGTGGGGCACTCCACCGACTCGAAGCCGCACTCCTTGGCCAGCGCGAAGCGCTCCTCGACAGTGAGCTTCGACGGAAGCATGCTCCAGTAAATGCCCTTGCGCATGGGCAGCCGCCTGCCGCCCGTCTGTGCGGCGGCGAGCGATGCGGCGGAAGTGGAAACAAATTCACGGCGGTTCATGGGCGTGCCTTTCTCAGTCAGCTTGCCCTGATTGTACACCCCCTCGCCCTGCGCGCTGTTCTGCGGCCGCGCCCTATCATTGAAGGGAATGCCGTGGCTCGACAAACTCGGCGGCGACCCGCAGCTGACCGCATGGGTGGCGGTTGCCGTTCTCGTGGAGGCGGCGCTGTACGCCTCCATGGCGCGGGAGCAATGGAGGCGGAAATGGCAGCCGCGCCTGCTCGTCGTCGCCGCGCCGCTTTCCTGCGCCCTGTATCACGTGGCGCTGCCGCAGAGCAGCCTGAAGAGCGTGCTCTGGCTGGGCGCGATGGCCGCGGTTTTCGTGCTCGCGAGCCCGGCGTTGAGCCGCGCCCGCCACGGCTGGGCGCTGCTGCTGGCGCTCGCCGCCGCGCCCATCCTGTTCAAGGCCTTCCGCCCTCTGTATCCGCCCGCCGGGGAGCTGCGCATGGAGTTCCTCGGGCAGCTGATGTGGATCCGCACCACGCTGCTGACGGTGCTTCGCGATCTTCAGCCGCAGGGCGTCGGGTTCGGCTTCTGGCCGGAGGCGCGGGAGTGGAAGACCGGCCTGCGCTATTTCCTGATGCTCGCGCCCGTGGCGTTTGTGCTGGCCGCCGCCACCGGCTTCGCGCGTCCCGCCTGGCCGGAAGCGGATTGGCCGGTCGTGGCCCTGAACGCCGTTGCCACCTTCTTCGGCATTCTCTGGGTGGTCGCGCTCAGCGAGGAGTTCTTCTTCCGCGGCCTGCTGCAGCAGCGCGCCGGCCTGTGGGCTGCGTCCGCGCTGTTCGGACTGGCGCATCTCGGATTCCGCGAGTTTCCCAACTGGCGCTTCGCCATCGTGGCCGCCGTCGCGGGCGTGTTCTACGGGCTGGCCTTCCGCGCAGGCGGCGGCATCCGCGCCTCGATGGTGACCCACGCGCTCACCGTCGTCTTCTGGCGCACGTTCTTCCGCTAGCGCGCGGCTTGCGGCTGCGAGGCGAGGAACTCCGACACGCGGTCCAGCGCCTGCTCGAAGTCGCGCAGCAGGTCGCGCCAGTCCTCCACCCCGACGGAGATCCGCACCAGCCCTTCCGTGATGCCCGCAATGCGCCGTTCTTCTTCGCTGCAGCCGGCATGCGTCGTCGTCGCCGGATGGCAGACCAGCGTCTCCATCCCGCCCAGCGACACGGCGTTGTGCGCCAGCCGGATGCTGCGCAGAAACTCGAACGCCGCCGGCTTGCCGCCGTGCAGGTCCAGCGCGATCATTGCGCCGGGATAATCGCACTGCGACAGCCGGATGCGGATCTGCTCGGGATCGTCGAACAGCGTGGGGTAATAGACTTGGCGGATCTCGGGCCGTTTCACAAGGCTCTCGGCGATGCGCTGCGCGTTCTTCGACTGCCGGTTCATCCGCAGGCTCACCGTCGGCAGCCGCCCGTCCAGAATCCAGCACTCGTCCGGCTGCAGGATGTTGCCGAACAGCCCCCGCCGCGCGCGGATCGGCTTGTCGAACTTCGGATCCGCCCCGAGCACGACGCCCGCCAGCAGGTCTGAAAAGCCGCCCAGGTACTTCGTGGCCGAGTACACCACGAGATCCGCGCCCAGCGTCAGCGGATGCTGGAACGCCGGTCCGAGGAACGTGTTGTCGACAATCACCGCGGGTTTCGGATCCAGCGAAGCCGCGGTAAGCGCGGCGCGTTTGATATCCGTCATCACCATCGTCGGATTGGCCGGCGTTTCGATGAAAACGGCCTTCAGCCCCGGCGTCGAGCGGATCGCTTCGTCGATCTCGGCCGAATGGCCGGCGATGACCGGCACGCAGCGGATGTTCAGCGGTTCGAGCAGATCATGAACCAGGTGCTGCGTGCCGCCGTACAGCGGCACCGTGTACACCATGGCGTCGCCGGGCTTCAGCAGAGCCAGCACCGTCGTCATGATGGCGGCCATGCCCGAATTGAACACGATCGCCCACTCGGCCCCTTCCTCGAGCGGCACGATCTGGTCCTCGAGAATCTCCGCGTTCGGGTGATTGAACCGCGAGTAGATCAGGTCGGGCTGCTCGCCCGGTTCGAGCTCCGCTTTGCCTGTCAGCAGCGCGAAGGCGCGCTCGGCCGCTTCCGGACTCGAAAACACGTACGTGGAACTGCGGAACACGGCCGGCCGTGCGCTGCCGACGGACAGGCGGGGATCGAAACCGCGCGTCAGAACGGCCGTGGAAGGATGAGCCCCGTGCAGGGTTCGGCGGGATGCCATGATGGCGGACCTCCGCGAATCAGTGTACCCTCCCCGGGGCCGTGGCGGAACCTTAGTACCGAAGTCCTGCCCGGGCGCCCGCGCCCTCTGTCCCCAAACTGGGGCGTCTCAGAGCTTTTGCGGATTCAGAAATTCCGGCGCCGCACGCTAGAATCGGGGTGACATCAGGCGAACCGGCATGAGAACCACTCGCCCGCCCAAAGGCTATTACAACGAAGCCGAGGCCGCCCGGCAGCTCGGCGTGACTCTGGACGAGTTCCGCGCGCTCGTCCGCGACCATCTGCTCGAGGATGACGAGCATCTGGCCAATCTGCCGCGCATGTATTTCCAGCCCTCCGATCTGGTCGTGCTGCGCATGCTGGCTTCCCGCCGCTGCCGGGACGCCTGCGCCGCCGCGCGTTGAAGCCGCAGCACGGTTGTCTTTCCTCTTCTGTTCAGCGACACTGAAGCCTGCCCCGCCAGGAGGAGGCTCTGCCGTGGAGGACTTCGTCATCGCGGATCTTGCCCAGGATCTCGAGAACATCAAGGAGTATTTCGACCGCTCCACGCGCAGTCTGACAGAAGAAGACTCCGGCTTCGCGCCCGCCGAAGGCATGTTCACAGCAGCCCAGCATGTGGCGCACACGGCGCAGACCATCGAGTGGTTTTTCGACGGCGCCTTCAGCCCCGGCGGCTTCCGCATGGAGTGGGAAGAAATGGATCGCGAGGTCCGCGCCGTGCAGTCGCTGGCCGCAGCGCGTCAGTGGCTCGAACGGGCCTTCGCGTCCGGACGGGCAGCTATTCTGGCCCGCTCTGCGGCGGAATGGGAAGCGCCGCTGCCCCCCGGGCCGATCATGGGCGGAATTCCGCGCTTCACGATTCTCGGCGCCATCCGCGACCACACGGCGCACCACCGCGGAGCGCTTGCCGTCTATGCGCGGCTCCTCGGCAAAGTCCCGCCCATGCCCTACGCGGAAACCCCGGAGGCTTGACAACAGGCACGGCCTGGGGAACAATCCGGAACGGAGAAGCCCGCCATGGTGATCCGTGTGCTCATGGCGGTGGTGGCGGCCCTGATCCTGGCCTTCCTGCTGCCCGTGCCTGTGTCGGGATAGCTCAGCCGAGTTCGAGGGAACGAAGATAGGCGCGGAATGGCTCGCCCAGGTCGGGCCGTTTCATCGCGAACTCGACCGTCGCCTGCAGGAAGCCCAGCTTGTCGCCCGCGTCGAAGCGCCTGCCCTCGAACTTGACTCCGTAAATCGGCCTCGTCTTCAGCAGGATCCGCAGCGCGTCGGTCAGCTGAATCTCGTTGTTGCGGCCCGGCGGCGTGTTCTCGATCGCCGTGAAGATTTCCGGAGTGAGGATGTAGCGCCCGATGATGGCGAGGTTCGAGGGCGCGTCATCGGGACGGGGCTTCTCGACCAGGTCGTGGATGCGGAACACCCTCCCGTCCAGCCCCTCGTGCGGCCGGGGCTCGGCGGCCACGACGCCATAGGCGCTGATCTGCTCCCGCGGCACTTCCATCAGCGCCAGCACGGAAGCGCCGTAATATTCATACACGCGGAGCAGCTGCCGCAGGCACGGCTCGGCCGCATCGATCACGTCATCCGACAGCACGACGCCGAAAGGCTCCGGCCCTACCAGGTCTTTCGCCCGCAGGACGGCGTGCCCAAGGCCGAGCGCTTCCTTCTGCCGCACATAGGCCACATCGATCATGTCCGAGATCGCCCGTACAGCCTGCAGCGTCTCCGCCTTGCCGCGCTGCTCCAGCAGATGCTCCAGCTCGAAAGAGACGTCGAAGTGATCCTCGATGGCCGTCTTCCCGCGCCCCGTCACGATGACGATATTCCGCATGCCGCTGGCGATCGCTTCCTCGATGCCGTACTGGATCAGCGGCTTGTCCACCAGCGGCAGCATCTCCTTGGGCATCGCCTTCGTGGCGGGCAGAAACCGCGTGCCCAGGCCCGCGGCGGGGAAAACGGCCTTCCTGACTGGCGCAATCATCATGCTCATTGTAGACAATGACCGCAGGTCTTCCCATCGCGCGCAGCGGGGATCAGGGGCCGGGAAATCCTGTATGCGCGCTGCCGCGAAAGGCCGAAATCGGCGGGAAATGCCCGAAAATTGAAAGCCCTGCGCGCCCTATGCTAGCTTCAGTGGTAGAGGTTGCTGGGTTTCACCGTAGAGAGGGGATTCCATCATGGCCTATGTGATCGCTGAGCCGTGCATCGGCACCAAGGATACCGCCTGCGTCGACGCCTGTCCGGTCGACTGCATCCACCCGCGCAAGGACGAACCCGGCTACGAGCAGGCCGAAATGCTCTACATCGACCCCGTCGAGTGCATCGACTGCGGCGCCTGCGTGCCCGTCTGCCCGGTGAGCGCCATCTTCGCTCTCGACGACCTCCCCGAGAAGTGGAAGGACTACGCGCAGAAGAACGCCGCCTACTTCGGGCGCTGACCGCCTCGGCCCTTCTTCATCCGTTGTCCAGATCCCTGTAGGACGCGAGCCGGATTCCGCATCGGGCGAGCGTCTCTTTCACACGCGGATCTGTCAAAACCCGCAGTTCCTGCTCCCGGCTTTCCTTCAGCCGCGTCCGTGCGCACTGCAGCTCTTCGTCGCACCACCCGGGGTGCGTCATGAACTCCGTGACGCCCTCGGGCAGCCTGTGCAGGAGGGCTGTCAGGTCCTCGGTGGTGAACCGTCCAGTCCATTGGAACCCGGCGAAGTGATCCGGAGTGCGGACGCCGCCTGCCCGGAAGCGCTTCTCGAAGCGCTTTTCCAGCGCCGCCATGGCGCGCCGCGCCAGCCGGGTTCCAGCAGGAACCGGCCGCCGCGATGCCGGCAGCGGCAGATCAAACGGACGCCGCACCCAGCGCACGCCGAACTCTCCAGCGAGCCGCACCACGGCATCCAGCACCGGCGGCAGCAGGTGCGTGTGCTTGTGCGTGTCCAGGTGCGTCACGCGCACGCCGGCGGCGCGGATCTTCTCCATCTGCGCGCGCAGCTCTTCGTAAGGCCGCAGCCGCCGCATCGCCAGCGCGCGCACAAGAGCCGGAACGCTCTGCGGCAGCGGTTCTCCCGTCAACACAGACCGCCCCTGCACCAGCACGAGGTGCGCCCCCACATCCAGTGAAGGATGCGCGCGCGCCAGTTCCACCGCGTCGCCGAACGCTTCGCCGTTGGCCATCAGCGTCGTGGAGGTGAGAATGCCGTGCGTGTGGCAGTGCACGATGCCGCGGTTGACGCCGCGCGTGAAGCCGAAGTCGTCGGCGTTGACCGTCAGAATGCGCGCCGCCATCAGAACAGCTTCAGCTGAATCGTCAGGAACTTCTTCGGATTCGCCCGGAAATCCTTCATCAGCGCCGTCATCTGCGCCGATGTCGCCGTCAGGTTCTCATACAGCGCGGGGTTGGTCATCAGCTGCCCCAGCGTTCCCTGCCCCGCGTTCAGCCGGTCGATCGTCGAGTTCACTTTATCGAGGGTCGCCACCAGGCGGTCGTGCAGAGCCGTGTCCCGCAGCAGCTTGCCTGCCGTGCCCTCGCCCTTGTTCAGGTTTTCGACCAGCGTGTGCAGTTCTTTCGAGGTGGCCCGCAGCTCGTCGTACAGCGCCGGATCTTTCAGCAGCTTGCCCGCCGTGCCCTCGCCGCGCTCCAGCCCTTCTGCAAGACGATCGAAACGCCCCAGCGTGCGGCGCAGATCGTCGTACAGTTCCTCGTCGTACACCAGATGCCCGATCGTGCCCTTCCCCTGCCGCACGGCAGCCGTGATCTGCTGCACCTCGCCCAGCGTGTCGTTGATGCGGTTGTACAGCTGCTCGTCCTTGATGAGCCGGCCCAGGTTGCCGCGCCCGGATTCAATGTGCTCGATCAGCCCGTCGACGCGCCGCAGGATCGACTGCATCGAATCCAGCAGCGGCATGGCCGACTGCACAACTTCGAGGAAATCCTTGTCGTCGCGCGCCTGCAGCGTGCCCCCGTCAGCCACGGTCTTCTGGCTCGTTCCGCGGCGGATGTTGAGGAACTTCGACCCCAGCACATTCTCCGCGCTGAATCCGATGATCGAGTCCTCCGGAATCAGCGGCAGCGCCGTGCGGTCGACCTGCAGCGTCATCTTCACGGCGCGCGAATTGTCCGGGTCGCCCGTGATTTCGATCTTCCGCACCTTCCCGATAAGGATGCCGTTCAGCCGGACCGCCGAGCCTTCCGTCATCGCCGCCGAATCCATCATGTAGGTGTACAGCGTGGCCTTCTCCTCGAACGGATTGTCGGCGCCCGTCATCAGGAAGATCAGCACGGCCAGAAGCGACATGGCCACAATGGCCATGATCCCGACGCGAAGCTGGGACCAGGCGACCTTTTGCGACGATGGCATGGCTCTCTTCCCTAGCTTCCCACGATCGGGGCGAATCCGTGGCGAACCCTACCGGCTGGCGAATTTGGCCACATACTCGTCCCTGCAGGCGTCGAATTCGGCGGGCGTCCCAAGAAAAACGATCCTCCCTTCCCGCAGCACCATGTACCGCGTCCGCGTCGTCCCCGGCTCGGCTGGAACCAGCCGTCCCTGCGCCGGATCCCAACGGTAGCGGTCCAGCAGCTCGCCGTCCTGATGGCGGTGCGTCACCATCACCGTCGTGGCGTGGCTCGCGTCGCGGCCCTTCACGATCAGCGCCATGATCGTCGTGGCAGTGATCGGATCCAGCCCCGCCGTCGGCGAATCATACAGCAGAAGCTCCGGCTGCGTCACGATCGCACGCGCGATGCCCACGCGCCGCCGCATGCCGCCGCTCAGCTCGCTCGGGAACTTGTCCAGCGTGTGGCCGAGTTCGACGAACTCGAGCGATTCCTCCACGCGCCGCCGGACCTCGGCTTCGCTCAACGGCGTCCGCTTCTGGTTCAGCAGCGGATAGGCGACGTTCTCTTCCACCGTCAGCGAGTCGAACAGCCCGCCTTCCTGAAACAGCATCCCGATCCGCGCCCGGATGTCGTTCCACTGCTCGTCCGTGTAGCCCGTCGTGTCTTCGCCGAACAGCAGGATGCGCCCCCGCGTCGGACGGATCAACCCCAGCGCCAGCTTCAGGATCAGCGTCTTGCCGCTTGCCGCCGCGCCCTGGATCACCAGCGTCTCTCCGCGCAGGACTTCGAAAGATATCCCCTCCAGCACGCACTCCCCGCCGAAGCTCAGGCAGACGCCGTCAAAGACCATCACCCTTTCGTTTGCGTCTGGAGCCATGGCCTCTCAGAGATTGGTGAAGATGCGCCCGATGATGAACGTCAGCACCACCACCCAGACGCTCGCCACCACCACCGCCTGCGTCGTCGAGCGTCCCACGCCCTGCGTGCCGCCCGTCGTCTGCATCCCGTAATAGCAGCCCACCAGAGCCAGAACGATGGCGAAGCAGAAAGGCTTGATCAGCCCCTGCGCGATGTCGTTGTACTCGATGGCGCGCCACGCCGTCTCCCAGTACTGCGCGCCCGGCGTCAGCTGCAGCATGACGCACGCCACCACCCAGCCCCCGACGAGCCCCAGAAAGTCGGCGATCACCGTCAGCAGGGGCAGAACGATCGCCGTGGCCAGCAGCCGCGGCTTCACCAGCTTCAGCACCGGGTCTGTCCCCAGCGCCCGCATGGCGTCGATCTGCTCGGTCACCTTCATCGAGCCCAGCTCGCTCGCCATGCCCGAAGAGTTCCGCCCCGCCACCATCAACGCCGTCAGCACCGGCCCCATCTCGCGCACCATGGTGATGGCCACGATCTTGCCCACCTGCGACGTAGCCCCGTAGGTCTGCAGCGCGCGCGACATCTGCAGCGCCATCACCGCTCCGCTGAAAAACCCGGTCAGGCACACCACCGGCAGGCTCCCCACGCCGATCAGGTCCATCTGGATGACGGTGTCGCCCCAGTACGCCGGCTTGCGGAACAGCCCGCGGATCGCCCGGGCCGCAAGGAGGATGAATTCCTGAAACGTGTAGACAGGCCGTTTGAGGAGATCCAGCAAGGGGCCGTTCCTCTCGCTGACTTGATGCTAGCATAGCGGTTGCAGCGGCCCGGAAAAGCCGCCATCTGCCAATAAATGAAGGGCCTCACCGACATCGCCGGCATTCGCGTCGGCCACGCCTCCGACTACGAAGCCCTCACCGGCTGCACCGTCATCCTCTGCGAAAAAGGCGCCGTGGCGGGCGCCGACATCCGCGGCGGCGCCACCGGCACGGAAGAGATGGACGTGATGAGCCCGTTCCACATCGCGCCTCACGTCCATGCCGTCGTGCTCGCCGGCGGCAGCGCCTTCGGCCTCGAAGCGGCCAGCGGCGTGCGGCGGTTCCTCGAGCAGAAAGGCATCGGATTCCAGACCGGCGCCGCCGCCGTGCCCATCGTGCCCTGCGCCATCCTCTACGACCTCGCCATCGGCAAGCCCAACATCCGTCCTACGCGCGAAATGGGCGAAGCCGCGGCAGCCGCCGCCCACGACGGTCCTGTCGCGGAAGGCTGCGTCGGCGCAGGAACCGGCGCCACCGTGGGCAAGGCTCTGGGACTCGCCCACGCCATGAAGAGCGGCGTCGGCTCCTTCACGGTCGAACTGCCCGCCGGCGTCAGGGTCTCGGCTCTCGCCGCCGTCAACGCCTGGGGCGACGTCGTCGATCCGCGCACGGGCCGCATTGTTGCGGGCGCACGCAAATCCCCGGACTCGCGCGAATTCGTCAACTCGGCCGAACTGCTCAAGTCCGGCGCCGGCCCCTCCATCCCTGGGCGCAACACGACGCTCGCCGTCGTCGCCACCAACGCGCGCCTGTCGAAAGTCCAGGCCGCGCGGCTCGCCCAGATGGGCCAGCAGGGCCTCGTGCGCGCCATCTCTCCCGTCCACACCTCCGTCGATGGCGACCTTTGCATCGCCCTCGCCACCGGCGCCCTCGAAGCCCATCCCGACGCGCTCGGCGCCGCCGCCGCCGAAGCCGTCGCGGAAGCCATCCTCCGCGCCGTCCGCTCCGCCCGGACGCTGGGCGGCGTGCCCGGTCTTGCGGGGTGAATCATGAGAGTTCTCTGCCTTCTCCTGCTTCTCTGCGCTTCTCTCGCGGCCCAGCCGCCCGTCTACTGGCTTCTCTGGTTCGATACCGAGGACTTCATCGAGCCCGCCTCCGACGACGCCGCCCTGCGCCTCGCCGAAGGCCTGCGCGAACGCGGCGTCCGCGCCACGTTCAAGATCGTCGGCGAGCAGGCCCGCGTCTGGCTGGCCCGCGGCCGCCACGACGTCATCCGCGCTCTCGCCGCCCACGACATCGGCTACCATACCGAGTTCCACAGCGTTCACCCCGCGCCCGCCGAGTACCTCGCCCACATGGGCCTGCTCGATGGCGCCGCCGAGTTCTCCCGCCGCGAGCGCGGCGGCATGCTGCTGCTCGAAAAACTCTTCGGCCTCGTTCCCAGCTGCTACGGCCAGCCCGGCAACTCCTGGGCGCCGCAGGTGAACCTCGCCCTGCGCGAGTGGGGCGTCAAGGTCTACATGGACGACGCCGGCCAGGTGGGCTTCGATCAGCAGCCCTTCTGGTACGGCGGCCTGCTCTACATCTTCAACCTCGGCCCTCATACCGTCCGCGCCGAACTGAACGACCCGCGCGCGCTGGACGTGGCCAAGAAACGTTTCGACGAAGCCGTCTCGAGCGCCCGCCGTCTCGGCGGCGGCGTCATCCAGACCTACTACCACCCCAACGAGTGGGCCACCGCGGAATTCTGGGACGCAGTCAACTTCTCCTACGGCGCCAACCCCGAACGCAGCGAGTGGAAAAAGCCGCGGCTTCTTTCACCGGAAGCGCGCGAGCAGGCCTACCGCATCTTCTTCGACTGGGTCGATTACGTCCGCCGCACGCCCAACCTCCGCATCATCACCGCGCGCGACGCCATCGCCCTGTTCGAGCCCCGCGACGCCGCTCCTCCCGCCGGACTCGCCCGCCGCCTCGCGGAAAGCCTCGACGCCCACGAGGGCTTCTCCGCCGCCGATCTCCTGCTCAGCCTTCTTGGCGTCGAGCCGCGCCACGCCGACGGCCCTCTCCGCCGGACGCCCACCACGTGGAATCAGCCCGAAATCCCGCGGTCCGTCTTCGACCGCGCCCGCCAGGAGGCTGCGGATTTCGTCCGCGCGCACGGACGCCTCCCCGATGCCGTCTGGCTCGGCAGCCAGTGCCTGTCGCTCGAGGACTTTGCCGCCACCCTCGCCGCGGATGAAGGCAGCGGCCCGGTGCGGCTGCGCAAAGGGCGGCCCGATTTTGAAAAACGCATCGGCCGCGATGCCGCGCGCCTCTACAACTGGATCATCCACCCGAAAGGCTTCGCGCCGGAAAGCCTGCTGGAGATGGCCCGCCTGCAGGCGTGGACCCTCAAGCCCGCGCGCCTCCGGCGCTGATCACTCGTACGGCCAAACCGGCCGAGTGAAGAGTCCGCCGTCCACCCAGATCGTCTGGCCCGTGATGAACTCGGCACGGTCCTCGCACAGGAACGCCACGGCCACCGCCACGTCCGACGGCAGCCCGATGCGCCGCATCGGAGTCAGTTTCGACCACGTGCCCGCATAGTCGCCCGCCTCCTGCTTCGTCCGCTCGATCTCGATCGCGCCCGGCGCCACGCAGTTGACGCGGATCCGGTACGGTCCCAGCTCGACAGCGGCCACCTTCGTGAACTGCTCGATGCCGCCCTTCGACGCGGTGTAGTTCACCAGGTTCGGGAACGGCCACTTGTTGCAGCCCGACCCGATGTTGACGATCGAGCCGCCGCCGGCGTCCTTCATCGCCCGCGCCGCCCGCTGCGTGCATAGAAAGCAGCCCTTCAGGTTCACGTCCAGCACGCGGTCCCACTCCTCTTCCGTCAGCTCGAGCAGCGGCTTCCACGTCTGGATGCCCGCGTTGTTCACCAGGATGTCGAGCCCGCCGAACTCGGCCAGCGTGCGGTCGAACATTTCATCCACGTCCTGTTTTCGCCCCACGTCGGCCCGCACGGCCAAGGCCCGCCCGCCCGCGGCGGCGATCTCCTTCACCGTCGCTTCCGCGCCGGCGGCGTCGCTGTGGTAGTTGACGGCAACCCGGGCGCCCTGCCGCGCCAGCTCCAGCGCGATGCCCTTGCCCACGCCTTTGCTTGCGCCCGTCACCAGGGCGCGCTTGTTCTCCAGTGGCAGTCCCGGCATGGCTCCGATTCTACTTCTTCCCGCGCGTTTCGGGTTCGAACACGAGGTAGGGAGAGGACGCCGGATCCCGGCAGCCTTCGAACGCCGCGCCCGGCTCCACCGTGATCCGCTCCCACGCCACGCCCCGCGGCACCGGCACCGCCGCCCATCCGCGCGCCCGGGACGCCACGTCAGCCGTCTTCCCGTTCAGGCGCACCTGCTCCGGAGTCCTCCCCTTCAGCCGCAGCAGCAGCACGATCCGCGCCCCGCGCGCCGCGGGCGCCGTCGGCGCGCGGAAGACCAGCCGCAACGCGCCGCCCGATTCCGACGACGCGATGCACGGCGCCAGCACCGGCTGCCCCGGCGCGAGGCAGGCTGCCGCCATGCCTGCCAGCAAAATTCTCCGCGCCGCCTGCAAAAAAATAGTTGCCCCCCGCCCCCCATCTTATTCACACTTGGTAGACGGAGGCATTCGAACCCGAATTGAATCTCAAGCTCCCTGAAGCCGCTCCCGTGCGGGAGCCGTCCGACCGGTGGACGGTGGCGGATGCACGGGAACTCTACGACATCGACCGGTGGGGCAAGGGGTATTTCTCCATCAGCGATCAGGGCCACGTTCTCGTCCATCCCACCAAGGAACCGCACCGCTTCGTCGACCTGAAGGAACTCGTCGACACCCTGATCCTGCGCGGCATCGACCCGCCGCTGCTGCTGCGCTTCCCGCAGATCCTGGGCCAGCAGCTGGGCGAAATGTGGCAGGTCTTCGACGCCGCCATCCGCGATCATGACTACAAGGGCGGCTACTGCTGCGTCTATCCCATCAAGGTCAACCAGCAGCGGCAGGTCGTCGAAGAGATCTACCAGCTCGGACGCCAGTACGGCTTCGGCCTCGAAGCCGGCTCCAAGCCCGAGCTGCTTGCTGTCATGGCCATCGCCGACAACGGCACGCCCATCATCTGCAACGGCTTCAAGGACGACGAGTACATCGAGCTCTGCATGCTCGCCGCCAAGATCGGCCGCAACATCACGCCCGTCGTCGAAAAGTACACCGAGCTCGACCTCATCCTGCAGAAAGCCGAAAAGCTCGGCGTCCGCCCCCGCATCGGCATCCGCATCAAGCTCGCCAGCCGCGGCGCAGGGCGCTGGAAATCCTCCGGCGGCTACCGCTCCAAGTTCGGCCTCACGGTTTCAGAAGCCATGCGGGCGCTCGACACGCTCAAGGCGCTCGGCATGCAGGACTGCCTCAAGCTGCTGCACTTCCACCTCGGCAGCCAGATCACCAACATCCGCCACATCAAGGGCGCCGTCATTGAAGCGGCGCGCGTCTACGTCGATCTCAAGAAACAGGGCGCCGGACTCGAAATCCTCGACGTGGGCGGCGGTCTCGGCATCGACTACGACGGCTCGCAGACCGACTTCGAATCCAGCGTCAACTACACCCTGCAGGAATACGCCAACGACATCGTCTACCATGTCCAGAACGTCTGCGACGATGCCGAAGTGCCGCATCCCACCATCATGAGCGAAAGCGGGCGCGCCATCGCCGCCTATCACAGCGTGCTCGTCTTCAACGTCCTCGGCGTCAGCGGATTCGGCGAAGAGCACATCCCCGACGAGCTGCCCGAAGACGCCGAGCAGCCTCTCGTCGACCTGCTCGAAACCTACCGCAATCTCACGCTCCGCAATCTGCTCGAGAGCTTCCACGACGCGCAGCAGGCGCTCGATTCAGCCCTCAACCTCTTCAGCCTCGGCTATCTGCCGCTCAAGCAGCGCTGCCTGGCCGAAAACCTCTATTGGCTGATCTGCCGCCGCGTGCTCGCGCTCGCCCGCCAGATGGACGTCTTCCCGGAAGAGCTCGAAGGTCTCGAGAGCATGCTCTCCGACACCTACTTCTGCAACTTCTCGCTCTTCCAGAGCATGCCCGACAGTTGGGCGGTGAAACAGCTCTTTCCCATCATGCCCATCCACCGCCTCGGCGAGCGCCCCACGCGCCACGCCGTGCTCGGCGACATCAGTTGCGACAGCGACGGCAAGGTCGACCAGTTCATCGACCGCCGCGACGTCAAGAAAACCCTGCCCCTGCACCCCTTCAACGGCGAGCCCTACTACCTCGGCGCCTTCCTCGTCGGCGCCTATCAGGAAATTCTCGGCGACCTGCACAACCTCTTCGGCGACACGCACGCCGTCCACGTCCGCGTCAACGATCAGAACAAGCCCGTGCTCGAAGCCGTCATCCGCGGCGACAGCGTCAAGGAAGTGCTCGCTTACGTCCAGTTCAGCTCGTCCCAGCTTCTGGAACAGTTCCGCCGTGACATGGAAGAAGCCGTCATGGCCGGCAAGATCGGCTATGAAGAGAGCGGCCGCCTGCTCAAGTTTTACGAGGAAGGCCTCTACGGCTACACCTATCTCGAAGACGCGCACCGCACCTGAAGCCGTCCGCGCCCCGCAGCCTGATCACCGCTTCACCGGCGGCGGCAGCTGATCGAACTCAACCACGCCGCACCGCTCCGCCCAGCGCTGCCACTCGGCCGCCATCTGCTCCACGCGCTTCGGCTGCCGCGCGGCCAGATCGGCCAGCTCCGTGCGGTCCGCGCCCAGATCGTACAGCTCCCACGGCCGCCCGCGGTTCGCCACCAGCTTCCAGTTGCCCTGCCGGAACGCCCTGTGCCCCTGATGCTCCCACCCCAGCCCCGGCGCGTTGCGCGGCAGCCCTCCGCCGTGCACCACGCACGTCGTCAGCGAGACGCCCTCCAGCGGCTGAACCGGCGTGCCCTGGTTCTCGCGCGGATACGCTGCGCCCGAGATGCGCAGCACAGTCGGCATCACGTCGACGACGTGCGCCACCTCGTGCGTGATCGTGCCCGGCTGCCGGATGCGCCGGGTCCACGCCGCAATCGCCGGCGTCGCAATGCCGCCCTCGTGCGTGTACTGCTTGTAGAAGCGGAACGGCGTGTTCGACGCGTTCGCCCACGGCCGCCGGTACGACGTGTAGGAATCGGCCGGCCCCGGAGCCGGGTTCGTGGCCTGCTTCTCCAGCCCGCCCCCGATATTCTCCTCGTGGCAGCCGCCGTTGTCGGAAAGGAACAGCACGAACGTATTGTCCAGCCGCCCCGCCTTTTCCAGCTCCGCCAGCACGCGGCCGATGCCTCGGTCCATGCGGTCCACTTGCGCCGCATAGACGGCCATGCGCAGGTCCCATTCCTCCTTCTCTTTCTGTGAAAGCGAGTCCCAGGCGGGCACCGCCTCGTCGCGCGGCGCCAGCGGCCACGCGCGGTCCAGCAGCCCCATGGCGATCTGCCGCTCGTGGCGCTCCGCCCGGATCCGGTCCCATCCCTTCAGATAGCGGCCGCGGTATTTGTCAATGTCCTCCGGCAGCGCGTGCAGGGGCCAGTGCGGAGCTGTATAGGCCAGATACAGAAACAGCGGATTCTGTTTCGGCGCAGCTTCCCGCACCATGCGCACCGCATGGTCCGTGATCGCGTCGGTCATGTAGAACCCTTCGCGCGGCGGCGTCCATGGCTCGTTGTCCAGCGCCATCGTCCGCCCCGGATCCAGCCGGAAGTAGCTCGTCGCCCCGCTGATCAGCCCGAAGTAGCGGTCGAACCCGCGGTCGCACGGCCAGTGCGGGCGCCGCTCCCCGACGTGCCACTTGCCCGACATCAGCGTCGTGTAGCCCGCCGGTTTCAGCGCCTCCGCCAGCGTCACGCACCGCCGGTTCAGGTATCCCTGATACGCAGGCAGCCCGCGGTCCTCCACCATGTGCCCCACGCCCGTCTGGTGCGGATACAGCCCCGTCAGCAGCGACGCCCGCGTCGGGCAGCAGCGCGCCGCGCAGTAAAACTGCGAGAACCGCACCCCGCTCCGCGCCAGCCGGTCGAGGTTCGGCGTCTCGATCTCGCCTCCGTAACAGCCGATGTCGGAAAAACCGAGGTCGTCCGCCAGAATCACCACGATGTCGGGGCGCTCGTCGCGCCGCGGCGCCGCTCCGCTCAGGGAAGCCGCCGCGCCAGCCGACGCGGCGAGAAACGTTCGGCGGTTCATGGCCCGTATTCTATCCCCCGCTCCCGCGCCCGTGCGCCGAAGGAGCGGATCGGTCCGCATTTCGTTGCCACCCCGGCCCTCCCGGCGGGCATCCAATGAATGCGAACGAATTCTTGTCAGGGTAGAATGGAACCATTGAACTCCCGCTGAGGGGCGTTCAGGAACTGGGCCCGCTGACTGTCAGACCACGATGCTTTCGACCAGTGTTCATGTGCTCGCCGCCGTGTTGGCGCTGGCCACTCTGGCCGCTGTTGCGGCCGGCCTGCCCGCGGCGGGCAGCTTCGGCTCGCCGGCGCTTGAAACCACGGCCGCCATCGCCCTGCATCTGCAGTTCGGCGCGCTCTCTCTGGTCTGGCTGGTCACGGCCCCGTTCTGGCGGCGTGAACTGGCCCGCTTCCGCGACTCGGGCTGGCCTTCGCTGCGCGCGATGGCCTGGTTCGCTCCCGCCGCCACGCTGGCTCAGATCGCCCTCGGCGCCGCCTACCGCTACGGCCTTGCGGGCGTCATCCCCCACGTCACCTGGGCCTTCGCCGCGGCCATCCTGCTGCTCATGTTCGGCTCTTTCGTCCTCACTCAGAGCGGAGCGCCGCAGCCTCTGAAGCACGCCGCCACCGCTCTGGTCTCCATCACGGGCGTGCAGGTCGTGCTGGGCGTCATGGCGCTGCTTTACCGCGTGGCCAAACTCGGCGGCGGCTGGATGGAATGGGCCTCGCGCGGGCACATGGGCGCGGGCGCCCTTGTGCTCGGCCTCACCGTCATCCTCGCCGCGTTCGTCCTCCGCTGCGCCGAACCGGCATCCCAGACTGAATCCCTCGCATCGAACGGAACGAACGCATGAGGGCCTATCTCGAGCTCACCAAGCCCCGCATCACCTGGCTCATCCTCATGAGCACCGGGATCGGCTTCTACTTCGGCCATTCCGGCCAGCTTCACTGGGCTTTGCTGCTGCATTGCCTTCTTGGCACCGCGCTCATCGCCAGCGGCACGGCCACGCTCAACCAGTGGTATGAGCGCGACGCCGACGCCCGCATGCGCCGCACGGCCTCGCGCCCCATCCCCTCCGGCCGCGTCGCTCCGCGCAACGCTCTCTGGTTCGGCATTGCGCTCCTCGTCCTCGGCGAAGTGGAACTCGCCCTCGGCGTCAACCCGCTCACCGCGTGGCTCGGCCTGTTCACGGTCGCCTCCTACCTGCTGCTCTACACGCCCCTCAAGCAGAAGACCTGGTGGTCGACCACCGTCGGCGCGTTTCCCGGCGCCATGCCTCCGCTCATCGGCTTCGCCGCCGCCCGCGGAGAGCTCACTCTCGAGTCCTGGGCGCTGTTCGCCATTCTCTTCCTCTGGCAATTCCCGCACTTCTACTCAATCGCGTGGATGTATCGCGAAGACTACGGCCGCGCCGGCATCCGCATGCTGCCTGTCGTCGAACCCGACGGCCGTTCCACCGCGCGCCAGGCGCTCCTGTTTGCGCTGATCCTGATCCCCGCCAGCCTCCTGCCGGGCTTCCTCTCCATGACCGGCCACTGGTATCTGGCCGCAGCCCTGCTGCTCGGCGCGCTGTTCCTGCGCGCCGCCGTGCGCCTGCACCGCGACCGCTCCGCCCTCAACGCCCGCGGCGTCCTGAAAGCCAGCGTCATGTACCTGCCGCTGCTGTATCTCGCTCTTCTGCTCGACAGCCGGCCAGGGCTATTCTGAAAATCGCAATGAACCGCCGCGCCTGGCTCGCCGCCTCCAGCGCCGCTCTGCTCTCCGGCTGCATCCGCTCCGGCCTTCCGGAAATCAACAAGGTTCCGGACTTCGAACTCATCGACCAGGACGGCCAGCCTTTCCGCAGCGCGGAAAAGCTGAAGGACAGAATCTGGGTCGCCGATTTCTTCTTCACCACCTGCAACGGCCCCTGCCCGCGCATGTCCGCCCTCATGTACCGCGTGCAGGAAGCCGCCGCCGGCTTCGACGACGTCCGCCTGGTCAGCTTCACCGTCGACCCCAAAACCGACACGCCCGAAGTGCTGCGCGCTTACGGTCGCCGGTTCAAACAGAACCCCGCGCGCTGGTCTCTGCTGACGGGAGATCCTGAAACGCTGCGCAGGCTGGGCGCGGAAGTGTTCTACCTCGGCGGCATGGGACCGGAGCACGGCACGCGCTTCGCCCTCGTCGACCGCAGGATGCGCCTCCGCAGCTACTACGAGACCACGGACACTTCCTGCGTCGGCAATGTGATCGCCGACATCCGCAAACTCAGAAGGGAACTGCTCTGATGGACGTGCGCGACCTGCCCACGCTGAACGCGCTGCTCAATACGACCTCTGCCGTGCTGCTCGTCGCCGGATACCGCTTCATCCGTCAGGGCAGGCGCGGCGCCCACAAAAAGGCCATGGCCGCCGCGCTCGCCGTCAGCGCGCTGTTCCTCGCCAGCTATCTCGTCTACCACGCGCAGGTCGGCAGCGTGAAGTTCCAGAAGACGGGCTGGATCCGCCCCGTCTATTTCAGCATCCTCATCTCGCACACAATCCTCGCCGCCTGCGTCGCTCCAATGGCGCTCGTCACCGTCTGGCGCGCCTGGAAAGGGCGTTTCGACAAACACCGCCGCCTCGCCCGCATCACGCTCCCGCTCTGGCTCTACGTCAGCGTCACCGGCGTCATCGTCTACCTGATGCTGTATCATCTCTGAGGAAACTGCGGCGGACTCGAATCTCTGCCCCCAGAATCAGCCACGATGTTCCCCAAGATCCTTGACCTCGGCGGCTTTTTCCTGCCCGCCTATGGACTGCTGGTCGCCATCGGATTCCTCGCCGGCATGGGGCTGACGCTGCGCCTCGCCCGCCGAGCCGGGCTGGACGTCGAAGCCATCGGCAACCTCGCCATTTACTGCGCTCTGGCTGGGCTTGCCGGCGCCAAGCTCCTCATGTTCATCATGGATTTTCCCTATTATTCGGAAAATCCCGGCCGCATTTTCAGCCTCGAAACCCTGCTTTCCGCCGGCGTCTACTACGGCGGATTTCTTGGCGCGCTCGGCTTCGCCTGGTTCTACATCCGCCGCCGCAATCTGCCCTGGTGGAAGACCGCCGACGTCTTCGCTCCCGGCATCGCCCTCGGTCACGCCATCGGGCGCCTCGGCTGCTTCGCCGCCGGCTGCTGCTGGGGCAGCGAGTGTCACCGCCCCTGGGCGGTCACCTTCACCAACCCCGCCGCGAGCGAGCTCACCGGCGTCCCCCTCGGCATTCCGCTTCACCCGGCGCAGCTCTACGAAGCCGCCGCCACTGCGCTCGTCGCCCTCTTCCTCTACCTCCGCATCCGCCGCCCGCACGCTGAAGGCGGAATCCTCGCCTGGTATCTCGCCCTGTATTCCAGCGCCCGCTTCTTCATCGAGTTCTTCCGCCACCACGACCAGCCCTTCCCCGTCGCTGCCGTCCCGCTCACATGGACGCAGTGGATCGCTCTCGCCCTCTGCGCCGCCGGCGTCGTGCTCCTCGCGCGCCGCCGCCCTCAGCGCAGCGACGCCGCCAGCGCGTAAAGCCGGTCCGCCTCCTCCCGCGTCTTCGCTTCAGCGCTCACCCGCACCAGCGGCTCGGTGTTCGAGGCGCGCACGTGCACCCATCCGTGCTCCAGCATCAGCTTCAGCCCGTCTGTCCGGTCTGCGCGCGCCCCCGGCAGCGCCGCCTCCAGCGCCTGCATCATCTGCCCCAGCCGCCCGTGCTCGAACGGAAACTTCCCCGAGCGCCGCCAGTAGCGCGGCAGCGCCGCCGCCAGCGCGTTCAGCGTCTCGCCCGTCTCCGCCAGCCGCTCCAGCAGCAGCGCCATCCCCAGATACGAATCGCGGCAGTAGTGCACCGCCGGATAGATGATCCCGCCGTTGGCGCCTTCTCCTCCGATCACCGCCTGCACGCGCCGCATCCGCTCCACCACGTTCGCTTCGCCCACGGGCGTCCTGTACACCGGGCACCCGTGCCGCGCGGCGATATCGTCGATCGCCGAGGACGTCGTCAGATTCACCACCACCGGTCCCTTCTTCTTCCGCAGCGCGCAGTCCACCGCCAGCGCCAGCACGTCGTCGTTGTCCAGCACGCGCCCCGTCTCGCCCGCCACCGCCAGCCGGTCGCCGTCCGGATCCTGTGCGAACCCCGCGTGCGCGCGCACCCGCGTCACCAGCTCGCTCAGCCCCCCCAGCGTCTCCGCCCGCGGCTCGGGATCGCGCGGAAACGGCTTCTCCGGATCCACGTGAATCGCGTGCAGCTCGCACCCGAGAACATCCCGCAGAAACCGCACGCTCATCCGCGAGCCCGCCCCGTTCACTCCATCCAGCGCCACCCGGAACCGCCTCCGCCGGATCTTCTCCGCATCCACCTGCCGCAGAATCCGCGCCATGTGCCGCTCCGGCGCCGTCTCCGCATCGATCACCACCCGCCGCATGTCCTCGTTCGCCGCATGCCGGAACTCGCTCTGGTGATAGACGTCCAGCAGCTCCGCCCGCTCGTAGCGGTTGAAGAACAGTCCGTCGCTGTTGAACAGCTTCAGCGCGTTGTACTCCGGCGGATTGTGCGACGCCGTCACCGCAATGCCGCCCGCCGCGCGGATGTCGGCCACATAGATCTGCGCCGTCGGCGTCGGAACCACTCCAATCCGGATCACCTCGCACCCCGCCGCCAGAAGCCCGCAGCTCACCGCATGCACGAACATCTCGCCCGAAGCGCGCGTGTCCCGCGCCACCACCACCGGTCCCGGTCCCACGTACGTCCCGAACGCCTGCGCAAACGCGCACGCCAGGTTCGGCGTCAGAAACTCGCCTACGACGCCCCGCACGCCCGCCACGCTGATCTTCAGCTGATGCGCCCGGCTCATTCCGAATAGCTCCTCACCAGGTCCATCACGGCATCGAACAGCCGCCGCGGCGTCCCGCCCCGCTGCTCGCAGATCACGCGGATCACCGGCTCCGTCTGCGACACCCGCACGTGCACCCAGCGGTCTTCCCAGTCCAGCCTCAGTCCGTCGCGCCGGTTCGCCCGCGCCTCCGGCCACCGCTGCTCCAGCTCGTCGAACAGCTCCGGCACGAACCGAGTCCGCACCGGAATCTTCCCCTTCAGAATCGAGTACGCCGGATAGTCCGCGATCAGCTCCGACATCGCCTGCCCCCGCCGCTCCATCCGCTCCAGCATCCGCAGCATCGCCGCGATTCCGTCGTACACATACGGAAACTGCGGCATCATCACCGCCCCGGTGCCTTCGCCCGCCACAGCCACCTGTTCCATCGGATATCCCGCCAGCGCATCGGTCACCGCCTGCCGTC
>FWPV01004824.1_pt1 | contig 27746 bp, 27 predicted proteins | sample 2228371 | NCBI WGS metagenome assembly FWPV01 (sample SAMEA103939776, study PRJEB20133) | metagenome
AAAAATAGGTAACATCAATAAAAACATTTTTTCAAAAAATTACAATATATCGTTATTTAAGTTTCCACACACTCTGACGAGAATGGAAAACGGATATCATTAAAATGTATGACATGAGGTCAGCCCCCTTACGGACTACTGCTCTGCTGCTCTGTTAAAATCCCAAATGCTAAATGCTGCAAAATGTACTTTTCACGCTTCACTTTTCAAAAACTCTCTCCAACTTGTCAATTAATAAACCTATCTCCAGTTTGGCAAATAAAAAGAGATGACTTTTGGTTCAGTCATCTCAAGAAGGGAAAACTTTATCCCTTCCCTTCCAAGTCCAGAGTACTTTACACCTCCAAAGGGCATTGAATCAAGACGATAGTCCGTGGAATCATTTATCATAACTCCACCACATTCCAATTTATATGCTGCCTTAAATGCTTTTTCCAAATCCTTTGTAAAAATTGCTGCATGTAAACCAAAGGGTAAGGAATTTGCCTTTTCAATCCCTTCATCTAAATCTTTAATTGGATATAAATTTACAGTGGGACCAAAGACCTCTTCTTTATGAATAGTTGCATCTTCTGGAACATTTTCTAAAACAGTTGGATAAAGGACTGCTCCTTCTCTTTTTCCTCCACATAAGATCTTTGCACCTTTTTCCTTTGCTTCTTCAATCCACTTTTCAATTCTTTTTGCTTCGCCTTCTGTAATTACTGGTCCCATATCACAGTCCTCTTCAAGTTTTGGACCAACTTTATATTTTTTTGTCCTTTCAACAAACTTTTCTTTAAAAGCTTCATAAATTTCTTTTTCAATATATATCCTTTGAACTCCAATACAGTTTTGACCACATGCCCAAAAAGCCCCTGAAACACAGGACTCCACTGCCATCTCCAAATCACAGTCCCTTAAAACAATTACAGGAGAATTGGAACCAAGCTCCATCCCAATTTTCTTAATTCCTGCAAGGGAAGCAATTCTTTTTCCTGCTTCAAGCCCGCCTGTAAAGGAAATCATCCTTATCCTTTCATCTTTTACCAAAGGATCCCCAATTACAGAACCATAGCCCGTCAAAATGTTTAATGCCTTTGGTGGAAGCCCTGCTTTTAAAAATGCTTCACCTAACTTTAAAGCTGATAAGGGAGTAACTGTTGCTGGCTTTAAAATTACAGCATTTCCAGCTGCAAAGGCAGGTCCCAATTTGTGGGCAACTAAATTTAAAGGATCATTAAAAGGTGTAATTGCAAGGATAATTCCAATGGGAAACCTATAATAATATCCAATCCTTTTTTCTCCACCAGGGAAGGAATCAAAGGGAATTGTTTCTCCCAATATTCTTTTTGATTCTTCTGCAGAAACCGTTAAGGTATTTGTACATCTCCTTGCTTCTTTTCTTGCTTCTTTTATTGTCTTTGAACCTTCCAAAGCAATTGTCTTTGCAAAGTCCTCTAAGTTTTCTTCCACAATTTTTGCTGTCCTGTAAAGGATTTGTGCCCTTTCATATACAGTCAAAGATGAAATTTGCTTAAACCCCTCCTCTGCTGCCCTTATTGCTGTTTCTACATCTTCCAATGTGGCGGAGGGAACTGTATCAATTAATTTGTTATCGTAAGGATCCCTTACTTCAATTTTTTCTTTCCTGTCAACCCATTCTCCATTTAATAAAAACTTCATAAGTTACCTCCTATTTTTATGAATTAAAATAAAATCAGAAAGCATAGCATAGCCGGTTTCTTTTCTTCCAGCTCCAGGTCCTACAATTGTTATAGAATTTAATAAATCATTTTTAAAATTTAAGGCATTTGTAGAACCCATAACTGAAGACAAAGGATCTGATAAATCTAAGACCTCAGGTGAAACTTTAACTTTAACTTCCCCTCCTTCTTTCCAGACCTTACCAATTAATTTATACCTCTTCCCCTCATTTTTTGCTTTAATAATATCTTCCTTTTTAATTTTTGTTATCCCTTCACAGGTAAGTTTTTGTGGATCTGGTTTTATATTTGCATCAAATAAAACATTTGCCAAAATACAAACCTTTGCCAAAGCATCCCAACCCAAGACATCAGCATCGGGAACTGCTTCAGCATAACCCAATTCCTGTGCTATTTTTAATGCTTCCTCATAAGATAAACCCTCTTCCATCTTTGTCAAAATAAAATTTGTGGTTCCATTTAAAATCCCTCTTATTTCTGTAATTTCACATCCAGATAGGGAGTTCTCAATTAAGGAAAAGACAGGAGTTCCAGCCATAACAGTTCCTTCATACCTGAAAAATACCCCTTTTTCCTTTGCCTGTCTAAGAAGTTCTATAAAATACAATGCCACAGGACCTTTGTTTGTGGTTACTACATCCCTTTTTAATTCCAAAGCTTTTTTGATATGGCTTGTGGCTGGTTCTGCTGTTTTTATGTCTGTATAGGTTGCTTCAAAAACAACAGTTGCATCTGCTTCTTCAATGGATCTTATTGCATCAAGTCCCTTTCTGCCTTCAGGAAAATCATTTAAATTTTTCCCTTCCTTCACCCAGCTCAAAACCTTTTCCATATCAAGTCCATCATTTTTTATAACAGAACCCTTCAGCATATCGCAGATTCCGACAAGGCAATATTCAAGCCCAAATTCCTTCTTTAATGTCTCCTTTTTTTGAATAAGCAGTTCTAAAAAACCTTGACCTACGGTTCCAAAACCAATTATTAATACTTTTTCCATATTTCCTCCTTTAATTTTAAATTATTTATTTTATCATTTTTATTCTAAAAGATAAACCCTTATGCTTTTAAAATCCTTTATAAGCTTTCCCCTCCTTAAAATCTTTTTTAATGAGGAACCATATAAAAGATATGTAATTTTAAGGTTTTCTTTTAGTAAAATGGAATTACTTTCAATTCCATAAATTTCAAAGGATAAAAAGATCTTTTCATAAAAATCACTTATGGCATAATAGCCCTTTTCAAGGGGAAAGTTTGGTTTTAATTCTTCTAAATTCCCCTCTTTTAAAAAGGGCTCAGAAAATCCATATAAAAAACAATTTATTTTTTTATTTTTTTCCTTAGAATAAAGATAAAGTTTGTATATCTTTTGTCCCCAATCATAGTTTGAATCATTTATCATATAAGAACCTCTATTTTTAGAGATTAATAAATTGAAATGTTCCATATAATTTGGATAATTTATAATTGTTTCTAAAAAAAAGATAAAAATCAAAATATAGGAAATAGAATTGTATATTGGTTTTTTTATATTTTCTATAAAAATGTGCTTTGAAATAAAAAAGGATAAAGATATAATTGCAGGGATTAAATGCCTTACACCAATGTTATAAGTTGAGGAAAGGGATAAAAGGAAATAATAAAGAAAAATATATAAGAATAAAAAATTTTTTTTGGAATTATATTTAAAAGCAAGAAAAAGGGAAAAAATAAATAGCAAAATAAATCCTAAGTTATTTTTAATAAAAAAAGCCAGAGGAAAATAAAAAATATTTCCCTTTTCATAAAATCTTCCCTTAAAATAATTTAAAGGAGAACAATATTTATTGTGAAAATATACCCTATAAATCCCAATGAGGTAAGGGGAAATTAGGGGTATTTTATTCAAATTTAAAGCTCTTTCCTTAAAATCCTCCCTCAAGCTATTATTACAAGGAAGTTCTAAACTACTTACAAAAATTGCCTTTTCCATATCTTCTTTTTTATTTTTATATGAAGATAATAAAAGAACAAAGAATATAATTAAAAATGTAAAAAAGGAAAATAAAAAACAATTTCTTAATTTCAAATAAAAACTTAAATTTTTATTTAAAAGTAAAAGAAAAATAAAAATTGGGAAAAAGAGGAGGGCTGAATATTTTGTTGTTAATGCAAAACCAAAAAAAATTGAACTTAAAAAAAGATATCTATTTAAATTTTTTTCATAAAAGAGCCAAAAAAAGTAGCCAGAGATAACCAAAAGAGAAACCATAGGAATATCCGTATGGACAATGGCACCATTTGATAAAATTATGGGATTTAATCCAATTAAAATAATTAAAATAATAGCCCTTTTATGGGAAAAAAGATTTTTAACCCAAAGATAAGAAAATAAAATCAAAAAAATGTAAAAGATGATAGGAGATAGGCGAGAAATTCTTAAAATTTTCATTGTTTCCTTAGGATTTTCAAAAGTACTCCTTAACAATTCATATAAATTTTCTAAATTGGGATTTTTTTGATATTTTAATACTAAATCTTCCCTTAATTTTATTCCAAAGAATTTTAAAAAATGACCAGAAAAAAACTTTACAAGAGGGGGGTGTTCAAAATTTATTTTCCAATATCCCTTTGCATTTTCCATACCTGAAATTATATGAATTGGTTCATCTATGGTAGGAGAAAGATCCCAGCTTGAAAAAATCAAAAGAAAAATCAAAAATATAAAAAAAATAAAAAAAGAAAGCCAAATTTTATACATATCTTTTAAAATTTTAACATAAAAAAAATTTAAGGGCTTTTTTGTTTAGGAATTTTATGTTAAAATTAAACTGTGAAAATACCTATAAGAAAAGAAGGAATTGGTTTTTATGGAATAAGTTTAATCTTAACTTTCCTTTTGTTTTTTTTAAATTTCTTTTTTGCTTTTATTTTTGCAATTTTAACTATATTTTTTTTATGGTTTTTTAGAGACCCAGAAAGGCAGATTTCCCAAGAGGGAATTTTATGCCCTGCAGATGGAAAAATAATTGAAATTGAAGAAAGGGAAAAGGAAAATTTCATTGCAATTTTTATGTCACCCTTTAATGTCCATATAAATAGGGCTCCCATAAAGGGAAAAATTACAAAAATTGAATATAAATCTGGGAAAAAATATCCTGCAGACAAAAAAGATGCCTCTTTACAAAATGAATCCAATACCTTCACAATAGAAGGTGAAAAATTTTCCTTAAAAGTAAAACAAATTGCAGGAATTTTAGCAAGAAGAATTGTTTCTTTTAAAAAAGAAGGAGAAGAAGTAGAAAGGGGTGAAAGAATTGGGCTTATTAAATTTGGCTCAAGGGTTGAAGTATTTCTTCCCAAAGAATTAAAAATCCTTATAAAAAAAGGAGAAAGGGTTTATGGAGGAATTACAATTATTGCAAAAGAAGAAAAAACCTCGTAAGGGAATTTATATTTTCCCAAGTATCCTCACAATTGCATCCATTTATTGTGGTTTTACTGCTTTGATAAAGGCATTTAATTTCAAATATGAAACTGCTGGAATTTTTATTTTAATTGCAGCTGCATTGGATACCCTAGATGGTAGGATTGCACGCCTTACAAAAACAACAACGGACTTTGGAAAAGAATTAGATTCCTTAGCAGATGCCATATCCTTTGGTGTTGTCCCTGCCTTAATAATTTATTTCTACTCTTTAAAAGAACTGGGAAGGGCTGGAATCCTTTTAACATTTTTATTTTTAACTTGTGGAATTATCCGCTTGGCTCGTTTTAACACCCTAATGCCTGTTTCAAAATCATATTTTTTAGGGCTTCCAATCCCTGCTTCTGCTTCCTTTATAGCATTGTGTTTAATCTTAGATGTTCCTAAGAATTCTCTAATTTTCCCAATTTCTATTTTAATATTATCCTATTTAATGGTTTCAACTCTCCCTTATCCTTCCTTTAAAGAATTGGATATAAAAACAATGAGACCTACCTTTACCCTCCTCTCCATAGTTTTATTATTTTTAATTGTTGCCTTTCATCCTCCTTTATCTATGCTAATGTTACTTTTAACTTATTATCTTTCTGGTCCTTATCTTTTCTTTTCAAAAAAATTAATAAGGAAAAAGAAAGAATTTAATTTATTTGATGAAACATAAAGTTGCTGTTTTATCTATAAATTCCCTTGAAGGGGAAGTATTTAAAAATTATATTGAAGAAAATCCCTTAAAAGATATAGATTTCTTTTACTTTCAAGATGAAGAAACAACCTTTACTTCATCTTCAGAAGGGGCTTCCATAATAATTGAAGAAAAGGAAGAATATCTTTTGGACTTCCCCATAATCATTGATTTTAAAAAAGAAAGAAAAAGGGAACTTTCCTTGGAGTCCTTAATATTAAATGCTGGAAGCTCAAAAATTAGAGATAAGTTTATTTTTTATGGAATTAATCATAGGGATTTAAAAAATGATAAAAGATGGGAGATTCCCCATCCCTTGTCTTGTCTTCTTTTGCGTTTTTTTTTGGGTTTTAAGGGTTTAAATTTAAATCATTTATTTGGAAATTTTATATTATCCACTTCTGAAGAAGGAAGGGAAGGACAAGATGAACTTTACAATCAAACAATTGCTCTTTTAAATATCCAAAGTTTTGAAAAAAAGGTTTATAAAAACCAAATTGCTTTTAGCTTAAATTTTATTTTTGATGAAATTTTACATAAAAATATAGAAAGGGAAGTAAATTACTTTTTTAAAGAACCCCATCCTTTACACTTACAATTTATAAAAGGTGGCATTTTTTTTGGAGTATTAATATTCTTAAACATTATTTTTAAAACAAAAAAGGATAAGGAAGCATATTTAAATTGGCTAAATAAAATAGAAGGATTTAATTTCAATGCAAAAGAAGGGCTTGTGGAAGCAGTTCAACAGGGAGAAATTTTTATAAATTTAGAAAAAGAGGTAGAAGAAAATGTTTTAAGTTTAAAGATTTTTGCGGACCCCTTATACTCTGGTTTAGCATACAATTTATCAAATCTTGTAAAAGAGTTTTATACATTAGGATAAGGAAAATAATAAGCATTTAGCATTTGGGATTGCAACAGAGCAGTAGAGCAGCAGTTTTTATTCTGCAAATTATTTGAAACAAATGATGTAGCCGCAGGTCCTTAGCCTGCGTGTTCTGAATTTGAATTCAGCCCTTAAATTAATTTACGGGTCGTGGAAACCACGACCCCCTACTACTATCTGCTAAATGCTGTCTACTGCTTCTTGGTGTTTAGGGCTGAAAAGTGGATAGACAACATTTACTAAATTTAGGTTAAATATTTGAATTTTATTTTTTTTTAATGTAAAATTTAAAAGGAGGTAAAATGAAAAAAATTTTTTTTCTTTTGTTTTTATCCTTTAATTTTTTTTCCTTTTGCGATTGGCTTTATGAATTTGAGGGCAAGACAGTAGTGGAGGGAAAGAAAAAAGAATATCCTATGAAAGGAAAGGTTTTTTTAAAAGAACCATCTTTTTTTAGATTGGAATATGAAGAAATTGAAAATCCAATGCTTACCAAAGATAGTGTTATTCTTTCTCAAGATTTAAAGACAATTTATCTTTTAAATAAAAAGGAAAAAACCTATATTGAATTAAATTTTTCAGATATGCTTCAGTCCCTAGGTGGTTTGGCAGATTCCCTTTTAAATTTAGAAATTGAAGAACCAAAGGTATCTGTCAAAAAAGGAAGTGAAGGTAAGGTTATTTTGGGTTATGATTGTAAACATATAATAGTTGAAAGTTCCTATCTTTTAAATATGAAAATTTTATTTATGAAAAGCAAACAAAGAATAAGTTCTATGGCAAACTATTGGGTTGCTGAAAATTTTCCCTTAATTTTAAAGGACTATTTTCAAGAAAAATCCATAAAAACGGGAATAGATAAATTAGATGAATTAATTGAATTGGAGACAGCAAACATAAAAGGAATGGTTTTAAGATATACTAAAACAACAGAGACACAAAGTGATAAAGGGGAATCTACAAAGACCTATGATGAAATGGAAGTAAAAAAGATAGAAGAAGGGGAATTTCCCTTGACTTATTTTGAAGTTCCAAAGGATTATAAAAAAATTGCCCTTACCCCTTTAGAATAAGATAAATAAACTTATTTTTTTTATAACCTGTAATTTTTTTACCTTTTGCCTTTTCAAAAAAGGTTTTCAAAAGGTCTTGATCTAGGGGTTCAAGAAAATAATCTCCCAATTTTTCATCGTAATAATAAAATTTTTTTTCTAATAAAAATTTTCTTATAATTTCCTTTTCCCTTTCATCTTTTGCTAAATAAGAGAGGTCTTCTAAAGCCCCTATTTCATAAAAATCTATGGCATTTTTAATATAGTTTATAAACCGAGAAAGGTATAAAAATGTGTATATAACAATTTCTTTAAAAAGGGGATTTGGAGATTTCAAAGCACTGGAACGAAAATATTTATACTCCTCTCCTTTGTAATATTTTTTAAAATCATAACTTTGGGGTGAAAGGTAATAAATACTTGGAGCAAGTAAAACCTTATTTTCCATTAAATAAATCATTGTTTCTATTACATTTTCAATTTTTTGTTTTGGAAGCCCCACTATGAAGTGAACTTCTACTAAAAAATTATAGTTTTTTAAAAAATTTAAATCTTCAACTTCCTTTGGCATATCCCTTTTTTCTCTTTTTAGGTTTTCCTTTGAAATATCTACAAGGGATAAATTTAATTTAACAAAACCTGCCTCCTCAATTTCCCTTAAATTTTCTTCATTTAAAACACCTAAATATATCCCATTCATACAAGATAACTTAAAATCCTTTCCCTTAAATAAGTTTAATATTTCTTTGAAAAATTTCTTATCAAGTCCTAAAACTTCATCCTCCAAACTTAAAAATTTTATATTTTCTTTATTTAATATTTCAATTTCCTCTTCAATGTTTTTTATACTCCTCATCCTAAAGGGCAAATCCAGTTTTCCACAAAAGGCACATTTAAAGGGACAACCCCTTGTGGTTATCATAGAACTAAAATAACTTTTTCCCCATTTATAATTTTTGCTATCAATAAGGTCTCTTTCTGGGATTAAATCTATATTTTTTTCATAATTTATCCCTTTTATATAAATCTTATCTTTTTCCTTAAAAGAAATTCCTTCAATTTCTTTAAAGGATTTTTTATTTGAAAGGGCTTTTAAAAGCTCAAAGAATGGAGTTTCTCCTTCACCCCTAATTAAAAAATCAACTCCTTTTAAGGACAAGGTTTCCATAGGGAAAATTGTGGGATGATACCCCCCCAATACAACTTTAATTTCTTTATCCGTTTCCTTTGAAATATTAATTATTTCCTTAACCTCTTCAAAATGGGAAGAAAAATTGGAAGAAATCCCAATTATTTGGGGTTTTTCCCTTTCAATTACCTTTTTTATTTCATAAAAGTCCATACCAAAATGTTTGTATGCTTTAAACAAGGAAAAGGGGGAAATTTTGTTTTTGTTGAAAAAAATATCAAGTTCAGGGAATTCCCTATTTTCAATTATTTTTGGTTTTCCTAAGGTCAAATCTAAAACTTTTACATCAAAATATTTTTTTATCTTAGATGCTAAAAATAAAAGTCCTAAGGGATAAGTTCTAATCCTTGTTAAATAAAAATCCCTTATAGGTGGTTGTAAAAGTAAAACCCTCAATGGGCTCCTTTTCCCGTTAAAACAGCTGGAATTGTTTTAAGTAAAATAATTATGTCCTTTTTTAAAGACCAATTGTCTATGTACTCTAAATCCATTTTCATCCATGTCTCAAAATCTAATTTAGATCTCCCAGAGATTTGCCAAAGACAGGTAAGCCCTGGCTTCATAGAAAGTCGCCTTTTTTGCCACCTTTGAAATTTTTGAACCTCTTCCAAGACAAGGGGTCTGGGACCAACCAAAGACATTTCCCCTTTTAATACATTATAAAGTTGGGGTAGTTCATCTAAGCTAAATTTCCTTAAAAATTTTCCTATTCTTGTCAAGCGGGGATCATTGGGGGCTTTAAATACAGGTCCATCCATTATATTTAAATGAAGTACCTCTTCCTTTCTTTTTTCTGCATCTTCAAACATTGTTCTAAACTTATATAATGTAAAAACCCTTCCATTTAAACCATATCTTTTTTGTTTAAATAAAATTGGTCCTTTGGAATCCAATTTAATTAAAATTGAAATTAAAACTATTAGGGGAAATAGTAAAATCAATAAAAATAATCCCAAAGTAATGTCCATAATTCTTTTTATAAATAAAGCAAAAACATCTGTGGGAATTCTTGTAAAAGTTAAAAGGGGGATCCCTGAAACCTCTTCCAAGTGCATTTTTGAGTTAAATTTTGGAAAGATGTTTAAAGCAACCCTTGTATTAATTCCCAATTCTTGGCAAAGCATAAGGACCTCTTCCAGTTCTTCCAATTTACTTCTTGAAACAGCAAAAATTACATCATCTACTACATTATTTTGAAGAAAAAGGGGTAAATCTTTTATTTCTCCCAATATATTATTTTTGGATTTATGTCCATCGGATATAAAACCTAAGATTTTAAAACCCCATTGGGGATTTTTTTTAAAAATATTTGCAATTTCTTGTGCCCTTATTCCATTTCCTACAATTAACAAATTTCTAAAGTTATAGCCCTTCTTTCTAACCCAATTTGCAATAAACCTTATTATTAATTTTTCAATGGAAAAAACTATGAAGTGTATAAAGATAAATAAAATAACAAAGGGTCTTGAGATGTGGTGCCATTTTAAAAGGTATAAAAAGGCAAAAATAAAGATAAAGGAAAATAGGGAAACCTTAAAGGTAAGGTAAATTTCCCTTAAAAAACTGTATGTCCTATGGCTTTTGTATATTTTAAAATAATTTAGGAAAAAAGAAAAAATTATTATAACTAAAATTAGTAAGGGTAAGTATTCTGAAAAGGGATAAAGACCCCCTTTAAATTTTTGAGGTAAAAGCTTTGGAAATAAACTATCCCTTAAATAATAAGCTAAGAAAAAGGAAAGTATTGTTATTATTAAGTCAAATAAAAAAACTAAGGAATATATGAGTTTTGATTTTGCTTTTAGCATTTTATTTTATTCCTTTAATTAAATTTAAATAACTTTCTAAGACACTTTTCCAGTTATATTTTTCCTTTGCTCTTTCAAAAAGCTTTTCACCTATTTCCTTTATTTTATTAGGATTTTCTTCACACCAATTTATCAAATTTATAAGTTCCTTTTTATCATTAAAATAAAAGGCAAATTCTGAAGCCACTTCCAAATTTTGAGAATTTTTAAGCAAGATTACAGGTTTTTTTGCTCCCATTGCTTCTACAAGGGCTGGATGGGTCCCTCCTACCTCAGAAGAATGTATAAAGCAATAGCAATTATGCAATAATTGGCTATAACCTTCTCCATATATTCCACCAGGCATAATTATCTTTTCATTTTTCATTTTTTTTAGTTTTTTTACATATGCCTTTTTATAGGGATTATCCCCTAAAATTACTAAGGGTTTTTTTGCTTTGGAATTTTTAAAACCTTCTATTACCATTTCAGGATTGTTTTCTGGTTCAAGGCGACCAACCCATAAATAATAATCCCCCACTTGAAGTCCTAAATTTTCTAAAAAATTTAAATCTAAGGGAATTGGCACTTCATACCCGTAGGGAATATAGGAGGAATTTTTTTTGTATTTTTTTTCATAGTAATCTCTAATTACTAAAGCATCAGTTATTACTTCATTTGAAAATTTCACGGCAAAAAAGGCAGAAATTTTGTAAGCTAATTTGCTAAAAAATCCCCATTTTTTTCTTTCCCATTCAAGCCCATCTACATTTACAATTATTTTTATTCCTAAAATTCTTAAGGGAAGACAAAAGATAAAATTTATCAAGTTTAAAACAAAAAGAATCCTGGGTCTTGTTAAGATTATATGAGGAAGAGAAAATATTGTATGTGTAATTGTTTCTAAGTGTTTAGTAGAAATAGAAGGGGTCTTTACAATTTTAACTCCTTTATACCATTTCATTTCTTTTGGAACAAATTTTTTTCTCCCATAAACAGTTACCCTATACCCTTCCCTAACAAGAAAGGGGGCTAAATTTTCCACGAGGGTTTCAAAACCCCCATACATTGCTGGAATTCCCCTTATTCCTATAAAGGATATCTTTTTCTTTTCCATAAAAAATAACTAAAAATATATAAAGTATTTACTCTCTTATATTTTAATGTAAATCTTCTCCATTTTAAAGAGGATTTTAAGTTTTTTATAAAATAAATATAACTTTTTAAGGAATATCTTTCAAAAAAAAGGCAATAAAGAAATATTAAAACTTCATAAACTAAAGTAGTAGGAAAAAGTAATAGGGAAAGTAAAGGGGTTTCATTTTTAAAACGCATAAGGAATCTATTCTTTAAACTGTGATAATTTATCTCCCTAGGCATCTTTTTCCTTCTTTGGGGAAGGTTAAATCTTTTGTGGTAAGCAAAGGGGAAAGGGAGATATATTGTTTTATACCCCTTCCATTGTAATCTAAATGCCAAATCCACATCTTCCCTATATACAAAAAACCTTTCATCTAAAACCTCTTCTCCCAATTTAATATCATTTAAAGCTTCTCTTTTATGCAAAGCAAGGGCTCCTGTTGAACCAAAGACATATTCAATTTTTTCATATTTTCCTTCATCTTCTTCATTGCTTCCCCTATCCTTTGCCCTAAATAGTAAATTTAAATAAATTCCTGTGGAATCAATTATTTTTGTAGGTATCAGTTCTTCTCCTTCACCCCTATAAAGTTTTATAGCAACTGTGCTTACATCTTTTAAGGATAAATCCTTTAAGGCGTTTATTAAATTTTTATGAAAATCTAAAGGTAATCTCACATCGGGATTTATAAGCAAAATCCAATCCCCCTTTGACTCTTTAAATAAATTATTAAAGGCATTACAAAAACCTTTGTTTTCCACACTAAAAAAAATTTTAGCATCTCTTATTCCTTCCAAAAATTTTACGGTTTCATCCTTTGAGTTGTTGTCATAAATTAAAACTTCATAAAAGGGAGTAGTTTGATTTAATATACTCTCTATGGATGTTTTAATAAAAGGAAAACTATTATATGTTATACATAAAACAGAAATTTTTATGGGATCCATTTATCTTTTATTTCAAAAGGGATTCTAAGGTCTCTTTTGCTTCTTTAGAACTCCAATCATAAAGTCCAATTTTTCTTAAAAGTATGTTACCCTTTTTATCTAAGATAAAATTTGCAGGAATACCATCATATTTTAAAGAAATTGGAGGTCGCTCTGTCAATACATAGGCAGGAAAATTATAATTAAATTTTTTCATATAATTTAAAATTCTTGAAGGATCTTCTTGGGAAAGCATTACAAATGCCACATCTTTTCCCTTATATTCATTATATAACTTTTGAAGGGATTCTAATTCCATAGCACAAAATCTACACCAAGTAGCCCAAAAGGTTATAAAAATCAATTTTTCTTTGAAGGAGTTTAAACTTAAAACTTTCCCATCCAAGGTCTTAAATTTAAAATTAATAATTGGATTGGGATCTTCTTCCAATACCTTTTTTTCTTCAAGGGGTTTAGGTGGAGGTTCTATTTTTGGTTTTTCTTCTTTTTTTTCAATTTCAACCCTTTGAATTTCCCTTTCTACCTCTTTTATTTCTTTTAAAGATCTTATGAAGAAAAAGATTCCAAGGGCTAAAAAAAATAATACAATAAGTCCAAATATCAAATATTTGTTTTTCATCTCTAATAATTTATCATAAATTATGATAAAATCAAAGAGATAAAAATTAAAGGAGGTCACTTATGGAAATTAAAAGTTTTGCTGTCATAGGTTGTGGAACTATGGGAAGAGGTATTGTTCAAGTTGCAGCAACTTCTGGTTTTAATGTTTATGCTATAGATGTAGTTTCTTCCGTTTTGGATAATGCTTGTAAATCCATTGAAAAGGGGATTATGAAATGGGTGGAAAAGGGAAAAATTTCTGAAGAAAAAGCAAAAGAAGCAATTGGAGCAATTGCCTTTACAGAGGACTTGCAAATGGTTAGGATGGCTGATTTTGTAATTGAAGCAATTGTAGAAAAAGAGGAAGAAAAGAAAGAACTTTTTAAAAAATTAGATGAACTTGCAAAGGAAAATGTAATCTTGGCTTCCAACACTTCTTCAATTTCCATTACAAAACTTGCAAACCAAACCAAAAGGCCCCAAAATGTTGTAGGTATGCATTTTATGAACCCTGTTCCTTTGATGGCTCTTGTAGAAATAATAAGAGGATATGATACCTCAGAAGAAACAGTTAAAAGGGTCTTTGAACTTGCAAAGGTTTTGGGGAAGACACCCGTTGAAGCAAAGGATAGCCCTGGGTTTATCTCAAATAGAGTTTTAATGCCTATGATAAATGAAGCAATTTTTTGCCTTTATGAAGGAATTGGAACGAAAGAGGATATTGATACAGTTATGAAATTGGGTATGAACCATCCTATGGGACCTTTGGCTTTAGCTGATTTGATTGGTTTGGATGTCTGCTTAGATATTTTAAATGTTTTATATGATGGTTTTAAAGATCCCAAATATAGACCTTGTCCTCTTCTTGTAAAGATGGTTGAAGCAGGACACTTAGGCAAAAAAAGTGGAAAAGGATTTTACAATTACTAATCCCTTAATAATTTGTCAGGTATGTGGGGCACCAAATTCAGAAGAAAATTTAAAATGTAAAAATTGTGGTGCCCCCATTAACCTTTTATCTCTTTCTGAAAATGAGGAGACCTTTCTTGGTAAGATTGATTTAGACAATTTTTTTATATTAGAATTTAAAACCCTTAAAGAAAGTTTAAATGATTTAAAAAAGGGATTAAATTCCTCAAGGGAAGAAATTATTAAATTAAAAAATGATTTGAGATCTCTTTTTAATGGTTTTTCTTCCTTAAAAGAAGTCCTTGAAGAAAAGGAGTTAATAAATAAATATGAGGTAGAAGAAAAATGGGATTTAAAAGAAGAAACAAGTTTTAAGATTGAGGAACAAATAAAAAACTTGCTGGCAAAGAAAGATAAAATCTTATCAAATTATAAGGGGAAAAATTTTGAAAGTTTTGCAAGAAATATTGAATTTGCCATAAAAAAATTTCAAGAACAAAATATTGTTGCAGCAGAAGAAGCCCTACGGAAAGCATATCTTAAAGATAAAAAAAATTTAGAACTTTTAAATTCTTTAGTCCTCTTAAATTTACAAAAAAGGGAGTTTAAAAAGGCAAATTATTATTTAAAAAAGTGTTTTAAATTAGGGGGTGATGAAGAGACAATTTTTTTAAAGGCGTGGCTTTATTCCTCTCAAGAAAAGTATAAAGATGCCTTAGAATTATTAAAAAGAGTAAAAAACAAAAAAATCAATGAGTTTTTAGTTAATATATTGGAAGGAAATATTTATTTTTCCTTAAAAAATTATGGAAAAGCAATAAAGTCCTTTAAAAAAGCATTAAAAAAAGAAGATAACCTTTATTTAAACTTCTTATTATCAAAGGCATATATTTTTTCAAATAATAAAAAAAGTGCCATAAACCATCTATTAAAGATAAAAGATGAACCCTTTTATAAAGAAGATTCCCTTATAAACTTATTTAAAATTTATTTTTCCTTGGGCAAAAGAAAATTGGCTTTAAAATATGTAAAAGAGCTCTTAGATGAATACCCTTTTAAGTTACAAAATCAAATATTATATCTTTTAGGAAAAGAAGCTCCTTTTATAAATAAAATAAAAAATAAGGAAAAAATTGGGAAAAAGGTCTTGGAAATTGAATCCAAATTGGAGAAAGAAAAATTTAAGGACTTAAAAAAGGATTTTTATTATTTGGAAAGGGAAATTCCTCAAGAAAAGTTTTTTTCTTTGAGTTTGGCTTTTCTTTATTTAATTGAAAAGGAATATGATAAGTCCCTTAAAATTGTAGAAAAATCTTTAAAAGAAAATATCTTTGAATACAACAAAATTTTAGCATATTTGGTTTATTTGGAAGGGATTAAGGGTTTAGCAAAACCAAATTTTTCTTTAAAAATTTCCTTAGATTTTTATTCCTCATCAAAAAGTAATTTGGCAAAGGGAATTTCTTTAATTTATTTATCCCAAAAGATTTTTGAAGTGCAAAAAGACATAAAAAAATCTCTTTTGCTTTCAAAGGACTCCATAGAATTATTGCCTGAGGAATTAAAACCCTATGGAATTGAAAACTTTGCTCAAATAATTTTTGGAATTGGAAGAAGGGAAGAGGGGTATAAAATTTTAAAGGACTTATCCAAGAATTTTAAAGAAGAGACAATCTTTTTAAACCTTGGGAAAATGGCTTTGAGCTTGGGAAAAGAAAAGGAAGCCAAAACCCATTTTAAATTCTCAAGGAAAAATTCAAAAAAATGGTCTGGTATATTATTTAGTTATTGGAAAAGTTTGTATGATCAAATAAGGAGTATTAATTTATGAGATGGTCTTCATATTTTTTACCAACCCTTAAAGAAAATCCAAAGGATGCAGAAGTAGTTTCCCATTCTTTAATGTTAAGGAGTGGAATGATACAAAAGGTAGCAAGTGGTATATATTCCATTCTTCCTTTGGGCTGGAGATCAATGAAAAAATTGATGGATATTGTAAGGGATGAACTAAATAAGATAGGTGCTCAAGAATTAATTATGCCAGCCATTCAACCTGCTGAATTGTGGATTGAGTCGGGAAGGTGGTTCCAATATGGAAAGGAACTTTTAAGAATAAAAGATAGAAATGAGAGAAATTTTTGTTTTGGTCCTACCCATGAAGAAGTAATAACAGATATTGTAAGACACCACATAAGATCCTATAAAGAATTACCTGTAAATTTATACCAAATACAAACAAAGTTTAGGGATGAAATAAGACCCCGATTTGGGCTTATAAGACAAAGGGAATTTTTTATGAAAGATGGTTATAGTTTCCATTCTTCTGAAGAATCTTTGGACAAAACTTACAATGCTTATTATGATGCCTATAAGAATATTTTTAAAAGGTGTCATTTGGATTTTACAGTTGTGGAAGCAGATACGGGAACAATTGGAGGTTATCAAAGCCACGAATTTATGGTTTTGGCATCCACTGGGGAAGATTCCATTTTTTACTGTCCCTCTTGTTCCTATGGTGCAAATTTGGAAAAGGCAGTTTCCCTATATGAAGAAAATGAAGAGGAAGGTAAAGAAAAATCCGTAGAGAAAGTAAAAACCCCCCAAGTACATACAGTTGAAGAGGTCTCAAGTTTTTTAAATGTTAAGGATAAGAAGATAGTAAAAACTATGATTTATGAAACGGAAAAGGAGTTTTTGGCAGTTTTAATAAGGGGAGACAGGGAAGTAAATGAAACAAAACTTAAAAATTTTTTAAATGTGCAGTACCTATGTTTAGCAACAGAAGATAAAATAAAAAGGGTAACAAAAGGTCCTATGGGTTTCTCTGGACCTATTGGGCTTGAAGGAATTAAAATTTTTGCAGATAATTCTATAAAGGGGATGAAAAATTTTGTAGTGGGTGCCAATGAAGATGGCTATCACTATATAAATGCAAATTATGGAAGGGATTTTAAGATAGATTTTTGGGGGGATTTCAATAAAGCAAAAAGAGGGGATTTATGCATAAATTGTAAAAAACCCTTGGTTGAGTATAGGGGCATAGAAGTGGGGCATATTTTCAAATTGGGAACAAAATATTCAGAACCAATGAAATGTTTTTTTATTGATGAAAAAGGTGAAAAAAAGCCAATGATTATGGGCTGCTATGGTTTAGGTATTGGTAGAACCCTTGCAGCAGCAATTGAGCAAAGCCATGATGAGGGAGGCATAATTTGGCCTACTCCACTTGCTCCCTTTTCCTATATTTTAATTTCTTTAAACCAAGAAGATGAAAAAGTTAAAGAAACAGCAGAAAAGATATACAAGGATTTAATAGAAAAAAAGGAAGAGGTTTTCTTTGATGATAGGGAAGAAAGGGCTGGTTTTAAGTTTAAAGATGCTGATTTAATTGGAATTCCTTATCAAATTATTATTGGTTCTAAAAAAATTAAAAATAATAAAATAGAGTTAGGTATAAGAAAAACTAAGGAAAAAATAGAAGTGGAGGTAGAAAATTATTATGAAAAACTTAAAAATATTAATTCTTAGTTTAATTTTATCTTGTGCTACAGTACCTCAAGAGACCTTTAAAATTGTTTTGGACTTAAATCTTCCAAATTTTAAAAAACATTTGGAAATTAAAGGAAATTTAGTAGAAATTTCTTTTGTCTTTATTGCTAAAGAAGGTGATTTAAAAACCTTTTCTACAAAGAAAAAGCTTTCTAAGGAGGAAGTGAAATTTTTAAAAGAAAGGTTGGACAACCTTCCTTGGGATAGCATAAAAGATAGATATGCTTCAAAGGAAGCAATAATGCTACACACCCCTCCAATTTTGATTAGTATATCCTATAAGGATAAAAATAAAAATATAATAATCTTAGGAGATCCACCAGAGGAATTATTATTTATTTTTAATACCTTAGAACCCTATTTACAACCAAGTTTTGGAATGTTAAAATGAAAATATGTTTGACCATATAATGGTAATTCACTTTTTGGATGGAAAGATTTTAAAGGGTTGGGGTTCTTTAATTGCTCCAATAGATAAAATTATGGAGTTTCAAGATTTGAGTGGAAACATTCATCTTGTGGATTTGTCTACAATAAAGGGTGCCTTTTATGTAAAGTCCTTTGAAGGAAATCCAAAAAAAATAAAACCCGTTGAAGCAACTTGGCTTCCTCCAGGAGATAAAATTAAAATTCATTTTAAGGATGGAGAAATCTTAGAAGGGGTTGCTCAATTACCAGATGATCTTAAAAATGTTTCTGGCTTTTATATTGTTCCCATAGATATAGCATCAAATAATTATAGAATTTATATAAATTTAAAGGCAGTTTCAAAGATTCTAAAATGCATTGAAGAAGGTCGCTATTATCCCATATATATATCAGAATAAAAAAGTAATGGTTAAAAAAAGATTTGCCCAACATTTTTTGAGGGATAAAAATTATATTGAAAGGATCTTAAAGGGAATAAAAATTAAACCCCCTGCAGGGGTTTTAGAAATAGGTCCAGGGAAGGGAAATCTTACCTTTCCCCTTTTGGATAAGGGTTATAAGGTATTTGCAATTGAAAAAGATAGGGATTTTGAAAAATTTTTAAAAAAAGATAATTTGATTGTTTTTTATGAAGATGGTTTATATTTTCCCAAGGATTTGGAAGAATTTTTAAAGGAAAAGGAAATTGATTTGGTAATTTCAAATTTACCTTATAATGTGGGAACAAGAATTTATTTAAGGTATCTTCCTTATCTTAAAAATTTAAAGCAAATGGTTTTAATGTTTCAAAGGGAAGTGGGAGAAAAGATAAAGGCAAAGGTTGGAGAAAGGGATTATGGTTTCCTTTCTGTTATAACAAATCTTTTAGCAGAAGTTGAGGAAATGCTAAAAGTCCCCCCTGATGCCTTTTATCCAAAACCAGATGTATATTCAATGGTTTTATCTTTTAAAAGCAAAAGAGGCAATCCTTTTCCCTATGAAAATTTTTTAAAATTTTTAAAAATACCTTTTACTTCTCCAAGAAAAACCTTATATAATAATTTAATAAAATTTTACAAAGAGGAAGAAATAGAAGAGATGTTTTTTTTAAACAAAATTCCCAAAAATATTCGTCCCCATCAAATTGAAGGGGAAAAATATCTTACTTTTTTTAAATTTTTAAAGGAAAAAGAAAATGCCTTTTCTTTATAGTATAATTTTAAGTTTAATCCAAGGTGCAACAGAGTTTTTACCCGTTTCCTCTTCTGGACATTTGGCACTTTTTCAAATTTTAACAAATTATTTTAAAGAACCCCCTTTATTTTTTGATTTATTTTTGCATCTTGCAACCCTTTTTTCTATCTTATTTTATTATAAAAAAAATCTTAAAAATTATTTTAATTTTAAATTTTTATCTCTATTATTTTTGGGACTCTTAGGCACAGGGCTTATAGCTTTTCCTTTAAAAAAATTTGCAGAAAGTACTTTTTCTTCCCAACTTTTAATTTCATTTTTTTTGTTAATTACAGGTTTAATTTTGCTTTCAATAAATGGTCTTAAAGAAAAGGGAGGTGATTTAGATTTTAAAAAAGCATTCTTAATAGGGGTTTCTCAGGGTTTTGCCATTATTCCAGGGCTTTCTCGTTCAGGGATTACAATTTCTACGGGGATTTTCTTAGGTGTTTCAGCTAAAAATTCCTGTGAATTTTCCTTTATTTTATCAATTCCAGCTGTCTTAGGAGCAAATTTATTGGAATTTTTAAAAAATAAGGATTCCTTTGTATTTATGCCTTGGTATTCTTTAATATTTCCTTTCCTTATTGCCTTTGGAACGGGCTTGCTGGCTTTAAAAATTACAAATAATATTTTTGAAAGGAAAAAATTAAAATTTTTTGGTATTTATTGTATAATTATTGGGGTAGCAAGCTTAGGAGTTTTCTATTATGGAAAAGCTTTTTAGAAATTTAGCAATAATTTTTTCTATTTTTATTTGGATATTTTTAACCTTTTCCATAATTACTTATAATCCAAATGATCCTTCCCTTTTAAGAGGAACTCAAGAAAAAATTAAACCAGACAATATCTTTGGTTATGTAGGGGCTTCACTATCTGGAATACTTTTTCAAATCTTTGGATTTGCCAGTTTTTTATTCATAATTTTATTAATTTATATTGTTTTTATATATTTTAATAGGGAAATTGAAAAGAAGGGAATAATTTTAACCTTAAACTTTTTGGGTTTTTTTATTTTACTCCTTGGTTTTTCCACATTATTTTCTTTTATTAAAAGATATGTTTATTATAAAAATGAGGAAATATTAAGTGGCGGCATTATTGGGGCAAGCTTAGAAAAGTTATTGGTAAACAATTTTAATAATTTTGGAACTTTAATTATTTTAATCTTATCCTTAATAATTGCATTTATTTTATTTTTTACATATCCTTTGCCAAAAGTTAAGGAAGAAATATTAAAAATCAAAGATAAATTTTCAAAGGTAAAGGAAGAAAAGAGGGAAGAAAAAATAGCAGAAAAAATAATAAGAAATACTAAAACAGAGAAAGAAAAGAGGGAAGAAAAAGTTGTCAAGGAAAGACCAAAGCAATTGGAAATTAAGAACAAGGGAGAAGATTTTTATTTACCTGATTTATCTCTATTAGATGAACCCCCATTGCCTGACCAAGACAATAACAAGATTTTTATGTTAATTGCAAAACAAATTGAAAAAAAATTTGAAGAATTTCAAGTGAAGGGGAAAATAGAGGCATATCATCCTGGTCCTGTTGTAACTACCTATGAGTTTTCTCCAGCAGGGGGGATAAAACTTTCAAGGATCTTAGCATTACAAGATGACCTTGCTTTGGCTTTAAAAGTGGATTCTGTAAGAACTGACAGATTACCAAATAAGGGTTCTGTAGGAATTGAAGTTCCAAATCCAAAGAGGCAAAAGATATTTTTAAAGAGTGTCCTTGCTTCTAAGGAATTTCAAAATTCCAGAGAACCTTTAACCTTAAGTGTAGGACAGGATATTTTTGGCTACCCTCATATCTCTTCCCTTGCTTCAATGCCCCATTTGCTTGTAGCTGGCACAACGGGTTCTGGAAAAAGTGTTTTTTTAAATACTTTGATTTTAAGTTTACTTTATAAATATACTCCAAGCAAGTTAAAGTTAATTTTAATTGACTTAAAAAAAGTGGAGTTTTCTGTTTATGAAGATCTTCCCCATCTTTTAGTTCCAATTATTTCAACTCCTAAGGAAGCAATGTCAGCTCTTATGTGGTCTGTTCAAGAAATGGATAGGAGGAGCAATTTGTTAAAACAAAAGGGGATTAAGGACATAGAAAATTATAATTTTGAAATTTCAAGGATAAATGGAAAGGATACATTACCTTATATTGTAATATTTATAGACGAATTAGCAGAACTTATGTTTTCTACAAGAAAGGAAGCAGAAAATCCCATTGTGAGATTGGCACAAATGGCAAGGGCAGTGGGAATCCATTTGGTTCTTGCAACCCAAAGGCCTTCTGTAGATGTAATAACGGGTTTGATAAAGGGAAATTTTCCAGCAAGAATTGCTTTAAGGGTTGCAGATAGGATAAATTCCAGAATAATAATTGATGATAATGGAGCAGAAAAATTATTAGGGCAGGGGGATATGCTTTTTTTGTATTCTCAAAGCTCAAGATTAAAAAGATTGCATGGAGCTTATGTTTCTCCCCAAGAGGTGGAAAGGGTTGTAAAATTTTTAAAATCCCAAGGAAGTCCAAATTATATTGAAAAAATATTAACTACTCCCATATCAACTCAAGGGGCTCCAGAAAGTGATGTGGATGAAGAAAATGATCCCCTGTACCAAGAGGCATTGAAAATTGTTTTAATTGAAAGGATTCCTTCTGCCACTTATCTTCAAAGGAGGTTAAAAATTGGTTTTGCAAAGGCAGGAAGATTTTTGGATATTATGGAAAAAAAAGGAATAGTTGGGCCTTCTAAAGGAGCAAAACCAAGAGAAATTTTAATTCCTCCAGAAAAAGTAAAGGATTACCTTAAAGAATAATGTTATACCCTTCTTATTTGAATTTATATAAAGAAGGCATATTAAAAGAAAGAGTAGAAAAATTATTAAACTTGTTAAAGGAATGTACTCTCTGCCCAAGGAATTGTAAAAAAAATAGGTTAAAAGATGAAAAAGGGACTTGTAAAACGGGAAGATATGCAAGGGTTGCATCTTTTCATTTACATTTTGGAGAAGAACCCCCTATTTCAGGTTATAATGGTTCTGGCACAATTTTTTTTTCTTATTGCAACCTTTCTTGCATTTTTTGTCAAAATTGGAGCATAAGCCATGAAGGGGAGGGATTTGAAGTAACTCCCTTAGAACTTAAAGAAATAATGTTAAAGCTTCAAAAGGCAGGCGCCCATAATTTAAATTTAGTCACTCCTTCCCACATAGTTCCTCAGTTTTTGGAAGCCCTTTATCTTGCAGTAAAAGAGGGCTTTTCTCTTCCCATTGTCTATAATTCTTCTGGGTATGATTCCCTAGAAACATTAAAAATTTTGGAGGGTATTGTGGATATTTATATGCCCGATGCAAAATATGGAGATAATTTTTGGGCAGAAAAGTTTTCTCAAGCAAAGGATTATGTAGAAGTTTCTCAAAAAGCATTAAAGGAAATGTATAGACAAGTGGGAAGTTTTGAAACAAATAGAGAAGGAATTGCAAAAAAAGGGGTTTTAATAAGACATCTTATACTTCCTGAAGATAGGGCAGGATCTTTTAAGGTCTTAGAATTTTTAAAAGAAAATTTACCTTATGCTTTGGTTTCCCTTTTAAGTCAATATTGGCCCTCCTATAATGCTAGTGCTTTCCCTGAAATTTGCAGGAGAATTAAAAAAGAAGAGTATCAAAGGGTAGTTGACTATGCAAAAAAACTAAAAATTGAAAAAATTTATCTCCAAGGTATATGAAAAATAAATTTTTTCTTCCCCTTGAAAAAATAAAAAAGGAAATAATTAAAGCCCTTTCCATAGGAATAACCCCTAAAAAAATTGCAATTACTTTGGCTTTTGGATTTATTTTTGGAACAGTTCCTTTCACAATTTCTACCCTCCTATGCACAATTTTTGCTTTAATTTTTAAATTAAATCAACCAATAATTCAGTTAGTAAACTTTATTGTCTTTCCCTTTCAAATTGGACTTTTTATACCCTATACAAAAATTGGAGGAGTCCTTTTAAATCAAAGTGTAAAAATTCCTAACTTATATGAATTAAAAATGTTATTTACTTTACCAATTAAATTATTTATATTAAAACTGGGAAAAATCCTTTATCTTGCCTTTGCAGGATGGCTTTTTTCTTCTCCATTTATATTTTTTATAATCTATTTTTCTTCCCTTTTTATAATTTATAAAATTAAGGAATTAAAAAGGGGGGTTCAAATATAAATTTAAAATTTAATGGTTTCAAATCGGGAAGGGAAAAAGAAGCATAAAGCCCAGAAATTCTTTCTTCTCCCTTTGCTACTTCAAATTTTATAGGGGTTTGTTTTAAAAACTTTGATATTATAATCTCCTTTTCAAATCCAATTACTGATTCATAGCATCCAGTCATTCCCACATCTGTTATATAAATTGTATTTTTTTTTAGGATTCTTTCATCCCTTGTGGGAATGTGAGTATGGGTTCCAAAGACCAGATGGGCTCTCCCATCTACATAATGGGCAAAGGCATTTTTTTCAGAAGTAGCTTCGCCATGGAAATCTACAATTATTAGGGAATCCCTGGGAAATTGTTCATAGAGTTTATCAAATTTTTTAAAGGGGCAATCAATTGTTTCCATAAATATTCTGCCTTGGAGTTGTAAAACTACAACTTTTTTATTTTTTATCTCCAAAATTGTAAAACCCTTCCCTATGTTTTCTTCTGGATAATTGGCTGGTCTTAAAACCATTGGAAATAAATTTAAAGAATTTGCAAATTCCTTTCTATCCCAAATATGGGAACCTGTTGTATAAACATCTATGGGAAGCTCCAAAAGTTCTTGCATTGTTTGGGGAGTTGGCCCAAATCCACTGGAAGCATTTTCTATATTTACTACTATTAAATCCAAATTTAGTTCTTTTTTTAAATTTGGTAAAAACTTATACAAAGCCCTTCTTCCAGGTCTTCCTACTACATCCCCCACTACCAATATATTTAAACTATTTAGCATATTCAGTAGCTCTCAGTTCCCTTATTACCGTTACTTTAATTTGGCCTGGGTATTGAACCTCATCTTCTATTTTCTTTGCAATATCTTTTGCCATCCAAAAGGCCTCTTCATCTTTTATTTTTTGGCTTTCTACAATAATTCTTAATTCTCTCCCTGCTTGCACAGCATACGCCTTTTGAACACCTGTAAAGTTTTTGGCAATTTCTTCTAATTTTTCCAATCTTCTTACATAGGACTCTAAAACATCCCTTCTGGCTCCTGGTCTTGCAGCAGATAGTGCATCAGCTATATTTACAATTACAGCTTCCAGCATTTTTGGTTCCACATCTCCATGGTGGCATTCCATTGAATGTATTACTGCTTCTGATTCACCAAATTTCCTTAAAAACTCCACTCCAAGTTGGATATGGGTTCCTTCTTGTTCCTTATCAATTGCTTTTCCAATATCATGTAAAAGACCTGCTCTTTTTGCAATTTCCTTATTAGCATTTAATTCAATGGCTAACTTTTCTGCTATAAGGGCTACTTCTTTACTATGGGATAAGACATTTTGTCCATAGGAAGTTCTAAATTTTAATTTTCCTAAGAGACGCAAAATTTCAATATGCAAATCAGGTATGCCTAAGGAAAGGGCAGCTGCCTCCCCTTCTTCCAAAATTTTATTTTCAAGCTCTTCTTTGCATTTTTCCACAACTTCTTCAATCCTTGCGGGATGGATTCTCCCATCAGCAATTAGTTTTTTCAATGCCATTGAAGAAATCTCTCTTCTTAAAGGATCAAAAGAAGAAATAGTTACAGCACCTGGGGTATCATCTACAATTAAATCAACTCCACAAATCAATTCTAAGGATCTTATATTTCTTCCATCCCTTCCAATTATTCTTCCTTTCATTTCATCTGAGGGCAAATCAACAACTAGATCGGTATTTTCAGCCACATATTCTGAAGAAATTTTTTGAATAACATTTCCTAAGATATACCTTGCCCTTTGTTCCCCTTGTTCTTTTGCTTCTTCTTCAATCTTTTTTATCATATTTGCTGCTTCAATTTTAGCTTCCTGTTCCAAATTTTTCATAATTTCTTTCTTTGCTTCTTCTGCTGAAAGTCCTGCAATTTCTTCCAGTTTCCTCTTTTGTTCTCCTATGATTCTTTCAACATCCTTTATTTTATTTTCCAATTCATTCTTTTTTATTTGAAGAATTGTTTCTTTTTCCTTTAAATCAATTTCAAGTTTATCCAAATGTTGTTGTCTTCCATCAATCTTTGCTTCCCTTTGTTGTAACCTTCTTTCCCACTGTTGAAATTCTCTTTTTTTTTTCTTTGAGGATCTTTCAAATTCATTTTTAAGTTGTATGTATTTTTCCTTTGCTGAAAGGGCTGCTTCCCTTGCCTTTTCATTTGCTTCTTTTTGTGCTTCTTCTAAGATCTTTTTTGCCTTTTCATTTGCTTCCCTTACAATTCCCTTAGAATGGAATTTTAAAAGAAAATAAACTAAAAAACCTGAAATTAAAGTTCCAACTATAAAACTTAAAATAATAAAAATAAAATTCTGCATAATTTCCTCCTTTTCTTTAAGGAGGTGAAAAAACTTAATTGAGGGCTTTAACTTTAGATAAAATTCCCCCGCTTTGGCCGCAGGGGCCTTTTCTCTGAACCTGGTTTGACCAGGTGGGTACCCCGGGGAAGTCCATTAGCTTCTTTGAAGGCAAAGAAGCACAGGAAGCTTCATTCCACAAAGGTTCCCAAAAAGGCACTGTTGGCTCAGGAAACATTAGCTCCCCACGCACCAAGCAGGGGAAAAGGGAAATATTCAAAAAATGGTATAAGAAATTAATCATTTTTCTCTCCCAAAAATTGGGAAATTTTTAAAGTTAAAGCTTTAAGTTCTTCCTCAACAAGTTGATTTTCACCTTCCATTTTTTTAAACAATTCTTCATATTCATCCAATAGATTCAAAGACAGCAAAACCAAAAGTTTTAAGGGCTCAACAGAAGGAGATACCTTTTGAATCTCTTCAAGTTTCTTTAAAAACTTATTTTTTAAAGCTTCAAGATAGTCCTTATCCTTATCGCTTTTAAAGCGAATTGTTTGCCCAAAAACTGGAATTTCAAAATTATTCAATTCCATATCACTTAAATTTTACAACTTTATTTTATAAATTTCAAGTGGCTTTTTAAGATAAAATTGTGTTAAAATAAATAAGGGGGAGAAATGAAAAAAATTTTGCTCTTAATCTTTTTCTTTTTTTTAAATTGTAATAATAATGGCGGAGGAGGTGGAGGAGGTCCTGTAGAAAATCCTAATCTTATAATAAAAGTTTCAAATGATTGTAATGATATAACTGAATGTGTAGAGGTCTCCGTAGATGGAAATAAGATAGCTGAAAATTTAAAAGCAGGTGAAGAAGTTATAAAAAAAGTTGAAATTGGAAACCATACAATTTATGCAAAGGGGTCTTGCAGTGTTTTTAATGAGTGGGGACCTTATGTTGTTTATGTGCCAGCAGAAGGAAAGACAGAGGTCTTAAGTTGCACAACCTCAGGGAAAGGAATTTTAACAGTAAAATGTATGGGAAATTGTTTTGATATTATTAAAAAGGTTGATTTATATGTGGATGATCTCTTAAGGGCTTCTTTGAAACCAGAAGAAATTTGGAAGGGTTCTCTCAATGTGGGAGTACATAAAATTTATGGAATTTCTGAAAATGGAGATGTTTGGGGTCCTAAAGAAATTGTCCTTACCTCAGAAGGATATACAGAAGAACTATATTGTGATGATAAGAGAGAAGGTTTACTTATAATCAGTATTACCCAAAATTGTCCCTGCAATTTTATTTATGGAATAAATATTTACTATACAGAGCCATCTTCTTCTGAACCAATTTTAGCAGGAAGTATAAATCCAGGAAATCAAATTTCCTTTAAAGCAACTGTGGGATACCATAGAATTTCTGCTGTAGCAAAATGTTTTCAAGATAATAAAGAGTATAAATATGGTCCCGTGGAAGTTTACTTGCCTGAAGGGGGCTTAAATTATACAATTAATTGTAATGAATTTAAACCCTAAATTCCATAAAAAATAAAAAGGGCCGAAAAATAGAAATAGACATTTGCAGGGCACTCTTTGAGGCAAATTCAAGAATTTTAAAACTCCATTAAAAGAATGTTTTAAAAAAACTAATCATAAAATTGGTTAACCTGCCTTTATCTTCCT
>FWPV01004825.1_pt1 | contig 27745 bp, 26 predicted proteins | sample 2228371 | NCBI WGS metagenome assembly FWPV01 (sample SAMEA103939776, study PRJEB20133) | metagenome
AGAGGAGATTTCTGATTTCTCTTGACAGGTATCTAATTTGTTGGTAATATAGAAATTAAGGAAAAAATTGATATTAGGATTAAGATGATTATTATAGAAAAATTGGTCGGGGTGCCAATGGAAGAGTCAAGGGTTTTTACTGTCAACCAGGTAAGTAAGTATCTCCAGGTGTCACCACAGACGATAGTAAACTGGATCGAATCAGGGAAGCTCAAGGCCTACAAGACCGTGGGTGGTCACAGGCGAGTGAAAAAGACCGACTTAGAGGAATTTGTAAGAAGGCACAATATGCCTGTTTTTGGACTCTCCTGGGAGTCTGACGTCTCAGAAGAAGAGCCTCGCAGGAAAAGGATACTGGTTGTTGATGACGACCCAGTCATTGTTGAAACGATTACGGCAGGACTGGAAGAGGATGAACATGACTACGAAATAATCTCTGCAAGCGATGGGTTTGAGGCAGGTCTCCAGGTGAGTCATTTCAAACCCGACCTTCTCATCCTTGACATCATGATGCCCGACATCGATGGGTACGAAGTCTGCCGCAAGCTCAAGTCCACAGACGAGACCAAGCAGATAAAGATCATTGTACTTTCAGGCTACTTGGACGAGGAAAACTATGCGCGTATGCGCGAGTACGGCGCAGATGTCTGTTTTTCTAAACCCCTTCCTTTGGAGAGACTCAAGCAAGAGATTGCTCGGATGCTGTATCCAGAGGGAGAAGCCAATGCTGCTGCCGGCAGATCATGTCCGTTCGCAAGAAGGTGAGGATGTTTTTCTCAACAGGAGGGATGAAAAAGTATTCGGATGCCGAGGCTTCGAATACTAAGAAGAGGAGGCAACCTCGATGGCTTTTCAAGAAAGACTCGCAAGGGGTCCATTTGTCGTTACTATCGAAATCCAGCCAACCTTGGATGAGGAGATCCACCAGCTTCTTAGTGAGTTGAATTGCCTTAAGGGCCGAATTGATTGTATCGCGATCCCTGAAGCCAAGAAATTTCCCGGGGCTGGAGATTCCCTCCTGCTGGGTCGCACCTTGAGGGAACAGAAATTCGATGCCATCTATCAGACAACGACTCGAGGTAAACACCGTCCAAATCTCGAAGCAGACCTGATCAAGGCCCATGAGATGGGTTTCGAGAACGTGTTGGTGTTTAGCGAAGACTATACGCTGTCTGGAACCTCCCGGCAGGAAAAAATGTTTTTTCACGTGGATTCTGCAAAGCTCTTTACGGTCCTCCAGTGCCTAAAAGAGGGAAGGGACCTCAAGGGTCGCGAACTACACCGCCAGCTTTCTTTCTGCATTGGTGCAGGGGTGGATGCATCTCGTGGCAGGAAGGTGCCGGAGATGGAACTCAAAGAAATGGAAGAGATGATCCGCCAAGGAACATGCTTCTTCCTGACACCTCCAGTATTCGACCTCGAGGAATTCAAGGGTTTTATGCAGAGGGTTGAGCCCTTTGGGGTCCCCATTCTGGCTGGCGTCATGCTGCTTCGAACAGGTGAGATGGCGCGTTTTGTAAGTAAGCATATGAATATCAAGGTTCCTGACTGGATCATAGACAAGCTCACTCGGGCTGCTGATAAGCTTGCCGCGAGTATTGACATATTTTCGGAGCTTGTAAGCGGCTTGAGGGATCTCTGCCAGGGAGTTCATATCATCCCTGTTGGCTGGTACTCCAAGGTACCACGGTTCCTTGATGCTGCTAAGTTGTCAACCCTATGAATGCCCGGCTGAGGTTTGGGAATATGGGTATAGAGCGGATGATGCTTCATGGCGTTCCTTTCCAAGCTTAACTCTGACGAAGAACTATGTGAGGTTTCAAAAAGCAATAGATCAAAGAGCAAGAATCCGTTATGCAGAACGCGGAGGAAGAGGTGGTGGCGGCGAAAACAGTAACGATCACACTGGATGGTGCAGAGGTATCAGGCCATCCTGGGATGACTATCCTCGAGCTCGCGGATGAGTTAGGGATCGAGATCCCCAGGCTTTGCTATGATCCGCACTTAAGCGCTTGGGGAGCATGCCGAATCTGTCTTGTTGAAGATGAGACCTCTGGCAAACTTGTAGCATCGTGTGTCACTCCCATCTCTGACGGCATGATCATTACGACGCGGTCAAAGCGAGTCCTAGACCACCGGCGTACCATGGTGGAACTCATGCTGGCCAGCCATCCTGACTCCTGTATCGTATGTGACAAAGGGAATCGTTGCAGATTGAGAGAGATCGCAGCAGACTTGGGCATTGGCAGCTCCTCTCTTAAAAGGATCCCTTCGTATCACCCCGTTGTAGACCTGAATCCGTTCATACAACGTGATCTGAGCAAGTGTATCAGGTGTGGCAGGTGCATACGTGCAGATAAAGAGATCGCGGTTGTAGGTGCCATCGATTATGCAGGCCGAGGCTTCGACGCCCGACCGGCTACGCTTCTGGATGTTCCGTTAGAAAGGACCGACTGCACCTTTTGCGGAACGTGCGTGTCTGTGTGTCCTACCGGGGCACTGTTAGAACGAGGCCGAGTTTCGACAGTCACTGCACCGCATGCCACTCGCACCGTGTGTGGTCTGTGTGGTGTGGGTTGTGCGGTTGTCATTGAGCATGACGAAGACGTCGTGCTCGGGGTACGACCTGTAGAGACCGACGGCACTGTAAATCATGTTGCCCTTTGTGCCAAGGGACACTACGGTTTGGATTTTGTCCGTTCTGGCAACCGCCTCACTACCCCTTTGCTACGCCGCAAGGAGGGGTTTGTACCTGTGGGATGGGATGAGGCGCTCGCAGTAGTTGTGGGCGAATTCACAGCGATCAAGAGGAACCGGGGAGGTCGATCTCTAGGTGCGCTGGGTGCTTCCACGTGTACAAATGAGGAAAACTATTTATTACAGAAGCTCGTCCGTGCAGGCTTTGGATGCAATAACATAGACAGTGGTGCCCGACTGAGAACCTCAAGCCTCATGCTCGGGATCCAACGGGTTCTCGGAGTGTGTGCAATGACAAACCCAATCGCCCACATTCGAGAAGCTCTGGATATCTTGGTTGTTGGCGCTGACCCACTCACCGAACATCCCATTGTCGGAAATACGATTAAGCAGGCTGTGAAGCTACGTGGTGCCCGCCTCATCCTGGTCGATCCAGTGTCGCAAGGATTGGACGCGTTTTCAGCTCTACGTCTCAATCCTGTTCCAGGATCATATCCCATGTTCCTCGCAGGTCTTGTGCGTGAAGTGATCCGGGGCAAAGAAGTAAGGGTCGATGACCAGTCACATAGAGCACAGTGGCTTCGTTATTTGAGGCGGTTTGTTGAGCCTTTTACGCCGCGGAGGGTTGAAGAAGAAACCGGTGTGCCGTCGAACTTAGTCGTGCTTGCAGCCAGACACTTAAGAGACAGCCGTAGATTGGCAGTGATCCCTGGCTCGGGAATCTCGTGCCACTCAGGTGCGTATCAGTCAGGCGTGCTGCTGGCTGCAATCGTATTGGTTACGGGCAACATATGGAAGCCAGGGTGCGGGCTATTTCCATTAGCTGCTTCCTTAAATGACCAGGGTTGTATGGATATGGGAAGTTGTCCAGATAGGTTACCCGGCTACCAGGCCCTCACGGACATATCAGCGCGAATACGATTTGAGAAAACATGGGGCACTACGATCCCATCCGATCCGGGTTGTGACTATCTTTCTATGCTCGAAGCTATACTGAGGGAGGAGATTGCTGGGCTTTACGTGGTGGGGGAAAACCACGTAATGGATGGTCCAGATGCGGCCACGATATCGAATGCACTCACGCGACTGAAGTTCCTCGTCGTCCAGGATAGGTTTATGACAGAGACGGCGAGGCTTGCCCATGTCCTGTTGCCTTCTGCAGCTTTTGTTGAAAAAGAAGGAACATGGACCAATATCGAACGCCGCGTACAACAGCTCTCCCAGGCGTTAAAGCCAGTTGCTGATGCACGACCTGACTGGGAGATCCTTACAGATATGTTGCACCGGATGGGGCTTAGATGTGCTTACAGAACGCCCTGGGATGTTCTTTGCGAGATAAACGAAACCGTTCCGCTCTACCGTGGCATCACTCGCGAGCACCTGAGCAAAGAAGACGTCTTTTGGCCTTGTACAGATCCTGAGGAACCTGGTACGCCGATCGTGTACGCCTTTGTTCCGCCGATGGATCCCCAGGACTTACTGCGAGAAATGGAATGGCCGGCTCCACGTCGTCCAAGCGACGACTACCCATTTTGGCTCATAACGAGAGAATCGCTTTTCCTTTCTAAGGACAGGGCAGCTACCGCGAACTCGCCCACTATGAAGAAGGCCTCCAGAGATCGTCCTGTGGTGCACATGCATCCTGCGGACGCAGGACAGGCAGGCATCCGTGAGGGAAGCAGCGTGTTGTTGACGTCGGCGACAGGGACCATCGAGTGCAACATTGGGTTTTCAGAGGAGATACCTCGCGGAATTATCCAAGCGTCAAACACGGCTTCTCAACTCTTTTCCCGCCTATGTGCGCTACCGGATCGGGATTCTGTCTCAGGCACGCCGTTCATTGGCATGATTGGTGTAAGGGTCGAGGTGAGAGATGTGCTCAGATAAGCACGACAGAAGATGTATCGATATCGGTGACGTTGGGCCCATTTTGTCTGAATTTCGAGGCATGAGATGGTCCATCATCGATGTGCTGCAGAGGATTCAGGTGAGGTATGGCTAGATTTCTAGTGAAGTCATCACCCCGGTTGCAAAAGGTCTTGGGCTTTTCCCAGCCGAGGTACAAGGTGTCATCTCTTTTTATCATCAGTTCTACACGTCGCCCCGTGGGAGGAACATCATTCGAGTATGCAGGGGAACAGCCTGCCACGTTCGCGGAAGCGGAACGATACTGAAAATTGTCAAAAAGAGTCTGGGCATACAAGAAGGCGACACCACCCCTGACCTCAATTTCACTTTGGAAACCGTGGCCTGTTTGGGGGCCTGCGCGCTTGCGCCGGTAGTTGTGGGAAACAATCAGTACTACGGAAGGATGAATCCTAAAAAGATCGAAAGCCTGATGGAATTCTTTTCACAAGAATTTTATGGAACGACTAGAGACAATTAAGGATTTGCTCTGTTTGGGCAGAGATTTGGCCGAAAGAAAGCAATCCGAGCGGATTGTTGTTACGCTCTGCTGTGGTACAGGATGCTCGGCCTCGGGCTCAGCTTCTGTCCGAAAGGCATTGTTCGCAGAAATAGAGGGAGGATTGCTGGGAAAAGAGATTGGCCTCAAGAGCACCGGCTGCCACGGCTTCTGCGAACAAGGGCCTGTGTGTGTGATCCTACCGAGCAAGATTCTCTACACCAGGGTCAGTGAAGAGGACGTACCAGAGATCGTTCGAGAAACTCTTCTCAAGGGTCGTATACTCGAACGGCTCTTATGGACAGATCCTCAGACCAACAAAAAGGTTGCCTATGAATACGATGTGCCCTTTTACCAGAAGCAAACGCGGATCGTCTTGAGGGACAACGGGTTGATCGATCCGACCGACCCAATGGACTACATAAGCAGAGGTGGGTACACGTCACTCGCTAAGGTCCTTCAGAACATGAGTCCAGAGGAAGTTATTCAAGAGATTGAGAGGAGCGGTCTAAGGGGTCGCGGTGGTGCAGGATTCCCCACTGGTCGTAAGTGGAGGATTGCCAGAGAGACACCTGGGCCGAAGAAGTACCTGATATGCAACGCTGACGAGGGTGATCCAGGTGCTTTCATGGACCGATCTCTTCTGGAAGGAAACACTCATCTCGTCATGGAAGGGATGCTCATCGCAGCCTACGCGATCGGTTCGGATGAGGGATATGTATATGTCCGAGCAGAATACCCGCTTGCAGTTAAAAATTTGAGAAAAGCAATCCAGGACGGTGAGAGATTGGGAGTGCTGGGGAGTAACATCCTTGGGACAGGGTTTTCTTTCAATCTTCATATAAAAGAGGGAGCAGGCGCTTTTGTATGCGGTGAGGAGACGGCATTGCTTGCTTCCATCATGGGTAAAAGGGGTATGCCGAGGCCGAGGCCGCCTTTTCCAGCGCAGAGTGGACTCGACGGTTGTCCCACCAATATCAACAACGTGGAAACATACGCCAATGTGCCCATTATTATACGCGACGGTGCAGAGCGATTTGGGCAGATCGGAACCAAGGAAAGCAAGGGGACGAAGATCTTTTCCCTCACCGGCAAGATCAATAACACTGGTCTGGTCGAAGTGCCGATGGGCATGAGCATGCGGGAGGTGATTTTCGGTATAGGAGGAGGGATTCTCAAGGGACGGAAATTCAAAGCGGTTCAAATGGGAGGTCCTTCTGGAGGATGTGTCCCAGAGCAGTACCTTGATCTTCCCATTGACTATGGCTCCTTGCAGCAGGTTGGAGCGATCATGGGTTCTGGTGGGATGATTGTCATGGATGAGAACACCTGTATGGTGGATATGGCTCGCTTTTTCCTGGCATTTACCCAAGCAGAATCCTGCGGTAAGTGCACGCCTTGCCGTCTCGGAACTAGGCAGATGCTGGAGATCCTGACCCGGATTACAAAGGGTGAAGGAGAGATCAAGGACTTAGAACAGCTACAAAGGATAGCAACCACGGTCCAGGAGTGCTCTTTGTGCGGTCTTGGCCAGACGTGTCCAAAGCCTGTACTCTCGACGCTTCGATACTTCTGGCATGAGTATGAAGCTCACATCAGCGAAAAGAGGTGTGCTGCGGCGGTGTGCGACGCTCTCATGATCTCCCCATGCCAGCATGCCTGTCCCGTAGGAATAAATGTTCCTCTCTACGTTGCAGCTATAGCAGAAGGTGACTATGACAAAGCTGTGGAGATCATACGAGAGCGAAATCCCTTTCCTGCGATTTGCGGCCGTATCTGTCACCACCCGTGCGAGGTCAAGTGCCGGCGGGGTGTGCTTGACGATCCTGTCTCTATCCGCTCTCTAAAAAGATTCGCTGCAGATTGGTACTTTCAAACCGTGAGGACTCCCCCAACCCCCTTTCCCCAAACGAGGCCCCACCGGGTTGCCGTTGTGGGCGCTGGTCCAACAGGACTCACGTGTGCGTTTTACCTTGCTCGGATGGGGTATCCTGTGACCGTGTTCGAGGCGCTGCCCGTGGGTGGCGGTATGCTCTCGGTAGGTGTGCCAGCATTTCGTCTGCCTCTTGAGGTCATAGAGAATGAGATTAGTTACATTCGCGATTGCGGGGTGGAGATACGATACAACACTCCTATAAACACTAACTATACAGTTGAGGACATCCTCTCAGAGGGATTTAAGGCCGTGTTTATAGCTGCCGGTGCTCAGAAAAGTCAGCGTATAGGGATTCCAGGTGAAGTAGAAGGGATAGCAGGCCTTGTATACGGGCTTAGCTTTCTCAGGGACGTGAAGCAGGGTAAAGGGGTTTCAGTAGGAAGGCGTGTTGCGGTGATTGGAGGTGGGAATACCGCATTGGATTCCGCTCGCACAGCGCTTCGACTTGGGGCAGAACAAGTGGAGGTCTACTACCGTCGATCCAGGGAGGAAATGCCGGTCTCAGACGTAGAGTTCCAAGATGCTGTTGCGGAGGGCGTGCGGTTCCATTTTCTTACCACTCCGACAAGGATCCTTAACGAGAGATGGAGGGTTTCAGGCCTTCAGTGCATCCGGATGCGATTGGGCGAGGCCGACTCGAGCGGAAGACGCAGGCCTCTCCCTATACCCGGCTCTGAGTTCACTGTGGACTTAGACATGGTAATACCTGCGGTAGGCCAAGCACCTGATTTATCGTTCTTGCCTGCGGATTCGAAGTTAGAACGTACCAAATGGGAGATGCTGAGCGTTGATCCTTCTAATCTTGCCACGAATATTCCAGGAGTGTTTGCCGGAGGTGACTTTGTGACAGGACCGAGCTATGTCATTGAGGCTATTAGCGCTGGCCGAAGAGGTGCAGTTGCAATTGATAAATACTTGAGGGGCGAAGCAGGCCGTGTAGTGCTGTACGACCTAAAGGCCAGCGTGCCTTCGGCAGATAAGGCTCCTGATGAAATGAGGGAGGATGTTGCAGAAAGACCACGTGTGGAGATGCCGGTGAGGCCGCCTCGTCAACGAGTTACTACCTTTGAGGAGATCGAGATAGGGTTCTCGGAAGATCAAGCCCGCGAAGAGGCAAGGCGCTGTCTACGATGCGACTTGGAGAGATGAGGGATCTGCCTGTGTATGAGTACGTGTTTGACGGCTGGTTTTGTTTTTGATTTCTAATTGCCAGGAGATAATGAGGGATTGTTATGAAGTCAATTACACGGTGCAAGTCCTTGGAGTCCATATTAAGTGGGCTCACAATGTACGATCATATCTTCATAGCCGGTTGTGGTACCTGCGCCACAATGTGCCGTACCGGAGGGGTGGAAGAAGTCGCATTTATGCGCAAGGCATTGGAAGAGGCTGGGAAATTGGTTACCGGTACGTTAGTCATTCCAACAGCATGCGACACCCTAAGCCAAGAATGCCTTTCCCAGAATCGACAGGCATTGGAGGATGCGCAGGTGGTATTGGTCATGTCCTGTGCCTTCGGGGTTCAGACCCTTGCCAGGTATGCAGGAAGACCTGTACAGCCCGCACTCGACACGCTTTTTTTCGGCCTTGAGACGTCTCCAGGCCACTTTTCTGAGGTCTGTATGCAGTGCGGGGATTGTGTACTTGCAACAACTGCAGGCATTTGTCCGGTCACCTCTTGTCACAAAGGACTTTTAAATGGCCCTTGTGGGGGCACCAAGGAAGGCAAGTGCGAGGTCGATAGCTCCATCGACTGCGCCTGGACGCTGATATATCGGAAATTAAGCGAGTTGGGGAGGCTTGACCTCATGCGGAAAATCTGTGAACCCAAGAACTACCAGGCTATACCTAAACCAGGCCAATTCACCATTGCAGATGAGAGGGGGTAACAACCCGTGGCAGTACCATTTCGTGAAAGCCTTCGCTCCAACAAATTCGTGGTAACAAGTGAGATAGGTCCTCCTAAGGGGACAAACCTTGAACCCATGCTACACCATATCGAACTCCTCAAGGATAAGGTTAATGCCCTCAACGTAACTGACAACCAGAGTTCGGTTATGCGGTTTCCCTCGTTGGGCGGTGCTCTGCTCATCAAGGAGAAAGGGGGCGAGCCTATTCTGCAGATGACATGCAGAGACAAAAATCGGCTCGCACTTCAGGCAGAAATTCTTTTTGCCTTTACACGAGGCATCCGGACAATACTGTGTTTGACGGGTGACGCGGTACCGGTTGGTGATCACAAGGGAGCAAAGGGTGTTTTTGACCTGGACTCAGTTCAGTTACTCAGAACCATACGAATCATGGAATCTGGAAAGGATCTGGGAGGGAACAAACTAGATGGGCTGATTGAAATCTGTGCAGGTGCTATTGTGACACCCGAGGCACGGCCGATTGAGCCCCAGCTCATCAAGTTCGAGAAGAAGGTTGAGGCTGGCGCAGAGTTTATCCAAACCCAGGCGGTGTATGATCTCGACAACTTCAAGAGGTTTATGGATTTTGCCCGAAAGTTTCCGGTGAAGATACTGGCTGGGATAATCCTCCTTACCTCCCCTAAAATGGCGATTTATATGAACAGGAACGTGCCAGGTGTGTTCGTCCCCCAATCATTGATTGATGAGTTGGAGACAGCACCCAAGAGCTCAAAGCTTGCCGTAGGTATAGATATTGCTGCTCGAATGATCAGAGTATTGAGGGAAGAAGCGATTTGTGATGGAGTCCACATAATGGCAATCGGTAGGGAGGATGTGGTACCACAGATCCTTGAGTCGGCTGGCCTCGCGTAGGAGCTTTCTCGCTCATCCGAGATTTCTTCTTCCAAACCATTCTTCGTTGCTTCTGGATGGCTTTCAACTACTGTGACTGTATAACCTCTGAGAAGAGGTAGTGGTGTTAGCTTTTGGGAACTCGTTGCGTCTATGTTTTCCATGGTACGAGGTAGAAATGAAGGTGCTCCTGGTAGACGATGCCTTCACCGAGCAAAGGGTGGGCTGCTCCTGCGAGATCGATTTCACCAGTGATAGTGGCACAACCGCTGCAGAGACGACCTATCCCTGCAAATGTCTTGACGTGTCGTGCGGACTGGTAGCGTAGCTGAATACCAGGGCCAGAGGCCTTTACCCGCCAGGATGTTGGCACTTCAATAGTTCCTCCATATCGATCAGGAATCACGGTTGTGCTCACATCTTCTAGGGACCATTTGGTGAATGAGAACCTTTTACCTTGTTGGGTCACAAAAAACCCGCTGTTCAATGCATCGAGTTTGCCTCGGAGAAGGGAGACCTTCCCCAACGCAAAGAGCCCTTGGTCAGCTATGGAACCAAGCTCATAGTGAAAAAAGGTGAGGGGAATGTGAGGATCGCCAGGAAGGTAGCGTAACGTTGAGCCTGTGCCGCGTTCGAGCGATGCATATCCATTGACGGGTATAGTCAAAGAACCGGACCGGAACGAGCCCTGCAGCCTTCCGATGTCGGAGTAATGCCTGTAGAGGCTGCCCGCGTACGACCACCAGTGAAGGGGCGATTCGCATTTTACCGTGATGTCAATCTCGATATCAGGAGACGTCACAATCACCTTGATGTTGTAGTGCGGCCAGAGTCCTTCAGTGCGATAGCTCACACTATCGTGTGTTAGTTCGAGGCATTTGCTGCTGGAGATCACGTGAGCTGACTGAGAGAAAGATACTGTTGTGCCGAGCGGCTCCATGTCTGGTGCAGCTACCAAAAGGACGAGTCGACCTTCATCGGCTTGGCAGGCTATTTCACCAGTCTTTTCGGAAAATCCTCGTACAGGGATGCATCCTTTTACAAGGTTAGAAAAAAAGAGTAGAGGACCATTCGGACTGCTCGCAGGACATATAATGGTGCGAAGATCCCAAGGTTGTCTCAAAGGTGCGCAGAACCCGTAAGCGAGACCCGGCGAGGGAGGTCCTTTTTTGGCCAGGACCTGTACCAGCATGGCTGGCAAACGAGCATATGGCCTGCGTGAGTCCATGAGTACTCTCTTTGTGTGTAGCTTGATGCTATGTCCTAGCTGCTGTTTGGCAGTGGGAGAGGTAGGGACACCCATTCTATACCGCATGTTGCAGCGTCTTGGAACAACAGGGTATATCCTTTCGACGTCAAAGGAGAGTCACAGGCTGTCATTGCCAACTCGGAGGAAGTATCTACTTGCTCTATTAGCAGAGCAACTCCTTGTGCAGGGGGAATGCCACGATCTTAGGTGCCAGTACACCGTCCAAGGGAAGGAAGATCCCAGCAGCCCTCATCTCTCATCAGTTATTGGCAGCAGGTTGACGTTTCTTCTCCAAGACCTTCTTGATCGTGGAGAGCAGCTCCTCTTGGCTAAAGGGCTTTGAAATGTATCCCTCTGGTGCAGGGGCAGTGCGTCGGTGGGAGATGAACTTTTGAAACTCACTCTGAAGCCCTGTAATGATAATGACAGGGATGTGAGCGTAGGCTGGATCCTTCTTCACCTCTCTATAGAATTTGACCCCTGACTTCTCCGGCATAACGATATCCAGCGTAATAAGGTGGGGCGTACGTGCCTTCACTTTTTCAGTGGCCTCGTTGCCGTCCCTGGCTACATCTACCTCAAAACCGTGATCTGTAAGCCAGGTTGAAAGATATGCAATGACGTCCTCATCATCATCTACCACCAGTACTCTTTTCCTTTCTGCCTCTGTCATGACGATCCTCCTTGTGGCCCTGGTCCGCATGGTGCGGCCGACGAGCGGCCTCGTAATCGTAAATCGTAACGAGTATTCTTCTCCTTAAGGCCTTCCCATTTTAACCGGTTCCCACATCATGTACAGAGCTGCGCGATGCCTCTTCTTCTCCAGGAGGGCTTGTCTTGGGAAGCCGATTGCGGGGGAAAAGCAAACGGAAAAGCGAGCCCTTGCCTGGCGCTGATTCCATGGTGATCTTTCCGCCGTGTTCCTGTGTGATTTTCCTCGTCAGCAACAGACCTAGGCCTGTACCACTTTCCCCTTTGGTCGTAAAAAAGTTTGTAAATACCTTTTGTTTCAGCTCGTAATCAAGGCCGCAGCCCTGATCTTCAACCTCGTAGATTATCGTATCTCGTTCTTCCTTACAACGTACCGTAACCTTGCAATTCGGTGTATCACTCACTTGGCACGCATCGAGTGCATTTGAGACAAGGTTTGCCAGACAGGTGTGGATCCCTTCAGGATCAAAGGGTGCTGCAGGGACGTCCTCATCGATGTCGGCTACGAGTTCAATTCCTTGTTGACCGGCTGCTTCCCGATAAAGCTCCACAACCTCATGAGCCACGTCTGCAGGCCGAACCATGCGTACCTCAGGTATCCGGCCCTTGGAAAAGCTCAAGAGATTTTTGGTCAACGCAGAGATCTTGGCGATGTTCCGGGTGAGAATATCCCAGCCTTGATCGAGCCTGGCTCTATCGTCACGGTCAAGACCTGTCTTAAAGATATACACACCTCCTTCGAGGCCAGTAAGGATATTTTTTATGCCATGGGCAAGCCCTGCAACTGTCTGGCCCACAGCAGCGAGACGTTCTGCCTCGAGCTTTTCCGCTTCAAGTAGGTGCAGCCTTGTCACATCCACTGCCATCTCGATGACGTGTGTGGTAGCATCGGTGCCCAACAGAGGCGAGGTAGTTACTACGTAATAGGTGGGCTCACCCTGCTTGTTGACTCCCACTTGGTCGCTTGTGTGAGTAGCTCCATCCAAAAAGGTACGCTCAGCAGGACAATCTTCACATTTGGTGGTCCTGCGCTTGAACATCTCCCAGCAATATTGGCCTGTTTTTGCGCCAAAGGTATTTCTGGTACGCTCATTGGCCCTCACGATACGGAAATCTTTGTTGAGGACAACTATATAGCAGGGGACCTTTTCGAAAAGAGTCCTGTATTCCCGCTGGAGTTTTTTTACCTCCGTGATGTCTGTGGACATTTCTATCACATACGGGATCTGGCCGTCCTCTGTCACTATGGGCACAATGTGAACGAGGTAGTATGCAATCCGTCCGTTCTTGTCGACACCTACCTCGTCGTTGACTCGGGTCTTGCCGTCAGAAAAGGTTTCGGCAGCCATGCAGGTGGAGCATCGCTCTGCTTGCTTCTTATAGACAGTATGGCATGGTTTTCCTCTGCCTGGGCCGAAAAGCTCTTCGAAATTCTTGTTGTGTTCTACGATAGTATAGTTTCTGTCTATGATAGCGATATTGCAGGGGACCTGTTCAAAGAGCTGGGCTCGTAGCCATGCCTTGAGCGTCGTATCAAGCATTGAAGTGTTTCTCTCAGCTTTTCTTTGAAATCATCCTCAAGATGTCTTGCAGGGTCGCCTTATCGCACGATCTGATGGTCTCGGCTATCCGAAGCCTCAGGGCCTCCTCTTCACCATGCTCTGGCCCAATAGGGGCAAGCCCAACTGCCTTTCTGATTGCATTTACATAAGGAATGGGCTGAACAGGTTTTTCGATGACCATCAAGGTACCTCCCTTAGGTGTTACTGCCTCTATTTTGGCAAGATCACTTTTGCCGAACTCGTCCGCAGCGTGGGCGGTTACCACTACGACAGGAATATCTGCCCTGTCAGGATTCTTTTGAATGTATTTATAAAATTTGAGCCCCGACATCTTGGGCATGACCAGATCGAGCGATATGGCGTCAGGTTTTTTTTCGGTTACGCGTTCTAGGGCCTCTTTTCCATTGGCTGCGAGCATGACATCAAAGCCGGCATCCTCGAGCACTGCCTTCAAGAATGCCCTCACATCAGGTTCGTCATCGATTACCAGCACGGTCTTGCCTAGTTTTTCAGACATACGTACCTCTCCTTCGACCCTATTCTACTTACCTCTTCGCTGAGATTGTGGGTAAGCGATCTCGTCTAAGCTCGATGGTAAAGCAAGACCCCTTCCCCAGCTTTGACTCGAAGCGTACAGTGCCTCCATGCTCATGAACTATTCGGCGCGTAATGAGGAGCCCGAGACCTGAACCCAGTCCAGAGGCCTTTGTACTGAAAAAACTCTTAAAGATCTTCTTTCTCACCGCATAATCCATGCCAGTGCCGTTGTCGCGCACTTCGAAGACAAAGGTACCGTCGCGTTCTCGGCAGGAAAGCGTTACCTCTTTATGCTTTTTTTCACTCAACGCGCAGGCATCGATCGCATTGGAGACAAGATGTGCCAAGCAGGTGTACATGCCTCTCGGATCGAGCGGCGCCTCGCCTATCGTCATGTCTACGTCACAGTTCAACTCGACACCGTGTTCTGCTGCACTTCTTGCGTATGCATCAACCACCTTACGGGCGATACGATTCGGGTGTATCAGAATAGGATCTATTCTAGATCCGCCGACAAAGGCCAGATATTCTCTCACCACGTTTGATATTGTTTCGACATTGCGGCGGAGCATATCCCAGCCTGACGCGATCCGCTCAATATCGTTTCTCTCAAGCCCTGAGTCCAGGAGGTACATACCCCCTTCAAGGGCGGTGAGGATGTTTTTTATCCCATGGGCAAGGCCAGCCACTGTTTGCCCGACAGCAGCAAGCCGTTCTGCCTCGAGCTTCTCTTGCTCCACTTGCTTGAGCTTTTTGCGCAGGTGGATAACTTGTGAGACGTCCTGGGCCATCTCGATAACACTTACCACCGTACCCTTTTTTGTCTCAAAAGGAGCAGCTGTAACCATATAGTGGGTCGTTCTCCCTTTCTTATCGCGGCCGCTTTGAAGTGTTGAGCTTACCTCGTGTGTATTGAAGACCTTCAAGGCAGGGCACTTGGGGCACACCGTAGTTCTACCCTTGTACATCTCGTAGCAATGCCTCGCGCCTTTCCTCCAAAACGTCTCTTTGAATCGTTCGTTTGCATCCAGCACCCTGAAGTCTCTCCCGATCACTGTGATGTAGCAAGGTACGTGATCGAACAACAGGCGGTATGTCGGGCCGCTCTTCATGTGTGTCTCATCATCTCGGACCACTATTGTCCCGTTCGTGATCTCTTGCAACGAGAAATCTATAGAAGGCTGGAAACGCAACTAAGTACAAAAGGGCGATTAAATAAGAGACTGCCTTGGTGCTTGTGACAAATTCGTGAAGGGTGTGAACATCGGAAAACAGCATGTCTTGTCCCCTCTTTCCTGCTAATGTTCATCGCCGAATTCAGGGTGTGCACGGAGGACCGGCATTCTGGTCACAATAAACCGGAAGGCCACTAGTCCTATGGTGACGATAAAAACTGAAAGCATTATCTCTTTCCAGCTCGGGACGTACCTTTCACTAAGCGGCAGGTGCCAATTAAAAGCAATAAGAGAAACATTGAACCTGTTGAGCACAATACCGAGTATAGCAATAACCGCCGCAATTTTAATCAGCTTGATATCCCTTTCGCGATAGCCAAAGGCGTACAGGAAGCATGGAAGCAACACGAACCCAAGCATCTCCAGAAGGAACCAGAGTCCATAAGGCGTCAAAAGCAGACCCCAATGGTTGTCTGCAGCGACGCCGATCACTTTAATGCCGAAATAGCCGAAAAGTACCAATGCCGCAGTCTTGCCAAATCCAAGCACAAGGTCCTCGTGCTCTTTGTGGGCCTTTTCATCGAGCTGATATGCAAAATACTTGTGAGAGAGGGTGCTTTCGAAGATCACCATTGAAAGTCCTGCCACGATACTGGATATAAAGAAAAAAACGGGTAAATAATTCGAATACCAGAGAGGGTGGAGCTTATAGGGGACTAGAAGATAGAGGGCTCCGAGTGACGACTGATGCATCGTTGAAAGGACCACTCCAAAAATGGTCAATCCGACAGTCAACTTGACCATAAACTCGCGTAGTCTTCTCCAGCGGAGCCATTCCAAGGGAATGGGTGTAAATTCGAGAAACAGCACGAGAAGATATATCATCACGCATAGACCTACCTCAAAAAGCACTGAACTTGTCCCAGGACGGATGATAAAAGGATAAGGAAGTCGCCATGGTCTTCCTACGTCGTAACAGAGGGCCAGGACGACGAGCGCATAGCCCAAAAATGCTGTAAGCACTGCGGGCCTTACCGCTGCATGGTACTTCTTATTGCCGAACAGATACACACCGGCGCCTGTGACGTATCCACCGGCTGCGAGAGCAACACCGCAGAGGAGGTCAAAACCGATCCAAAGACCCCAAGGGGTGTTGTGATCCAAATTGGTGACAGCACGTAGCCCACCCGTGAACCGTAGGTATGTGATATAGAGGCCTGTCCCAATGATGACCGCCGCAACGATATTGAAGGGAGTAATGAAAGATTTCGTTCTCGAGGCAAGCCCGACTTGTTCAGACATCAACTATCCTCCTTCTTCGTACCTTTGGCAGCCTCTTGAAGTGCCTTTGCCACCGCTCGTTCGATGGCTCGTTGTTTTTCTTCTTCGGCCTTCTTAGCAGCCTCTTTTGCCTTCTGCTCTGCCTCGGCTTTCGCCAGTGCGAGTGCCTCCTGGACAGCCTGTTTCTGTGCCATATGAGTGAGCGTTTCCCTTCGCTTATTCATAACATAAAGTCCGGTGAGCAGGACCGGCCAGAGTCCGATTACTATGGGGACAGCTCCAAGCGCGCCGGCAGTGAATTCCGGAGCGGGTCGGATCTGGTAGTCCTCGCGCAAGCCCAACTCCTTGAAGGGCACCCCTGAAAGATACAGCCAGCTTGTGCCTCCCACCTCGTGTTCGCCATAGATATGGTCCACGTAGCGATCCGGGTTTTTTCGGATACGTTCACGAGCGATTTTGATAACATCATCGCGCTTGCTAAAGGTCAGTGCCTCCATGGGACACGCTTCCACGCACCCCGGCAGGAGACCCTGCGTGATGCGGGGGTAACACATTGTACATTTCATCACCCGTGGCTCCAGCACCTTGTGGTATTCATACGCAGGGATATTGAAGGGGCAGGCGATCATGCAGTATCTGCAACCCACACATACGGACGGATCATAGACGACCGCACCCTCGGGCGTTTTCGTGAAGGCGCGCACAAAACAGGCCGATGCGCACGCCGGCTCCAGGCAGTGGTTACACTGGATCTTTCTGAATACCGTCGTGCGAGTCACGGGTCCTTCTCTTGTGCTGTTTTCCACTTCGTAGCGATTAACTACAGTGTAACTTTTTTCGTCCGTTCGCCTTTGCTTCTCCAATACAGTGAGATCGGTAAAGGGACGATCAGGGGGAGGAAGGTTGTTCACCCTGTTACAGGCAGCCTCGCATGACCGACATCCGACACACAGCGTCGAATCAAAAAGGATGCCATAACTGTCCCGATATCCCTCGAATCGTTCGTGGGCCGAAACCCTTTTGGCTGCTGCCAGCCCCGAGCCCACAACTCCAAGCCATTTCAAGAACCTTCTTCGCGAGATGCTCATGAGGCCAACCTCCACTTCTTTTACAGAGGAGCTCACCTTACGGATGTTGTTGTTCCTGTGTTTTCTTGTGACAGCCCGTACACGACGATACTGGCTCAATGCTCATGCGTTCATGACATCCTATGCACTGCTGATGATAGGCACCCAGTAGTCCAGGCATGAAGAGGTTCAACTTATCAAAGGGCTTTCCATGGCAATTCCCGCAGCGGGGAGGGGTTTGCCCCATGGGGGTATGGTGATGGCAACCTTGGCATGTACGGTCCTGAGATATGTGAAAGTGAGTGGCCAGCTTGCTTCGAGCGATCTCTTCATTCAGTCCAGCAACAATACGTCGGTGTGGGAAGACTACGGGTTCGAACATATCGGCGAGAACGTCTATAGTGACGTCTTTTGGAATGGCGTCAAGGGAGAAAGAACTGTTCATGTGTGAAGAAGCTGACCGCCATTGTTCCCCGGTCCGGTTCGAGCCGGGAGAAGGTCCATAGTGACAGCTTTGACAGATTGCAGTGCCCAGTCTACCTTGTTCCATAAAGGAGTGGCATCCGCTACACCCCTTTTGAAAAGTTTTGTTCTTGTGGCAACCGATGCAACTATGGGTCGAAGTGCCTTCATGCATTGCCGTCTCTAACGTGACTCCTTTGGCCTTTTCGGCGGCTTTAATGCTATGACACTCAGTGCACGGCTTGAGCGTTTCATGGTGGCAGGCACGGCAGCTCTGGACTGCTCCTTCGTGGGCTTCGTGGTTGAACGGAACCGTATTCATCTTGCTGAGGGCAAGATCCTCTCGTGAGGGATGCAGCAAGACGATATCAGGCTGACCTCGTTTGAGCCGGGCGACGTGCTCTGCGACCTTGATCGCTTCGCGTCGCTCTCTATCATGGCATCCGCTGCACGTGATCGGTGTCTGGTCTTCTTCTACCGATGCAGAATATCCTCTGTGGCATCCGATACAGGCCTCATGGGAAACAATCCTCATGGACCTTCGGTTCTCCTCATTCTGGCCTCGGTGACAATCGCGGCACGATACCTCCTCACCTTTGCTATAGTACAAGGTCTTTTTTGCCGCATCGTACTGATGGTGGCACGCCTCGCATTTTTCCTCTGCAGCCTCGATATGGCGTGCATGGAGGGTAAGATCGAAACCAGCCGGATGCATCGAGGCAACGATCTGGGCCTTCCTCGGGTGACATCCGCCGCAGGTGATCGGTCCTGCCTCAGCACCGGCCTGGCGGAGTTGTGTATGACACCCTAGGCAGTTGTCATGGTACAGATGGATCAGTGTTTCTTTGTCGGTATTTTGCAGACGCCTAAACAGCGGAGACAGCGATGAGCTTTCAGTGACCATGTGACATAGGGTACAGTCTTTATCTGTGTCTTTGAGAAGTTCCAACGTGTGGAGGTCGTGCTTAAAAGGTACCGGTTGTCTCTGAAGGGAGCCGAACTGAGCGAGGGAATCGATAAAAATTACATCCGATCTCGTTTCAGCGCCAGTTGTCTGGTTTCCATAAGCATGAAGGCCAAAGACAAATCCGGCAACGAGGCATGTTCCCACTGCAATATACCATGTTCTCGTCACATGTCGTGGCGTACGCACCATACGTTTTATCCTTTCAAATGCTCGGGGATCTCCATGGTCTCGACCAAGATTTCGCTGATAAACTTGGTGTGCATGCCCAATTTGTAAAAGCCGATGAGGTCCTCGATTCCGCTGTGGCAGTTATGACAGGGAGTGATGATGACGTGGGCACCGGTAGCCGCCAGCTGTTCGGCCTTGACGCGGTTGCTTGCCATCCTGGACTTCTTCCAGGGTGGACCGCAATTGATCGTACCTCCGCCTGCCATGCAGCAGTAGTTGTGTTCAAACCGGGGTGATACATCGATAAATGTCTCGCACATGGCCTTGACCACGTACCTCAGTTTTTCTCCTAGGCCAAGCCCTCGCACTGTATTGCAGGGATCCTGCACCGTGACGGGTTCTTGGAACTTGCGCGCAATCTTGATCCTTCCGGTGGTGAGCAGGTCATAGTAGAACTCAATGGCGTGAACCATAGGGATGGGAGGATACTTCCAGCCCAGCCACCGCGGTCCGTCATACACCGCGCCTCTATACGCGTGGCCGCATTCTCCCATGACGACTTTTTTTACCTTGAGCCGTGCAGCGGTTTCCCAATGGAGTCGCTCGACACGGCCCATGACCTCGAAGTCTCCTGAATACATGGCCATGTTGGAGTTGTCCCAGCCGTCTGTTGCCGGCATGGTCCAGTCAAGATCGGCTACACGCATGATCAGTGCTATATTGCCCAGCAGTTGTGCAAGGATCTTGGGCTCAGGGGCGATCACCGAGTACATGATCTCTGCGCCCTCCTTCTCCAGAGGTATTCGGGCACTGGGTATTGTCATTTGTGCCTCTTCCTCCTGCCACTGCAGGGTGTCGATCCATTCGTCTTGGTGGACCCACATCTGATTGAGGGACGCTGCATGACTATTGGTAGTGTCCTGAAGATACTGAGGTACGACACCCATGAGGCTACACATGCGACGGGCGAGCATGAGGAGGTAAGCGATATCGATGCCGAACGGGCAATACATGCTGCAGCGCCTGCAGACGGCGCACTCCGTGAATGAGATGCGGGCCATCTGTCGTATGAACTCGGCATCCACGTTGCCTTTGTGTTTGACGAGCTCCCAAATAGTGTTTTTCACCTTGCCTACAGGGGCAAAGACAGGATCGCGGTTTCGTGAAAGGAATGTGTGGCAGGCCTCAGCGCATAAGCCGCAGTGTACGCACGTGTCTAAGTAGACCTTGAGTCGTGCCGCGGCCTCCCTGTCCATAACCCGGCGGACCACCTCCTGGATCTTTTCCGGTGTAAGTTTTTTTATCGTCTCATCGAGACCTGGATCGGCAACCTCTCGTTCAGGGGTATCGAGAAGCTTGATGCGTTTCATACGTGTGTATTCCCTCCTGGCATCTGCCATGCGCGTTCACTACCAATCTTTGCTGTTTCTGACGAATCCGAATTCGCTTCCCATGTACGCCCGAGTCCATGGGAAAAAGATCATATGTATCAAGCGGGTAAATGGGATGGCCATGAGCCACAGCGCACCTGTCACTATATGGAGGATAATCGCGGCTGTGTAATTGAACACATGGTAGTACGCCAACACACCTGTTATGAACGGAGCTACTACAATGGCCAAAAGGACGTAATCTGCGGCTGAGGTAACATATCGCACCACAGGATCGACAAGCCTTCGCAACGCGAATATGATTCCAATTGCGATAACCACTATGCTCATTACGTTGCCGACTTGTTCCGGTAGGCTCCACCAGCTCACACCCCACGCTTGCCTCCACATGACGGCATGACCCATCAGAAAGAGTGGTGTTGCGATCAAACAGATATGAAAGACGAACGAGAGCACGGTAAAGACCGGCCGCATCCTGGAATTCCTGTTTGCAAACGGAATGATCCAGTGCAGGATCGACCGCATGCCAAATCGTGGATGCATGTACGCATAGACCACTTTATCCTTTTTGGCTAGCCGGAGTGTCGAAATCAATCGATATGCACATCCGGCCAAAAAGACGACAAAGGCTATCCACACCAAAGGCCCACGTGCGAACTCATACATTTCCCCGCTTACCTCCTTGTGCTCCCTTCGTGGCGCTACCCAAGCACACGATCGATGGGGACGACTTCCCGGACGTACGTTCCTTGCACTACGTATCTGAGAAGTACCTGTTTCCCATCAGGACTGACGATAGGATCCCATAGCATGTCGTACGATGTGGGTGCACTCCGGCCGTCGATAACGATCGTGTAAGCACCATTCCTTTCTGCCTTGGTCACTACATGGCTGCTATCCGGACTAAATACAGGATCCCAGACCATGTCGAACGCTTCGTTCCAGGGGGTGCCATCAACGGCAATGGTCCACCTGTTGTTGTCCTTGACCGCTGCGGCGATACGCGACCCATCGGGCGAGAAGACAGGCGGCAGGACCATTTCGCCAAATGTCTTTTTCCAAGGAACATCGTCTACCACGATTGTCCATCGTCCAAAGCGGGGTGATCCAATGGCTGCTATCTTTTTGCCGTCTGGGCTGAATACAATACGCCACAGCTGATTGTAACGACCGCTCCAGACAGGCAGTCCATTTTCTGCCAACTTCCATCCGCCCTGCATGAGCACAGGAGCATATGCATTCTGTTGACCAGGTCTGAAAGTAGGTTCCCATACACAGTCAAACGAAGTCTTCCAGGGCTGGCTATTGACAGCGATAGAGTACTCATACGCATCAGTCCTCACTTCGGCAGCTACGGCACTCCCATCGGTGCTAAAGCAAGGGGCCCAGGTATTGACAAACCGTTTGCCCCATGGCTCGCCATCAACAGCCACTGTCCAGACGCCTTCAAAAAAAGAAAAAATATCCCCTGCTTTGAGCGGTTCGACCTGGACTGTCGCAGCAGTTCTTTTTCCATCAGGGCTTAGACAATATTCTCTGATAGCAATAAAGGTGTGGGCCCACGGCACGCCGTCTACCGCAACGCCGTACCTGTTATCTCGCTTAAAAAGAAGGCCGATTGAGCTGTTGTCACTGCTGAAACGCGGATCCCAGGCATACTCGAAGCGTTCTTCCCACGGGTTGCCATCTACTGCGAGCGTCCATTCGTCGTTTATTTTCACCAAGGCAATGAGGCGACCGTCGGCGCCGAAACGCAGGTACCAGAGTTTTTCGTAGACCTCGGGCCATGGCTGGCCGTTGACCACGACGGTGTAGCCCCCTTCTCTTACCACTGCTGCAGCAAATGCTCGGCCGTCAGGGCTGACCGCGTATTCATGTATACTTTGGCACGTGGTCGCCAGATCATGTACTGAGGCAATCGTATTCTTGCCAACGTGCCAGTCCCAACCTCTTTGATCCCGCATCAACGACATCCTCCTGTTGGCCTAGGGTGTTCGTCTCGTTAGGGCTTTCTCGTTCGGTGATATCGGTGTATATAAGCAATATGTGGGCCACGGATAGAGCCCAGGGTAGCAGGCAGCAACTCCAGTGCGAGCATATTCGAATAGGAAACAGGATAAAATGAAGTTCACAGGGTAGCAATACGTAGTATGCCGAGCGTCATGAGTATGTCTCACAGATGGAACATGTTCCATACCTATGTTGCAAAAATGAGACATATCTGCTACATGTGAGTTACATGAAAGCACGAATCGATTCCCGCCTCACAAACCTCATCTTCGATACGATCCCTCAGGGCATCTTTACCATAAACGCTCACGGGATGATCACCTCCTTTAATCGTGCTGCAGAACAGATCACAGGGTATTCTGAGGCCGAGGTCCTTGGCAGGCCCTGTCGCGAGGTCTTTCATGCAGACATGTGCGAGTATCACTGCCCACTCAAACGAAGCATTGCGACAAGGGAAACGATCGAGGCATGGAAGGTCACCATTACCACTAAAGACGGAAGAAGATTACCGATTGCGATTTCTACCGGGGCCCTTGTCAACGACAAAGGGAGGGTGATTGGCGGAGTCGAAATGTTCCGCGACATCAGCACTGAGGAAGAACTCAAAAAAAAGCTTTACAATTCTTATAGGTTCGAGGATATTGTGACAAAGACTCCTGCAATGAGGGCGTTGCTAGATATGTTGCCGATGGTGGCGAACAGTCAGAGTACGGTGCTCATTCAAGGAGAAAGCGGTACGGGAAAAGAGCTCGTGGCCAGGGCGATTCACAATTATGGCCCGAGACGTGACAAGCCGTTTGTTGCGGTAAATTGTGCAGCACTGCCAGACACCCTACTTGAGTCCGAACTCTTTGGGTATAAACGAGGGGCCTTTACCGACGCCAAGAGGGATAAGCCGGGCCGCTTCGCTCTTGCAGAGAAAGGGACGATCTTTCTTGACGAGGTTGGAGATCTCTCGCCTGCAATTCAGGCAAAACTTCTTCGCGTACTCCAAGAAAAGGCCTATGAACCGCTGGGCTCAACCGAGCCTGTCAAAGCGGACGTAAGGATAATTGCAGCCACTAACAAGAACTTGGCCCGGGAGGTTCAGAAAAAGAGGTTCAGACAGGATCTTTACTTCCGGCTCAATGTGGTAATGCTTACGATACCTACCTTGGCAGAGCGACGCGGCGACATCCCGCTGCTCGTACAGCATTTTATTCAACGGTTCAATGCCCTCCAGGGCCGCAGGATCGCGCGCTGTTCAGAACGCGTTATGGCGGCCCTCATGGCATATCCTTTTCCAGGAAATGTGCGAGAACTTGAGAATGCCATCGAGCATGCGTTTGTGGTATGTGCAGGAGATACCATTCAAATTGAAGACCTTCCCTCTCACATCGTGAACTATGTAGCGGAGACTACCGGCTCTGCACAGGCACGGATGATACGACCTTTGGAAGACGCAGAGGCAGAGATAATACGATCCATACTCGAACGACACGGCGGACATCGGAAGCGGGCTGCACTGGAAATGGGCATCTCGCGCAATACCCTCTGGAGAAAGATGAAGCGTTACAAGATTGAGGTATAGAGGGCTGACGTATTCGAGAAGCGACCCACTGTTTGTAGGATGATGTGCGCACTGCACACAGAGGGGCAACGCATTGAACGGCTTTTCCAGGGGGAAGTAGCTCGCAGCAATTACCCCCGCTGGGATCCAGGGGAGCACCACAGGGGGAGCAAGGTTTAGAAAACAATGTAAAGTAGACAGAGGAGGGAGGAGCCATGAGTGTAACTAAGATTTTAAAAGGGCATGGGTTGTTTGCAAATCTCAGCGTCGAGGATGTGGACAGCTTCCCCCTCCCCGACCCGACGGACCCGGCCCGCTTCGTCGGACTGCGTGAGGCTGCATTGCACGTGCGCGATGTGGAACAGATGTCTATATTCTCCTGGAAGGTTCGGTTCATTTGTATTTGCCTGCCTCTCCAGAGGAATTTAGAATCATCGTGTCTAATGTAGCACGTGATGATTTGTTTGGACTTTCTCCACTTCTTGGCTCTGAGCGGTACACCCTTGAGGCGCGAGCAGTAGAAGCATCTCAGGTGCTTGCCATCGAAGCGAAAAAATTTAGGGGTCTCCTTGAGAACAATTGTACTGCCGGGTTTACAATAATGAGCGAAGTCGCTGAGGCGTACTTTACTCGATATATCGAAATCCTCAAACGGTTTCAGAGCATTGTGAGCCAGATCCCATTGATCACGAGTGGCTGACGGGCCTTTACGGTCGTCTCCACTGCTCAAAAGCAGGCACACAGGACAGCTCGCCTGAATTCCTAATGGCGGTGGATGTGATGTGGAATGACAAGTCTTGTCTTTTTTTTCAGATGTCGCGTACTGCCCACGGTTGCCACAATGGCCGAAGAGGCTGCAGCCACGTGGTATATCCTTCGAGCCATACGATTGGGTTTTTTTTCTGAACCTGGATAGAGGTCGACCATGAAGATCATGGTTTTTGGAGGTGCGGGAGACATGGGAAGCCGTGCGGTTGAAGCACTCGCACAGGCCCCAGACGTGGAACACATCACCATAGCAGATAAGAACGTACGGGCAGCCCGCGCTCTTGCTGAGAGATTGGCATGCCATGAGCCCAAGCTAGAGGTCAGAGAGATTGATGCCAATGAGCACCATGCCCTTGTAGCGGTGATGCGTGGATGTAGTGTTGCCATTTCTGCGCTTGGGCCCTTTTATGTGTTTGAGTCCAAGTTAGTTGCTGCTGCTCTTGAAGCAGGTGTGGACTATGCCAGTATTTGTGATGACTGGCTTGCTGCTGAACAGCTGTTTGAACAGTTTAGCCTGCGTGCTCGTCAGAGAAATGTGAAAATACTGACAGGTCTTGGGACCAGTCCAGGGATTTCGAACGTAGGGATTAGATTTTTTGCAGACAGGATGGACAGTGTGGACAGGGCAGATGTGTATGTCTATATGCCTTTACGAGGTGGTGGCGGTCCGGCAGTCATACGTCATACTTTGTTCATCATGAGTGGTAAAGTTCCAGCGTGGAGGGACGGCAAGAGGGTCATGCTTAGGGCCTGTAGTGAACACAAGGTTGTGGACTTTCCTCGGTTTGGGCCGCAGGACGTATGGAACATGGGGCACAGCGAACCTGTCACCATCCCGCGCTTTATACCCGGGATCAGAGAGGTCAATTTCTACATGGGATTTGGTTTAGGATCACAATGGCTCGTCATGCCTGCACGGATGAGAATGTTTGATCGGAAGGGTGCGAGGCGAGTGTTCGAAAAGATCCTCATGCAGATTGAGCGTCTGACCGCTTCAGAGGAGCCCGAATGGGGTGCAGTTCGGATCGAGGCCTGGGGGAAAAAGAACGGCAAGGATGTTCATGAGACTGGTTTCGGCATTGGTCAGATGAGAAATGCAACTGGCCTTTCATTGGCTGTGGGTGGCCTCATGCTTGGAAGAGGCGAGGTCTTGACACCAGAAGCAGGGGTGTTTGGCCCTGAGGGATGCCTGGATCCTGTGACGTTCCTTGGTAGAATGAAACAACTTGGAATTACAGCGTATTCTGATATCGAGCTTACCAAGCCGGTGGTATGAGTAACGATGCAAGAGGATAATGTGGAGGCTCGCTTCTGTACGTCTGGAGCGCAGTACGAATTTGACAAATACTTCCCTGGACGCTACTTGACACGACCAATTCAATGTGCTAACGTGACGCCCATATTGATGAATGAACAATCATTCACTGAAACGAGAGGGCTTCTTTCACGCTGAAGAAGCAAGGTGCTGACAGCTGGTTCGTGTGACCTTAGGATGGTGGCAATTGCGGTTATCTACTCGATCAACATCAAATGCCATATGGGCATCTGAGTACGTCTCAATCCTTGGTCTGCCCTCCCACCTCGCATGGCAGCCGAATTGAAGTCCTCGCGATTCGTTTCAGGTTTTTAGTAGAGTTTGTCCGAAGAGTGAGCGAGTGGATTGCTGTCCTACGCCGCTCCGGATTCAAAGAGTTCAATGGGATAGATTGCGACAACAGAAGGGAGGTGAAAGAGCGACGACAATAATGGAGTATGGACCTAGTATGGAGTCCATTACAGGTGAGACAGTGACCTGGCAAGAGCCCACAGAGGGTAGCAGCAAGAACGCAAGGAGGGAACAATAATGCCAAGCTTTGTAATTCTTGAGAAGTGCGATGGCTGCAAGGGGCAGGACAAGACTGCCTGCATGCACATTTGCCCTAACGATTTAATGGTCCTCGATAAGGAAACAGACCCAGAAAAGCCAAAAGCGTATAACCGCGACCCAGATATGTGCTGGGAATGCTATAACTGCGTAAAGATTTGCCCTCAGCAAGCCATTGACGTTAAGGGATATGCTGACTTTGTGCCAATGGGCGCGAGCGTTGTCCCGTTGAGAGGCTCAGAGGATATCATGTGGACAGTCAAGTTTAGGAATGGAACGGTGAAGCGATTTAAATTCCCTATCCGTACCACTCCTGAAGGAAAGGCCGAGCCGCTCGCCGGCTGGAGCACAGGGACGGACAACATCAAGGATCATATACTCTGTACAGAGCCCGATTCTTTGGGAATACCGGTTCCTACACCTTCATTCAAGAAGTAGGCCTGCAAGGAGGGAATGTTATGCAGCCGTTTGAAACAGTAGTTGTCGATACTGACTTATTGATCTGCGGAGGCGGCATGGCCGCGTGCGGTGCCACCTTTGAGGCATCGTATTGGGCGAAGAAGCACGGTCTCAAAGTAACGGTGGTCGACAAGGCCGCTATGGAGCGAAGCGGCGCTGTGGCAATGGGACTTTCAGCCCTCAACCAGTACATTGGACTCAAGGAAAATGAGCACACCGTTGAGGAGTATGTAAAGTACGTTCGCCAGGACCTTATGGGCATCTCTAGAGAGGACCTCGTATATGACATAGCCCGACATGTTGACAGTACAGTGCATCTTTTCGAGAAGTGGGGCCTCCCTATATGGAAAGACGAGAACGGAAGGTATGTCCGCGAAGGACCGTGGCAGGTCATGATCAATGGCGAATCGTATAAAGTAGTCGTTGCAGAGGCGGCCAAGAACGCACTTGCTACGCTAGGTGACAAGGGTCAGGTCTTCGAGCGTGTGTTTATCGTGGAGCCATTGATGGATGGCGATCGGTGTGCAGGTGCCGTTGGATTCAGCACGCGTGAAAATAAGTTCTATGTGTTTAGGGCCAAGGCAGTGCTGGCAGCCATGGGTGGTGCTGTGCATGTGTTCAAACCTCGGTCGACAGGCGAGGGTCTCGGCCGATCCTGGTATCCTCCTTTCAATTCTGGGGCGACCGCCTACTTTACCATACGGGCCGGTGCTGAGATGACCTGCC
>FWPV01004828.1_pt1 | contig 27744 bp, 18 predicted proteins | sample 2228371 | NCBI WGS metagenome assembly FWPV01 (sample SAMEA103939776, study PRJEB20133) | metagenome
ACCCGGTCATGGCTGCGGCCGCTATGGCTTTTAGCTCCGTCTCCGTCGTCACCAACTCGCTTCGTCTCCGTTTAAAAAACTGAACTGCCCCGACCTTAACTAGTTTTGTCCCCAAGGCGATACATATTAGCCTTTTACTTTAAAACAAAAGGAAGATTAACGGCCATAAAGAAGCGGCCTTAAATATTTGGCCATATGATTTAAATTAGAAATTATAATCGGCCATATTTTCTTTTTTTTCAATTACGGGAAAGGTCAAAAATTTATTCCGAGGAATTGACCTTTGAAGAGCGAATTTTAAGAGGAAGCCGTCTATGTGTCTCTCCCGCTTTTTTCCTTGATTCGCTTATCTGGGCAAACATTTGGCTTAACTTAGCGGTGGAGCCTCGTGAGCGACCATCTTTTAAATAAATAACCACCGGCGTCGATTATCCGTGAGCAATCTCTTCAATTATGGCCTAATTTTATAATTTAATTTATCCATTATTAAAGAAAAGAAAATTGAGTTAGAATATCTGGATTGTTGGTTTTTCGGCCACAAGAAGCGAACTGATGGCTGAGGAAATAATGGTTATCAGGGAAAATGAAAAGCCATAGAGAAGAAGAGACGAAAAATAATAACCCCAACCTAAAAGAGATGACAGTAAATAATGAGATGCCGTTTATCGTCAAAGGAGCAGGGCTTTTTTTCCTGGGTACGGCTTTGAGCTCAGTTCTAAAGTATATTTTTGAGTTCGTTGTCGCCCGGCGTTTAGGGCCTTCTTCCTTTGGTGTTTTTTTTCTGGGGGTGACTGTTTTTAAATTATTGGAAAAGGCAGGCCTTCTCGAAGTGACTCATGGCTTGCTTCGTTTTATCCCGCTGCGGAAAGGCGAGGGAAAGCCAGAAAGGGTGGCAGCGGTAATCTTTTCCGGTTTGAAAATTGGCTTATGGGCTGGGGCTATTTTATCTCTTTCGACAATTATTTTTTCTTCTCTCATCGGGAGGCATATTTTTCATGCGCCAGCGGGTGGACTGGTCTTAAGAATTCTTTCGCTGGGGTTAACATTTTCGCTTTTGGCCGAACTCATAGCGTTTAGTTTACAAGCCCTGGGGATGATTAAGTACCGGGTTCTTCTGCGGATGATTTTAGAACCAGCCCTCAGCATTATTCTGGCTTTCATTTTCATGCGTTTCCATCCAGGTTTAGGGGCGGCTTCAACTGCTCTGATTGTGCCTTATTTCCTCAGTGCCATTTGGGGGTACTGGCTTTTAAGAAAGATTTCTTGCCCGCGCCTCCCCAAGAGTATTTTTCGCCAAGGCCAGTTTAAGGAGTTGTTAGCTTTTTCCCTGCCTCTTTTTTTGGCGACGATGCTTTCTTTTCTCGTTTATCAGTTAACGCCTCTAATGGTTGGCTTCTTTCGGTCGTCCCGCGAGGTTGGCCTTTATGCGGCTGCCTTACGAACTTCTTTTCTTTTACCCTTGATCCTGGATGCCTTTAACGCTGTTTTCGCGCCTATGATCGCTGACTTAACTAACCGTCAAGAAATAAAAAAGTTAGAAGAGCTTTTCAAAGTCATCACTAAATGGGTTTTTTCTTTTACCTTTCCTCTCTTCCTAATTTTTGTCCTCTTTGGCCGAGAATTATTAATGTTATGGGGTAAGGGATACGAGAAAGCTTATGTTTGTCTTCTTTTTTTAGCTGCTGGCCAGGTGGTCAATTGTGGCACAGGGCCAGTGGGCAATATGATCAGCATGAGTGGTCGTAGTAAGCTGAGCTTGGCCAATGCTTCAGCCACGCTTCTTCTTCATGTTATCCTTAATCTTGTTTTAATTCCCCGTTATGGCTTTGTGGGCGCCGGGCTGTCCTTTTCTCTGGCTTTAGCCTTGGTCAATTTAGCTCGTCTAGCTGAAGTGTGGTTCCTTCTTCGCCTTCATCCTTACCAGCGAGATTTTTATAAGCCTTTTCTCTACGGGCTCGTTTCCAGCCTGGTCATTTATGGACTGAAAAATTATCTCTTTGTTTCTGGCCCTGCTTGGTTACGATTGCTTATAGGCGCGAGTATTTTAGTAATTATTTATGCTTTTTGTTTTCTAGTTACGGGGTTAGGCGAAGAAGAAAAATTAATCCTCCGAAAAATAAAAGAAAAACTCAACTTGCTTTAACCCACCATTTTTGGTTTGGCTCAACAAAATGGTTAAATTGATGCCGTTATATGTTGCTCAGCCATTAAATTTGTTCAATCCTTCTTGGTTACGAAACGATTTTTTGCCCTGCTCGAATTTATTCTCCGCATCAACAATAATTGTGAGGATAATAATAATATGATGCTTTCTACCCCCGCTAGATGAGATTGAATTGTTCTTCCTCAATTTTATATAATGAGAAAGAATTGAAAGATTAAAACATCTGATGAAGATATATTATCAAAACAGGTGCTTTAAGCTGCCCGATTTTTTAATCGTCGGTGCTGCCCGCTCGGGCACGACGCTGCTTTCCTTTTTATTAGGTAAGCATCCCCAAATATATTTTCCCGCCTTAAAAGAGCCGATGTTTATGGCTCTTTACGAGCAGAAAAAGCGATTGATTGATATTCGGACAGGTAAGAAAGTTGATTATACGGTCGAAAGACTGGAAGATTACGTTCAACTATTTAAGCAGGCACACGAGGGACAATTAATCGGAGAGGCTTCGACCTGGTACCTTTGCTTTTATCGCGAGACTCTGGCCAACATAGCCAAACTCTACGGTGAAAAGATGAGTCAGCTCAAAATTTTTATTTTGTTACGCCATCCAGCGGAAAGGGCATGGTCTCACTACTGGCACAATAGGCGGGAGGGCAAGGAAAAACTAAACTTTGAGGAAGCTATAGAGCCCAAGGTGATCCAAGAGCGCTTGCGGAAAAATTTTGTCCCCTCTTTTAATTATATTGAAAACAGCCGGTATTATTTCCCGGTCAAAGCATATCTTGAAGCCATGCCTAAGACAAAGGTATTTCTTTATGAGGACTTTGTTAAGGATATAGATAAAACCATGGAAGATATTTTTAGCTTTCTCCAGGTAAAGCCAATAAATATTTCTAAATTTAAAGATCGCCAGATTAATTTGGCGGGAAGACCAAAAAATAAAATAAGCGGTCTCTTGGCCGAATTAATCTATAAACCTAATGCTTTTAAATCATTATTTAAAGGTTTGATTCCCTACAGGTGGCGAGCGCTGGGGAAAAATAAACTGACCGCCTCTCTTTTTCAACGGGAGCCTATGCCCGAAAGCCTGAGGAAAAAAACAACCGCCATTTTCCGGGACGATGTGCGGCAACTAGGAACCATCTTAGGTCGAGATTTAACTCGATGGCTGGAGGGGAATTAAATGCGTCTCGGCCTGATTTCTTCGGCGGGCGGCCATTTTTATGAGCTATATTCTCTTCTTTTTCTCTGGGAAAAATACGATCATTTTTGGGTTACCTTTAAAAGAGAAGACACGCAACATCTACTGAAAGGCAAAAAGGTCTACTGGGCTTATGCCCCGACGAACCGCCATTTACTAAATTTCTGGCGCAACCTGATCCTCGCCGCCAAGGTTTTGCGACGGGAAAAACCTCAAGTTCTTATCTCCACTGGTGCCGGTGTTGGTGTCCCTTTCTTATTAATGGGCCGGTTGCTTGGTTTTAAGACGGTTTTCATTGAATCAATGGCCCGGGTTAATAACCTCTCGTTGAGCGGCCGCCTGCTTTATTTGGTCGTTGATCGCTTTTTGGTTCAATGGCCAGAACTCGTCCAAAAATACCCTCGCGCCATTTTCCGGGGGCAAGTAATATGAATATTTTTGTCACGGTGGGTTTCGAGAATTTCCCGTTTGATAGACTGATCAGGGCTGTTGACGAAGGCGTCGCCCGGGGAATTGTCCCTGATAGGCTGATGATGCAAATAGGCCATTCCAACTACATTCCTCGCTTTTGTCCCAGTCAAAGATTCCTGCGCTTTGATAAGCTGGTTGATTATATAAGCCAGGCAACCATAATTATCTGTCATGCTGGCGTGGGGACAACTTTGCTTTCTTGGCGAGTCGGAAAGATTCCTCTTCTTTTTCCTCGGCAGGCCCGGTTTGGAGAGCACGTAGATGACCATCAGATATGTTTTGCGCGCCAAATGGATGCGCTGAAAAAGGCTTTAACCGCCTATGATGAAGCTGAACTGATGGTGAAAATAAAGAATTATGAATCTCTGGTTCAGGGCATACCTTTTGTTCCCCGCCGGGAGTCATCAACCGCTTTAGGACAATATCTTCAGCGGTATTTAATGGAAGTTAATAAAGCGCGCTGAATAAAATAGGGAAGGCGATGAAGATAAAACAAAGGAAAAAGACAGCCCCGATAAATTTAGAGCCGATAATTATGGCCTTTATTTTCCCTTGCTCCCGCGGAAGGAAAGGATGACATGATTACACCGACTTTCATCCTGGCGAACATGTTTCGCCTTCTTTGGCGGCGGGAATTTCGCTTTCATTTTGACCGGATTCCCCTCGTAGCCCGACGCATTTCCTGGAAGAAGCAATGGAATCTTGGCCGTATTGCCCTTAACCGGTTTTTTTCTATAACGCCCGCTCTGGGGTATCCGTATATGGCCCATATTTCGCCGGCCGGGGTTTGTAACCTGCGCTGTTCGATATGCCCGGCTCATGAACCCGCGACCAAAGGCAAGGAGATGCTTCCTTTCGCCACTTTTAAAAAATTGATTGACGAAATCGGAGATTACTTGATTTACATCATTCTCTGGAGTTGGGGAGAACCATTCTTGAACCCAGAAATTTATCGCCTGATCAGCTACGCGCGAGAAAAAAACATTCTTACCGTAACCAGTTCTAACCTTAACCGCTTCTCCCCGGGAGAAGCGGCTCAACTGGTTGATTCGGGCTTGGATGCTTTAATCATTGCTCTGGACGGCGCGAGCGAGGAAACCTATAACCAATACCGGCGGGGCGGAAGTGTCCGAAAGGTAGTGGAGAACACGCGGCTTATAGTTGAAGAGAAGAGAAAAAAAAAGAGTGATAAGCCCTTTCTTAATCTAAGAATGGTAGTATCCAAATTCAACGAGCATGAGATAGAAGCTTTGCGTGCGTTGGGTAAGGAAATCGGCGTGGATATGGTTAGTTTTAAAGCCTTTTCCACCCGCCAGCCCGGTTACGCTTCTCCTGAACTAGACCGCAAATATGCTCCCGAAAATAAATTTTTCCGCTGGTATGATTATTTGCCCGATTATACTGTCTCCCGTCGACCCAAGAAATACCGATGCAAGTTTCCTTGGACCAAACCGACTCTTTTTGCCGACGGCGAGATTCTTTCCTGTGAGTTTGATTTTCGTTACGATTATTCCTTCGGTAACCTAAATCAACAAAGCTTCCGCGAAATCTGGTTTGGGCCGAAAGCCAAGGAATTCAGGCGCCGCTTCCGGAAAAATAGAGATGAAATTGCCTTCTGTCGGGATTGCGTTTTTGATTATAAACTGATCCCCGGTTGTGTCATAGCATGGGAAATTCTGAACCAATAGATTTTCAGCCGATTTCGGTCATAGTCATTACCTATAATGAAGCCAGAAATATTCGTGATTGCCTTGATTCGCTCCTCGTCATGGATTATCCGCCGGATAAATATGAAATTATCGTGGTTGATTCATCCCAGGATGAAACACCCCAGATTGTCCAGGAATACAAGCAAGTAAAGCTCATCCGGTCAGAAAAAGGCTTTAGTCAGCAGAAAAACAGGGGCCTAAAAGAAGCTAAATATGATCTTGTCGCCTTTACCGATGCCGATTGTGTAATTCCACCAGATTGGTTGAAGGTGGCTAACCGAGCCTTGAAGGAGGAGAAAATAGCCGGTTTAGGCGGCAATGCTTTTCCTCCCCCTGGGGTCAGTCGATTTGGCCTCTGGACAGCATGTGTCGGGCATCCTGGCGGAGGCGCCATAGGCTTCGATGCCAATGTTCGCCTGACCACAGAGGGAATTCATTTTGTCGCCGGATGCAATTGCGTTTGGCGCAAGAAATACTTGGTAGAAGCAGGTGGTTTTGACCCTCGTTTTTATGACGGTGGCGAGGATGTGGACATCTCGCGACGTTTGAGAGAAAAGGGGTATTTTCTGGCCTATGTTCCGGAGCTGACGGTCTATCATAAACCCCGCACTGACCTAAAGAGTTATTGCCGCTGGAACATTCAAGTGGGAAAAACCAAGTATAACCTTAAGCAACCTTCTTGGCTAAAAATAATCCTCCAGCCAAGCTTTCCTGCTTGGTCAGCCCTGCTATTTTCTGGCCTGGTTTTTCTTCTTCTTTTTAAACCTCTCGCCGCGGTTATCTTAGCGGCCGGGCTTTGGCTTTCTTTTTTACTGCTTCTTTATTTAGGTGCCCGGCCTTTCCCTCTGCTGATTAAGAGGCGGCGAAAAATAGGCGTTAGTCTCTTGACCATTCTAAGCATCGTCCCCTTTCTTATATGGCTACGGCAGGTCTGTATCAATCTTGGTCAGCTCCAAAAATGGTGGCGGGAGAAAAGGAAGAAATGAGCGCTGGCCAATTGAAATCAGCTATTATCCTCTTTCCAGGGGGTGGTGACGGTTCGCTGCCTCTTCGAGCCCCTTTGCCCAAAGGAGAAGGTAATTAGACCGCTTCTTCTTGTTATCTTATCACTTGTGCTTCGTAGCCGATAGTCCAGCCGATGGTCTTGGTTATTTTAGCTTTTTGGGTTAACCTTTTAGTTCCGGTTTCTAAAATGACCACATATTCACCCGGAGCCACCCATTGCGCCAGGATATCTCTGGGCTGTCGCCGTACAGCTAGTCCTTCTTGAGCAGAAACCCGGCGCCTCATATCCCAGACCACCTTGTTTAGGCCGGGAAGATTAGTTCCGGGCAACCTGGCTAACTCTTGTCCGTAAGGGTCAGTGACGATGATATTAATTTTCCCGTCCATTCTATCTTTTAAATAATAATTGATGGCGATGCCGTTTGGCTCGTTGGGTGTGATGAGGTGACGGTCGCCAAAAAGATAGTCATTGGCGCCGAAGCTACGAACGACAAGCTGCGCCTTAGGCTCGATAGAAAAAAGATAAACCTCTTCAGCGAGTACTTTTTCATTCAATTCTTGCAGGGGACTGACATCGGCAACATAGAAACCGCGGCCAAAAGTGCCCACCACTAAATCATTTTCCCGGGGATGAACGAGAAGGTCTTTTACCGGTACCGTGGGGAGGTGGGGCATTTTAACCCATTTTTTCCCTCCGTCGACCGAGACATAAACACCGAGGTCGTTACCCAGGAAAAGAAGGTCAGGATTTTTTCTGTCCTCGAAAATAACGTTAACCGGAGATGGAGGCAGGTTGGCCGCCAGGGAGACCCATGTGGCACCAAAATCTTCGGTCTTGAAAACCATCGGCCTGAATTCGTCCTGCCAGTAGCCTGTTTTGGTGACATAGGCCGTGCCTTCTTTAAAATGCGAAGGAAAAACCCGACTAACATAGGCCTCCTTGGCTGCGCCAGCCGCCGTCAGTTTTGTGGTTAGGTCAGTCCAGTTAACACCGCAATTTTTGGTGACCCAAACTTTTCCGTCGCTGGTGCCAACCCAAATTATTCCTGGCGTCACGGGCGATTCAGCGATGGTGCTGATAGCGAACCAGGAAAGACCGCCCTCCGACCGAGGTACCATTTTACTCTGGTCATTAGTCGTCAAATCAGGGCTAATTTCTTGCCAGTGTTCGCCCCGGTCAAAAGAACGAAGCAGCACCTGACCGCCAGTATAGATTATTTCGCTATTATGAGGCGAGATATGAAGCGGAGGGCACCACAGAAAGCGGAGGGGAGGTTTTCCCTGTTCTCGCTGCGGCGTTATACTTGTCTGATAGCCCAGCTTCTGGTCAACCCGGAAAAGTCCGCCGTATTGCTGAGTAGTGTAAAGCCAGCGGCTGTTATTCGGGTCAACCTGGGTATACATACCGTCACCACCACCCACTGCCACCCAGTCGAGGTAAGTAATCCCATGTCGGTCAGGACTGTTGCTTGGCGCTTTCCAGTGTTCATGGTCCTGCAACCCGCCGTAGATGTTGTATGGTTCGTCCATATCTACACCCACGGCATAGACCTGGCTAATCGGCAAGTTGTAATAATAATCGCTGGTAAGACCGCCGTCATAAGAGATATAGATGTTTCCGTCTGAGCCCAGGATAATGCGGTCTGAATTCTCTGGGTCGATCCATAAAGTCCGGACATCGCCAAACATCGTCTTGAAAAGCCGGCGGGGTGGCCAGTCGAGGTCGTGCCAAGTGCGACCACCGTCAGTAGAATTGGCAAGACATACACCGGTAACGAAAATTTTCTTATCATCGTTGGGGTCGACCCTTATCTGACTGAAATAAAACGGGCCTTTGGAGCTCACATTGTCTTCGGCCGAATTCATCTTGACCCAGGTTTGGCCGCCGTCTTCTGTACGGTAAACCTCGCCACCTATTTCCCTTTCCTGCGGCTTTAGCCCTCTTTTTACATCCAGCTCCGCCTCTGCTTTAGTGGGTGGCCTTCGGTTGGCGTTTTCAATGACCGCATACACAATCTCCGGATTTTTCCGGTAGATATCCAGGCCGATACGGCCTATCTTTCCTGTAGGTAACCCGCCGCCGAGCCTTTGCCATGTTTTTCCACCATCTGACGTTTTATAAATACCGCTCTCCGGCCCACCGTTGATGTAGAGCCAGGGAAACCTTTGCTTGTCATAAGTAGCGGCATAAAGAATTTCAGGATTAACCGGGTTGATCACCAAATCCACGGCGCCCACCTTTTCATTTACGTAAAGAACTTTTTGCCAGGTCTGGCCACCGTCGGTTGTTTTGAAGACGCCTCTTTCCGGGTTGGGGGAGAAAAGATGACCCAAGGCTGCTACGTAAACGATATCGGGGTTAGTAGGGTGAATAACAATGCGAGCAATATGATGGGTATCGCGGAGGCCCATGTTTTTCCATGTCTTGCCGCCGTCAGTGGATTTATAGACACCGTCGCCCGCATGAGACCGGACGGAGCAGAAAGCATCTCCTGTGCCTACCCACACAATATCGGGATGGGAAGGCGATAAAGCTACGTCGCCGATAGGCCCGTCGAAGATTGGTTCAAAAGTTGTGCCGTTGTTGGTTGTTTTCCATAGACCGCCGCTCCAACTGGCGATATAAAAAGTATAGAGATGAGCTTTGGCGGGCGATTCAGGAACTGCAATGTCAGCTATCGCCGCCCCCACGCGGTAAGGGCCCAAGTTGCGAAAAGAGAGGGCCTTTAATAAATTTTCGTTAAACAAGTCCACGGCTTTTAATTCACCTGAGATGAAAAAGAGTGACGAAAATATGAGCCAAGAAAGAATAAAAAAACTCTGTCTCAACTCTTTTTTTTCTTTCATGGCCACCTCCTATATTTTTTATAGAAATATATTGACCTTTTTAAGGCCTACCGATGTCAAGTAATTTCTAAAAACGGCATATCTTTAAGGTATTGAGCCAATAACTTATCTAATTTCCGAGCTTCGGCGGACGCCGGCGAGTCCAAAGCTAGAGTAGAGGCACAAAGATCAAACGGCTCTCTCGATCCCCGCCGTATAAGGAACTGTTTTTCTGAGTTGCGTTGGTTAATGCCAGGTCCAGGATATAAGGGCTGAGGCTTGACTAAAATTTTATTATTTATGAATTTCTTCAAGAGAAGAGAAAAATGGTTTAAATTAAAACGAGCCAACTTCTCCAGGGTCATGATTTTTTTCTTAAGGCGAATATGATAACAGCCGCTTCCCCTGACCAGGTTATTATTCGACTGGATAGCAGGAGCAAATTAGCCATTGAATTTTTCTTTTAAAAATAATATATGGTGTATGATATATTTTCAACAAAAATTATGGTTTTTGTTTTAAAAAAACTTTTGGGCATAGCCAAGAAAGGAGGAGAAATGGAGCTTAAAAAAACCGGAACCTTTCCCTTCCAAAAAGTCACGCTTTTATCATTATTTTTTTTCTTGCTTTCTTTTCTTTTCCTTCCTCTCTTCTCCGTCAAAACAGCCTCAGCCCAGTCTCTTTCCCCGGATGTTTATTCTCAGCTTAGATGGCGTTTTATCGGTCCCCAGGGAAATCGCGTGAGCGCTGTGGTTTGTGATTCCAATGACCCCAATGTTTATTATGCTGGTGCGTGTGCTGGCGGGGTATGGAAATCAATTGATGGCGGGACGAACTGGTTTCCGATTTTTGATGACCAGCCTGCTCAATCTATTGGCGCCCTGGCCATTGCTCCTTCAGATTCTAACATTATCTGGGTCGGCACAGGTGAAAGTTTTATCCGGAGCAACGTACTCATCGGCAATGGAGTTTATAAATCAACGGACGGCGGCAAAACATGGTCGCATATGGGGCTGGAAAAAACGGGCCGGATAAGCCGGATAATTATCCATCCACGTGACCCGAATATTGTTTTTGTCGGTGCTGTCGGTCATGGTTATGGCCCCCAAAAAGAGCGCGGTATCTTTCGCACCAAAGACGGGGGCAAGACCTGGCAGCAGGTGCTTTTTGTTGATGAAAACACCGGTTGCTCTGAAATTTCCATGGACGCAAATAATCCGCAGATTCTTTTTGCGGGCATGTGGCAGATAGTCATTCATACCTGGGGAAAATTCAGCGGCGGTCCGGGGAGCGGCGTTTTTGTTTCCCGCGACGGCGGCGACACCTGGCAGCGAATAAGAGGTCATGGCTTACCGACCTTTGACGTGGGCAAGGTAGCTGTCGCGGTAGCGCCAAATAATTCGGACCGGGTCTATGCTCTTATCGAAACCGGTGACAAAGGTTCGCTATGGCGTTCTGATGATGGTGGTTATAACTGGCGCGTCGTGAGTCATGAGCGCCGGCTGGTGGAAAGAGCTTGCTATTATACACGGCTGTGTGTCGCCCCTGATGACTATAATACTGTTTATATTCCTTGCAATAGCATGTATGTAAGCTATGACGGAGGAGAGTCCATCGAGAATTTCAGCGGCGGCGGCGACAACCACGACATGTGGGCTGACCCCAAAAATCCCAAGAGGATGATGATTGGTAATGATGGAGGAGTGAGCCTCACCACCACCCGAGGCCGTCAATGGCGTTTTGTGAAGCTACCTATCGGTCAGATGTACCATGTAGCCGTGGATAACCGTATTCCTTACTGGGTTTATAGTAATATGCAAGATTCGACGTCAAAACGCGGACCAAGCCTCACTTTTGCTGGCCCGGAACTTCCAGTATGGCATTCGATGGGTGGATGCGAGTCAGGATTTTCCTATCCTGACCCGGTGGAAAATCATATCGTCTGGGGTACCTGTTATTCCGGAACAGTCGAAATTCATAACCTTAAAACTGGTCTTACCCGCAACGTCAACCCCTGGCCTGAAAAGTCGCTTGATTCGCCGGCAGGAGTTTTGAAATACCGCTGGAACTGGACTCACCCGATCGCCATCTCACCTCATGACCATAATGTGGTTTATGTGGGTAGCCAATATGTGCATATGACTACTAACCGAGGCCAGAGCTGGACGATTATCAGCCCTGACTTGACGACGAATGACCAGAGCAAATTGGGTAGCTCAGGAGGCCTGACGGCCGACAATTTAGGCGTGGAATACGGCTGCACCATCTTTGCCATCGCTGAGTCACCGCTGGAAAAAGGGGTTATCTGGGTGGGAAGTAACGACGGCCTGGTACATATCACGCGAGACGGAGGTAAAACCTGGCAGAATGTGACGCCCAAGGAAATGCCTCCCTGGGGCACAGTCAGCATGATTGACCCTTCTCGTTTTGAGCCTGGCCGTTGTTATCTAGCGGTTGATGGCCACCAAGAGAATATCCGTGACCCATATCTGTTTAAAACAACTGATTATGGCCGAACCTGGAAGTTGATCAGCTCTAACATCCCCAGGAGCGTTTTCAGTTACACCAGCGCCATTAAAGAAGACCCCAAACGCAAGGGATTGCTTTATGCAGGCACGGCCAACGCCATCTATGTTTCTTTTGACGACGGTGAAAGCTGGTTGCCCCTGCAGGCTAACCTCCCGCACGCGTGTATTACCTGGATTGCCGTTCAGGAACATTTTAATGATTTAGTGGTTTCCACTAATGGCCGAGGTATCTGGATCATGGACGACATAACTCCTCTCCAGCAATTAAACCCTGAAATACTTAAATCTGAGGTTTATCTTTTTAACCCTCGTCCAGCCTATCGGTTTAAGCAAAGAGAAGGAGTGGACCAGGTGCCGAATGACCAGTGCCGCGGGCAGAATCCGCCTTATGGCGCTTATATCAATTATTACTTAAAGTCGGTTCCCAAAAACGAGGTGAAAATTGAAATATATGATGAGAACGGCGAGAAAGTTAGAACGCTTCCTGGGACAGTTCAGCCCGGGATAAATCGTGTTGTCTGGAACCTGAGACATGAACCCCTGAAGCAGATAGAATTGCGCACCACGCCGGATTTTCATCCCCATGTTTGGGAGGAAAGAAGATTCCGCGGCCGCGAGACCAGGCCAGTTCTGCACTGGGGTATTCAACCACCTCAAGCTGGCGTCCTGGCCGTGCCTGGAACTTATACCGTGAAGCTCATAGTCGACGGCCAGGAATTCACGCAAAAGCTCGAGGTCATCAAAGACCCTCATTCTGCGGGGACCATCGAGGATATTAAAGAGACAGTTCATTTATGGAAGCAGGTTGTCGAAGAAATCAACACGGTAGTGGACATGGTCAACCGCCTGGAGTGGGTCAGAAAGCAAGTGGAAGAGCTGACGAAAGTGCTCAAGAGAGACGAAAAGGCGAGAGAGGTTCTTGAGGCTTTAAACCAGTTAGATAAGAAGATAATGGCCGTCGAGGATAAGCTTCTCCAAAGGCAGCTCCATGCTTCGGACCCGAAATCTTATCGCGATGAAATGAAACTTTATTCCAAGCTGCTGTGGTTTTCAGGGGAGATAGGAACGGGTGCGGGCGATGTGCGGAATAGTGATGATTTTCCTCCCACCAGTCAGCAGTATGAGGTGCATAAGCTACTTCAAGAGCGGCTAGAAGCAGTTAAGAGCGAATATGACCGCCTACTCAATAAAGATATTCCCGCTTTCAACAAATTTGCTTTTGAGCGTAACTATGCTGGTTTGATCACCACTATGCGCTGACCAAAAGCGAGGTTGTTTTTTACAAAAATACATAATGAGCGTAAGCCATAATAATTTAAAAGAAGAGAAAACTAATTTAAATCGCTAATATTTTAATTTTATACTCAACCAAGAAAACTTTATTTCCGCCCGCGTAGAATTGAAGAGCCCTTTTCCATGAAGCTACGATGACCGGAAAGAATGTTAAGCGAAGAATTGCTTTTAATATGAGCCAAACACTTATTTTTGATAAGGCAGAGAGTTGGGAAGAGTTAGACGATTGGGGATTTAGACTGATAAAGGGAAAAAAGCGACCCTCCAATTTAATTAAAACCAAGATAAGAACCGGTTTGAATAAGACCAGATATTGATATGGAATTAGCTAATTAATGAAATCAAAGGAGGGAAAATTTAAGGCCGATTCTTATCGAGAAAAAAGAAGGCCGAACGAGAACCTGGCGTAAGGCTAGCTGTTCAAACTATAATAATAAATAAATTCTTATAATTTCGGGTAATTGGTGGCCGCAGAGAGAGTAGGAGGGATAACCAGCCATGTCAGAAAAAGAAATGTCTCCAGCAGGGAAAAGATGACCTTCTTCTTTATAATAACGAGTATGCCTCCTTATGGTGTTGGATATTATTACATTAATGCCGCGTGTCCATTTCCGTCAAGGAAATAATTCAAGACGATAAGCATTTTTTGGTGGCGGCCGTTTTTTGATGGGATGGCTGACCTGGAAAGTTCTCCCACCAGGTCCTTCAGTGAACCACATGCGGGTGGATGAGAGATACAAGAGAGGATGAAGGGCCAGCTATAAAAAACAGGTTATTAAAATAAGGATATTAGAATTGAACAGCCGCCGGGAAGGAAAGATATTCTGCTTAATAACTTAGGTCTTCCAGTTTGGGTCTTTCCTCTCAATTAAGGCAAACAGGGGTTGGGTATGGTAAAATCTGAAGACGAGGTGGCGTAACGTGAGCCAGAAAAAAAGGGTCGTGGTGGCCATGAGTGGAGGAGTGGACTCTTCTGTTTCGGCCGCGCTGCTCCACCAACAGGGCTATGAAGTTATTGGTATGACTATGAAGCTTTTTTCTCTTCCTCCTGAAGTTTGTCAGGATGAGGAGCTTCGTAGCTGCTGCGGCTGGAAGGCAGTCGAGGATGCGCATCGAGTATGTCTCGCCTTGGGTCTTCCTCATTATGAGGTCGACCTGCGCCAGGAATTCGAGAAAACCGTTATCGAAGATTTTTGTCAGGAATATATCCAGGGTAGGACACCAAATCCCTGCATCCGCTGTAATGAATACATTAAATTTAAAGCTCTCTGGGAAAGAGCCAAAAGCCTGGGCGCTGATTTTCTGGCCACCGGTCATCATGCCCGGATCGAATTTGAGGAAAGCCAAGGCCGCTTTCTTCTTAAGCGAGGCCGGGACAAGGCAAAAGACCAATCTTATTTTCTTTATCCATTAACGCAGGATGAATTAAGCCGAACGCTCTTTCCGGTGGGCCAGTTCACCAAAACGCAGGTCCGCCGCCTGGCCAGGAAATTTGGGCTTCATGTGGCGGACAGGGCGGAAAGCCAAGAAATTTGTTTTGTTCTCGACGGCGATTATGCCAGTTTTGTGCGAGCGAAAAGACCCGAAGCTTTCCGGCCTGGCCTGATTTTAAACCAAGCTGGCCACCAGTTAGGGGAACATCAAGGCCTAGCTAATTTTACCATCGGCCAGCGAAGGGGTATGGGCCTAGCCTGGAAGCATCCGCTTTATGTTCTCGCTATCGACCCTGAGCACAACGCGGTTATTGTCGGGGAAGAAAAAGAGCTGATGAAAAGGAAACTCTTGGCCAGGAAGGTTCATTTTATCTCTGGGGAAGAATTGAGTTTCCCTCTTTCTGTCAAAGCTAAGATTCGCTACAAACATAAAGAAGCCAGAGCTTTTGTTTTTCCGGTAGAGAAAGAGATAGTAGAGGTCGAGTTTCGCGAGCCGCAAAGAGCTATAACCCCCGGCCAATCGGTTGTTTTTTATCAGCAAGATATAGTTTTGGGCGGCGGTATCATTGACGCCGTCATCGATTGAAACAAGTCTTCCCTTTTTTATGGAAAAGAGACGGAACTTAAAGTTTTTTAAGCAGAGCGAAAAAAATCCAGATGCTTGTAAAACGAGTTTTTGGGGTTATCCGAAGAAGACGCGGGCGATATCATAAAGCTCCGGGTCCACTGTTTTGAGCTGGGCCACGGCTTGGGCTAACGGCACAGGCACAATTTTATTTCCCTGGAGACTAACCATCATGCCGAATTTTCCTTCTCTTACCAGGTCAATGGCGGCGATGCCAAAGCGGGTGGCTAAAATGCGGTCATAAGCTGTGGGCGAGCCACCTCGCTGCGTATGCCCAAGAACAGTCACCCTTGTTTCCAGCCCCGTTCTTTTTTCTATTTCCCGGCCCAGGTAATGGCCAATTCCTCCCAGCCGCACATGGCCAAAGGCATCTTTTTCTTCTGACTGGATTATCAGCCCGTTTTCTTTAGGCTGGGCTCCTTCGGCCACCACCACAATGCTGAATTCCTTGCCTCTTTCTCGACGTTTCTGAATTTCGCGACAGACTTCCTCCAAGTCAAACGGAACTTCAGGGATCAAAATAAGGTCCGCGCCTCCGGCTATCCCGCCCATGACCGCAATCCAGCCTGCATGACGTCCCATGACTTCAACGACCATGACCCGGTGATGAGCTTCAGCGGTCGTATGAAGGCGGTCCAATGCTTCGCAAACAACAGAAACAGCCGTGTCAAAACCAAAGGTGTAGTCGGTACAGGACAGGTCATTGTCAATGGTCTTGGGCACGCCGACTATCTTTATCCCTTTCTCATACAATTTTTGGGCTACACCCAGCGTATCTTCGCCGCCGATAGCTATTAAGGCTTCGATTTCCAATTTATTTAGATTAGCCAAAATCTTGGCCACGGCGCCTTCGTTTTTGAAGGGATTAGTCCGGGAAGTGCCTAAAATCGTCCCGCCCCTTGGCAGAATGCCAGAAATAGAATTAAGGTCGAGCGGGATGATTTTTCCTTCAATCAGACCAAGCCAGCCATTTTTAATTCCATAACAATCATAGCCGTAATGCATAATTCCCTTCCGTACGATGGCCCTGATCACGGCGTTGAGGCCGGGGCAATCGCCACCGCCGGTTAAAATGCCAACTCTCATTTTGGCCTCCTCGATTTTAAGTGGAGTTAATATTGCCTGATGAGCTCGAAAATAGCGCGACTGATTTCCAGCGCTTCCTCGTATTTTCGCTGCCAGATATTCCGGCCAAAAATAAACCCGTCTACGCCAGCTTCCAGACAAGTTTTAACTTTCTGGAGGAGGTCTTCATCGCTGAGCTTGCTTCCGCCAGAAACCAGAACTCCTGTCCGGCCAGCAGAACGAATGACCATGCGCAAAGCTTCAACCTCGGTTATATCTTTAAAGGCATTATAAGCTTTGAAGGGGCTAGCAGGGTCGTAAGCTCCTCCTTTAGGTGGAACTGGAAGGTTTATTTTGGCCAGATGAGCTCCCAGTTCGTTGGCCAGGCGAGCCGCATAATCCACCATGGCCAGTGAGTCGCGGCCACCGCCCCGTGTTTCGGCATATTTTCCGCGCGGATAAGCCCACATGATCACGGGCAGGCCGAACTTTTTGGCTTCTTGTCGAACGCGCGTGAATTGAGCGATGTCCTCCGCTTCCCTGGGGGAACCAACGTAAAGGGTGTAGCCAATGGCGTCAGCTCCCAGGCGGAGAGCATCTTCGACGCTCGCGTCTAAAGGAGAAAAGGCTTCGTCGTCAGGTGGAATCGAAGTGCGGCCGTTGATTTTCAAAACCAGCGGAACTCGGCCTGCATATTTTTTCAGGTGTTTTTCCGCCAGCCCGATGTGGCAAGCCACACCGGAATAGTTCGCTTCCAGGGCAAGCTCGAGTTGAAACTCAAAATCAACGCTGGGTGGGTTGGGGAAAAAATCGCGCGGCCCGTGTTCAAACCCCTGGTCGATAGGCAAAAGCATAATTTTGCCATTGCCGGGGCCATGAGCAAACATTAATTCGTAAAGATGGCGTTTTTCGCCGGGGCTGATATAGTCCAAATCAAGGTGGAATCTTTCCCTTCGGCCCTGGCTGGCCGTTTTATCTTCGATTTGGCGTACGACTTCACTCATTTTCTCCTCCTAGAGGATAATCTCGAAGATTAGGCTCGCCGACGAGGTTAGGCTGCGGCCTTTAAATTAATCTCCGGGTCGGCTAATTTTCTTTTCGCCGAAATTAGTTTATATTTTACCCCATCATCCTGCTTTATGCAAACTGGATGGAGGCCAGGGAAATGGTCCAACGGTCTTGGTCAATTTTCTTATTGTCCGCTTCTGGAATTCAAGCCAATTAGAATCAAGGCCGCGCTGGTCGGAGCTTTCGCTAAAGAGAAAGGCGTTTACCTGTTTTCTGAGGGAAGATACCTAAACTTAGCGTGGCTAGTAAGTCATGACTCACTTTATCCTGGTGGCAAAATATTAGAAGGAAGAGAGCCGGAAAAGGAAGCAAAATAGGCTGGGTTTTTAATTTACCGTTCATAGGAAAAAGCGGGAAGGCGTGTGATCATTGGGATAATCCCAGCTCAGAAACTGATGGTCATTAAGGACGGACAAAAAATGGCCGAGTTCTTGTTCTAACCCCTTTTGTCTACTTTTGATTTTATCGGAACATAGGAGCTAAAAAAGGTTGTCAATAACATAAGTTAATGGTATTCTGCAAAGTTAGTTTTCGCTATAAATTATTAAACCAGAGGTCCATGCTGAGCATTTTGAATCATGTTTTAGGCCCCGTGATTCGTGGCCCTTCGAGCTCCCATACCGCCGGTTCATATTTCATTGCTCGCCTGGCCCGAAACCTGATGGGTAAGGAGCTTAAATCGGCAAAGATTATTTTTGACCCTGCAGGTTCTTATGGCCAGGTTTATCGCCAGCAATGTTCTGATTTAGGTTTTGCCGCCGGCCTGCTTGGTTGGGAAATAGCTGATGAGCGTTTTCCGCGGGCTCTTGACTTAGCCGCTGCATCTGGCCTGGAAATTAATTTTGCGGTTAACAAAATTGCGGGTGCTGACCATCCCAACATGGTTCTCCTGGAATTATTCGCTTATGACGGGGAACGACTTGACCTCCGAGCGAAATCGATTGGCGGAGGCATGGTGGAAATAAACGAGGTCAACGGCTGGCCAACCCTCATCCGAGGCAGCCATCATGATTATTTGTTCGTTTTGCCCAAAGAAAAAAAGGAGCTCTTTTTAAGTTTCTCAAACGCCACTTTAGCCAGTCAGGGTGAAATTTATTTTCAGGAAGGCCAGGATAACGTGCTTTTTCATCTGAAATTAACGAGGGCAATTTCCGCTGAGTTAATAGAAGAAATAAGAAATACTTTTCCGCTACAAAAATTTTGGTCAACCGGACCGTTAATGCCCATAATGTCTGGCTCACCCCTTTTTCGTTCCGCTGCGGAGGCGCTGATTTTAGCTCGAAGCAAGAGGAAGACCTTAGGAAAGCTGGCCATCTCTTATGAAAGTCAGCTCCTTGGGTATAAAGAAGAAGAGGTAAGGCATGAATTAGCTCACCGCTTGAGAATCATGAAACAGGCGGTTGTTTCTGGAATGAGGGGCGACCTGCAACTTCAACTCCTGCCGCCTGCTGCTGGGTTAATTTATAAAGCTGAAAAAGAAGGCAGGTTAGGAGCGGGGGGGATGCTTACCCGGGCTGCTGCTCGGGCCATGGCCGCTCAGCACACGGCGGCAGCAATGGGTGTTGTTTGTGCCGCGCCCACGGCTGGCTCAGCTGGCACATTGCCTGGAGTCATGGTTACTCTTCTGGAAGATAAAGGTTTAAGCGAAGAAAAAGTGGTGGAAGCCCTCGCTGCAGCTGGGGCTATAGGGCTCATCGTCGGTTACCGCGCTACTTTTGCCGCGGAAGTGGCTGGCTGCCAGGTGGAAATTGGAGCCGCGGGAGCCATGGCTTCGGCGGCTGCGGTCGAAGCAGCGGGTGGCTCAACCGAGCAAGCGTTGGATGCGGCAGCCATCTCCTTCCAGAATACCATGGGTTCGGTCTGCGACCTGGTGCAGGGTGTGTGCGAAATTCCTTGTCATACGCGCAATGCCGTAGCGGCTGCCGCCGCGTTTATCTGCGCTGACCTGGTTATGGGTGGCTACGTTAACCCTATCCCGCTTGATGAAACCATCGATGCTGTCTATGAAGTCGGGAAAATGTTACCGCCTGAGTTAAAAGTGACTTCGCTGGGTGGCCTGGCCCTCTGTCCTTCATCCCGGAACCTAAAAAAGAGGCCCCTAAAATTTTGAGGAGAGAAGAAAGGGAATGAGTGGGCCTAAACGCTTTTAATAATTGGGGCGAAAAATGGCTATCTCTTGCAATGCCTTTATTTTATTTTTATTTAATGAAAGATAAAAAAAGAATTAAAAAATAAGTTGACATAGCTGAGGAAAAAGAAGAGAAATAAATTTTCCGTTAAGCAGTCATGAGCCATACGACCATTCGACTAATTACCGCTGCTGACATCAGAAAGGCGGTGTCGATGAAGGAAGCGATAGAGGCGGTAAAGGAAGCTTTTATTCTTGTCGCTCAGAAAAAGATTGTGTCCCCAGCTCGCACTCATCTTGACCTCGAGGCTCATCTGGGCACATCGCTTATCATGCCTTCCTATCTTCCTGGCCGGGAGAAAATCGGCGTCAAAATTATCAATCTTTATGAAAAAAATCCCCAGCTTGGTCTTCCTTACAGCTTTGCCCTGATGCTTGTTTTTGACGCTCTCGATGGCGCGCCGCTCGCCCTCATGGAAGCCTCAACTCTCACGGCTCTAAGAACCGGGGCTGCCTCTGGCCTGGCCACCCAGCTTCTGGCGAGAAGAGAGGCCCGGGTAGCAGCTATTTTTGGGGCTGGTTTTCAAGGAAGGCATCAGCTTGAAGCCGTACAACAGGTACGGCCTCTTCTTCGCGCCTATGTTTATGATGCCGATCTCCAGAAAAGCCTTTTATTTGCTCGGGAAATGAGCTCCCACCTTCGGATTGAGGTCCAAGTTGCCTCCTCGCCCGAAGAAGCTTGTAAGGAAGCAGATATTATTTGCACCGCTACTACTTCTCATCTTCCTGTTTTCTCTGATTCGGCCATCAAGGCAGGCGTTCATATTAACGCCATCGGTTCCTATAAACCTCATGTCCGCGAAATCCCCTCGGCCACTGTGGCCAGAGCAAGAATTTTTGTGGACCAGAGAGAGGCAGCTCTTGAAGAAGCGGGAGACATAATTATTCCGCTACGCGAAGGGATAATCAGTGAGAGATCAATTGTCGCTGAAATAGGAGAGGTGGCTTTGGGGCAGAAGCCAGGCCGAATTTCCGAAGAAGAGATAACATTTTTTAAGGGTGTTGGTCTGGCAGCCCAGGACATTGCCCTGGCGGCCAGAATTTTAGAGGAAGTAAAGCGCATTTCTTTAGGCCAGGAGTTTGAACTTTAAAACGAGGCCAGGGTTAATCCTGCTTAAGAATCTTGGCTAAAATATGACGTCCAATAATCGCCCACTCGAAGAATGACAAAGGGCTAAGCCACAGCTTGGAGACGAAGGCGAATAATTCAGGAGAGATAATTTTAGACCTTGAAATCGCCATAAAATAAGGAGGTCAAAGATGAAGGAATTAGCAGGAGAGGAAAAGTTTGTTTTAAGCCCTGGATTTTTCTGGCCGCTTTTCTTTTTATTTATTTAACTCTTTTATCTGCTTATCTATTTTCTTTGCCCCCAAAAATATACTGGGGGAATGAAGTTCCGGCTGGCTGGCGTGGCGAATGGCCTGAGGAATTGCTAACCGTTCCTGAGAAAACAGCTTTTGCCCGGACCGCTTCTTCGCTGGAAGTCCTGGAGTTTATCGATAAGCTTCGCTGGCGCAGCGATAAAATGGCGATTATCCCCATGTTCATGACCCCTCAGGGAAGGTCCGGGGTAGCGGTCGTTTTAGCTGACCCTCGTGTGGCCACGGCGGAAGAGGCCAGGGCTTCGGGGAAACCAGTTATTTATCTTCAAGGAAATATCCATCCACCTGAAGCTGAGGCCAAGGAGGCGCTCCTTATTTTGATGCGGGAAATTCTTTTCGGTTCAAAAAAGCATCTGCTGCAGAATCAAATTTTAATTATTTGCCCGAATTTCAACGTTGACGGTAACGACGCCCTCAGGTTTAACGAAGGCACCCCTCATTTCCTCGGTTCAAGAACCAACAGTCAGAACCTGGACCTGAATCGTGACGCCATCAAGCTGGAAACGCCGGAAGTAACTGGACTTTACCGGTCAGTCTTCAATCGCTGGGACCCTCTTTTGATTTACGATGGCCATGCCATGGGCCGAGTAAGCCACGGCTACGCCATTGTTTATGCTACCTCAACCGTGCCGGCGGCTCATCCAGCTCCTCGAGGCTATGTTTTTGAGGTCATGTTCCCCGCGTTACGACAAGCCGTGCGCGAAAAATACGGCCTGGAGATTTTTACTCATTGTCTGTTTGACGAGAAAGAGTGGCCGCCCAAAGTATGGAGTCATGACCTGGCTATCTGGTCAACCGAAGCCAAGTTTGTGGCCGCGGCTTACGCTCTGCGCAACCGGATGTCCATCCTGGCGGAAACTCCGGGCCATGTCCATTTTGAACGCAAAATCTATGCTCACTATGCTCTTATTTCCGCCATTTTAGAATATACCAACGAGCACGGTCGCAAAATGCAGGAGATATGCCGCCGGGCAGAAGAAGACGTGGTGCGTCAGGTCAAAGAAAAGGCAGCTACGGGCGAGCTCAAGAATTTTGTCGCGGGCAGGTATGAATCCTGGGGAAAGATTGATTTACTGGCTTATCGGCCCCATCGACCTTTTCTCCTTCCGGGAACGAGCGTCATGGCTGGAGTTGAGCCAGCCGCGCTCGGCCAGCCTGAACTGGTCTCGGGCGTGGAACATTTGACTAAACCGGTGGGCACCAAGGAGGCCAAAGTTCCTGTGGGTTATATTATCCCTGCCGATTTAGGCTGGGTCGCCGAGAAACTAAGGTTGAACAATGTCCGTGTCGAGACTGTTTCTCAACCTCTAGTCGCGGATGGGGAGGAGTATCTCATTGATTCTCTGGAGAAGGAAAGGCGCTGGGGCTATGAAATGAGTGTGCTTAAGGGCAACTTCATTCCGGTAGCTAAAAAGCAGATTCCTGCTGGCTCGTTCCTGGTTTCGATGGAACAGCCTTTGGCCAATCTAATCTTCTATTGCCTGGAGCCAGAGGCAGCCGACGGGTTTGTGGGCTGGAGCCTGTTCGATAATTATTTAAAAGCGGCGGGTGTGGCTGAGAAAAAAATTAGTTACCCTATTTTTAAATATTTTCGCCTCTATCAATAACCAGAGTTGCTTTATTCATTTTCTTATATATTTATTTACTCGCTTTTTTGGTCCGCTAAGCTAAATGGCGAGATGGATAGCTGAGGCTAAAAAAAGGGAAGGCAACTTTTGGGCTTTAAAGAAATTGGCTTTACCATTTAAGCTGATAGATTATTTTTATTTTAATTTATATATTTTTTCTTTATACCTTCCTTTATTCTGTCCCTTAGTTATTTTTTAACTTTCTTGTTTATGTTAGCTTATCCCGGTACGACTGAAACTTTGCTTAAAGGCCGCAGAGAAAATTAAAAGATAATGACACCGGCTTTGGCCAACAATTCTAAATAATCTTCTACCCAGCTCAGGGGTATAGGTCTGAATTCAGCGCTCACCGCCTGCCGGATATCAAGCAGGCTGTTTTTGCCGTCCACAAAATTAAGAATTTCATACGTGATCCGGCCATCCTCCCGGAAGATGGGCAGGTCAAAAGCTTCGGGACTTTCTTTGATTCTTTCGCGTAAAAAGGACATGTTGGCCGGACCTTTTAACTCAGGATAGCGCTTGGGCACAATTTTAGCGGCAGCTATTTCTTCGGCTGTAAGGGCTAATTTTTCCATCTTGATACCCCGGGCCTGACAACTTAGCCGATAAAACAGGTCTAATTCATTAAGCCAGCCCTGTTTCTCTTTTCTTAGTTTTTCGATAGAAATAGTAAGATATTGGTCAACTTCCTTATCCCGGCCGGAATATTTTTTTAACGATTCCAGGGTAGCAGCCTCTCTCTTGAAAGCCTGCTCAAGAAAATTAATCGCTTCCTTATAATTTACCGCCATGTCTTGAGCCTCGCTCCAATTGAGCAGGTTGAAACCTCGCTTTAATTCCTCGGCCAATCTCATGCGGCTGCGATTGGTCATTTCTCCAGCTAAACGCCGGGCTTTGTGCGGACAGTCATCGCTCAGGAAAAAGACAGCTGAAGCGGCCAGAAAGGCGGAGCGCTTAAGCTGAGTCGGGTCGCAGCGCTCTGGCTGGTCGCCGCTTGTGTGATAATAGCGGTCAGGCCAAACCAGAAAAAAGGCAAAGGGCACACCCACCAAGCCGTCGTTAAAAATGACCTGGTCGCTTCCGCTAGAGTACCCCATGATGCGATAACGAAAAGAGTCACGGCTGCCGGATAACGAATAGACGGGGAAGAGGGAAGTCGCGCCGAAAGCCTGCAGGTTATTGGCCGCCAGAAATTCAGTCAGGTTGATTAGCAAATCATTTATATAATGAGGCCGGGAATGAGGGGTGAGATGGAGAAAGAAAGAAGAATTATTCTGGTTTAAGTACTGGCCGACCATATCCAGGTTAATGCCGGCCACGGTGCGGGCGACAATTTCGGGATGTTTGGCCACCCAGGCAATGCTCCCGCTCATTTCTGGCACCCAGAGGAAGCGAATGGTTCTTTTTGGCGGCGTTATCTTTTTTTCGTCGATTAACCGGCGCAGAGTGCGGCCTATTTCTAGTAAACAGGCTGATCCGGAAGCGTTGTCATTAGCCCCAGGCTTATAATGGCAGAGATGGGCGGTAAGGAGGATTTCCTCGTCCTTAAGGTCTGTGCCAGGAATGGTGGCCACTACATTCTCGTAATAATAAGGCTTAACCTCAGCCTTCACCACAGCCCGGACCATGATTTTCTCGCCCCGGAGGAGCCGCGCCTTTAATGCCTCTCCCCGGCGCCGGGATAGCCCGAAACCAAAAGTTGGGGTTTTTGTCCTCAAGCGCAAAGTGCTCACGTTGTCCGGTTCATCATCAGCCAAGCGCATGTTTATCGTCACCACACCCCGAGCGCCAAAACGGTCTACGGCCAGGTTGGCCACGGCGTCAATCGGGCCTGAGGCCAGTACTACCTTATCTTTGACTTCAACTTTTTCGTAATCTTGCGCGGAAGTGCCTTCCCCGACAAAAACTAACTCTGCCTCGACGTCGCAACTTTGGCTATTAATGGCGATGGAAACGGGGATTTCAGCATAGCTGGTTAATTTCTCTTCGAGTGGCTTGACTATCCAGAGCTCGGCCATCTCCACGTCCCAGGCTGGACTCGTAGGATACATGAAATAATAAGTCTGGCCGTCAGCCGGATACCTTTCTATCTGCACTTCAGAAAGGCCTATACTTTTAGCTTTTTCAGCTACCCATCGGGCTGCCTGACTGTAGCCCAGGCTGGGCTGAAGGCGGTGAAAACGGGCTATATCCCGGATATAATCCTGCGCCAGTTCGCCTGAAATTTCATTATTCAGGGTTCGTAGCACCTGGAGCGGAAGAACCGGGTCCTCTTTCTGGGCTAATACTGGCCTGGTCGAGATGATGAAAACAATAAGAAAAAGGTAGCCAAGAAGGGTTAATGACCGAAGGGAAAAAGGTAAAATGAAAGCTTTTTTAGTTATCATACGTACCTCCTTAAAATTTTTGTCCTTCCTCTTTTCCTTCTTCTTTATCTTTAAATCTTTATTTTTATCTTTTTTTAATTTTTTTATCTTTTCTCTTTCTCTTTCTCTTTCTCTTTCTCTTTCTTGTTCTCTTTCTTGTTCTCTTTCTTGTTCTTCTCATTCTTCTTCTTTTTCCCTCCTCTATTTTTACTCTTTTTCCCTTTCCTCTTTTTCCTTCTTTATCCTTTTTTATTTTCTAATTTATTCCTTTTTATTTCTTTTATTGTTTTAGGTTTCTCTAACTAGCGACATCTGGCTTCCGTTTATCCTGAGTTTATCCAGGGAAGAATAATTTCTCAACTCCCAGAATAATTATTAAATTCAGACCCTTGTCTTTAATTGGCTCGCCTTTCCTGGCTGCGGCGCTCATGATGCCTCATGAGCTTGAATGAATAAGCGCTCCTTTTAGGGGTCTGCATTTTTCCTTAGGGGGGAGATTTACCCGCTTTAGCGGGCTTAAAAATAAGAACATTTCTTTTATGGTGAACTCAAAATTAAAAAGAAGATAAATGAAGCCAAACATGAGACTTAAGGTCAAGAGAAAATTAATTCACCCCAAAAAAATTAATTTGCTTAAAAATTAATTGATTTAAAAAATAATAAGATTAAATAGAAAATTATGAGAGAATATCGCTCAGGATTTTGATGAGAAACGGAAGCTTCCCGAGAAGGATAAATACGGCAAATTATTAAGCAGCATAAAGGACTTCCTCGTCAGGATTTTTTCGGCTAAAATAATTTTTGAGTGATTTAATCCGCGGAGAAGAAACCTTAATTTGGTCTAGGCTGCGGTCGATGGGTTTATCGATTAAAGATTGGCCATGGCTTTGGTTATGGCCGGGGCGTCATAAAAAGCAAAAATTAAACAGAACTCGCCTTAGTTTCTTTTTCTTTTTCTTTTTCTTTTTCTTTTTCTCTTTCTCCTTGCTTGGCGCCTATTTTTTTTCCCCGCTCCCAGGCTCGGCTGGAAGCGGTCCTCCGAGAGATTTCCCTAATGTTCTCCTTATCACTATAGATACACTGCGGGCTGACCGGGTCTCATGTTACAGCGATAAATTTCTTCAGACTCCGGCCATAGATTCTTTGGCCAGAAGAGGTGTCCTCTTTGAGAGAGCTTTCGCTCATGTCCCGATTACTCTTCCCTCCCATGCTTCCATTCTCCTCGGGCTTCTTCCTCCTAATCACGGGGTCAGGGATAACGCCCGGTTTCGGGTAAAGCCTGAGCTAACGAGTTTAGCTGAATTCCTGAAAGCCCATGGATTTGCTACCGGTGCCTTTGTCGGCGCTTTCCCGCTTGACTCCCGTTTTGGCCTGAACCAGGGCTTTGATGTCTATGATGATTCTTTCCCTACGCAGCCTTCTTTACCGCTTACTTTTAGCGAGAGAAAAGCAGAGGAGGTGGTGGGAGCAGCAGAAAAATGGCTCCAGGAGCAACGCTCTCCTTGGTTCTGCTGGGTTCATCTCTGGGACCCGCACTCCCCATACATGCCGCCAGAAGCCTATCTTAACCAATTTAAAAACGACCCTTATTCTGCGGAAGTAGCTTATGTGGATGCCCAGCTGGCGAAATTATTTTCTTTTCTGGCTGACCGCCAGGATCTCGCCCGAACCATCATCATTTTCACTTCTGACCATGGGGAATCCTTAGGAGAGCATGGCGAGCTGACCCATGGTTATTTTGCTTATAACAGTACGCTCTGGGTACCGCTGATCATTGCTGGCCCAGGAATAAAGCCGCGGCACGTAGATGACTTTGTTAGTCACATTGATATTTTCCCGACTGTTTGCGACCTCCTTGACCTAAAAAAGCCGCCCTTCCTGGAAGGAACTTCCCTTCAACCTCTTATCCAGGGAAAAAAGATTAGGCCTTATCCCATCTACATTGAATCTCTGGATGCCTATCTTAACCGGGGTTGTGCTCCCCTTTATGGCTTAATCGACGAAGGGAAAAAGTTTATTGACCTCCCTCTGCCAGAGCTTTACGACTTAAACCAAGATTTTGGCGAAAATAAAAATCTCATTCCTGAAGTTGATTTTCGACCCCACCAGAAGAAGCTCCGCGAGATGATGGCGCGAATGCCTGGGGCAGGTGAGGTTGCCTTTACTAAGCCGGTGGACCAGGCTACCCTCCGGAGGCTCCAAAGCCTGGGTTATATCATCTCGACCACGCCGCCAACCAAAAAGACCTATGGCCCTGAGGATGACCTGAAGAATTTTCTTCCCCTGCAGCAGAAATTGGAGAGAGCCATAATTTTATATGACCTGGGAAAAAAAGAAGAAGCGGTTGAGTTTTTGCAGCAGGTCGTTACCCAGAAGAAAAATTTTGGTGCTGCTTATATTTACTTAGCTCATATCCTTTATTCTTTAGAAAAGGCGCAAGAAGCTCTTCAAACCTTGTCCGACGCCTTTCGCCTCAACCCGCTGGACCATAGCTTAGCTTCAGCCTATGGCTTGTACCTGGTCAGAGAAAAGCGATATGACGAAGCCATACCAGTCCTGGAGCAGGCTATTAATCTCTATGAGGAAGACCCGGATAATTGGGACCAGCTGGGCATTGCCCTCTGGCGCAAGGGTGATTTGAAGCGAGCTCGGGAGGCCTATGAAAAGGCTTTGTCCCTTGACCCCTCGCATGCGCTTGTTCTTTCCAACCTGGGGGCGCTTTATCTTTCCATCTATTTTCAGGAGAAAAATAAACCTGAGCTGGAAAAAGCCATCGCTTATTTTGAGAAAG
>FWPV01002023.1_pt1 | contig 27741 bp, 20 predicted proteins | sample 2228371 | NCBI WGS metagenome assembly FWPV01 (sample SAMEA103939776, study PRJEB20133) | metagenome
ACCCAATGCCTGTTGAAATGACGTCAAACTCTCCGGAAACAAAAATTTCACCTGAAACCGCAGCCGCCATCGGTCTGGCCCTGGCCATGCATGTATGGGTTGAATCAATGCCGCCAGATCGCATTGTTCCAAATACGACGGGCTCTGATTTTTCTCCCTGGGCCATCGACGGTCGGAGGCGCTTGATGGCCGGAAGGAGTATTTTTTATCACCGGCGATCCAAATGATGTCAAATTCATTAACCGCAATCTGATAAAAAAGAGGTGGTTGCCCATGAAATACAATATTTCCATAAAAAACCAGAAATTTGAAATTGAAATCGGAGAAATTCACCAGGGGTTGGCAAAAGTAAAAGTCAACGGGGTTGATTATGATGTCCGGTTTGAAAATCGTGAAGAAGGAAAAGCAAGGCCGCAAACGCCATCCAAACCAGTGGCGCATGCGGCGCCTTCAGTCCAGCCACTTCCTGGGGCCGCCGCCCCTCAGCCGTCGCCAAATGCCGACCCGGGCAATATCATCAAAGCGCCCATCCCGGGGCTTGTCCTTGATGTAAAAGTTAAAGTCGGAGATCCGGTGACCGCAGGCCAGACTGTCATTATTATGGAGGCCATGAAAATGGAAAACCGCATTACCGCTACTGTTTCCGGAACCGTCAAAGAAATTTTTGTGCAAAAAGGCTCTGAGGTCATGACCGGCATGACATTGATGATTATCGAATAATACCATGCCTTCCCTCCAAATCAATCTCTACCATCTTTATGCCATATCCTATTCCCGGAGGTGTTCTGTCACCATGCCGTATTGATTTCAAATAACAATTCTGCTGCCGCAATCACCCGGAATGCCGGGAATATTTATGACAAATACGGTTTTTTGATTGTCAATACGCAGGCGATGTCCATTCTAGGATATTGAGCACCGACTTCTGATAATTTTTTGTTAAAACAGTCACGGCCGGCTATTTTGATTTCAAAATATATGCCCCGTTCCATCCCGGCCCAGGCGGAGTTTCCCGATATTCTTCACAACGGTCCATAAGCACCCGGCTGGGCGTGTCGTTTTGAACCGCCATAAGTGCATTTTTAAAATATCCAATCGCCAGATCCCATTTCTGTTCCCGGTAGGCGTTGAGTCCTTTTTGGTAAAAGTCGATCATGTCCAGCATTTCCTGTTTAACTTCGCCCCTGGCGCCGATCAGCTGGTAAATTTTCACCGGCCGCTCCTTGCCCACCACATTGACGGCATCCAGTTCCCGGGCCACCATTTCTTCCTTGACATCCTGATACGTGGATTCGCTGATCATAATATACGTGCCGTAGACTTTGTTGACGCCTTCCAAACGTGCAGCGGTATTGACCGTATCCCCCATCATGGTGTAATCGAAACGATTTTTGGACCCCATATTGCCCACCACCGCCGGCCCACTGCATAATCCAATCCGCATCCGGATCGTCAATTGCTTTTCCCTGTGCCATTTTTCCCGAAGCACTTCCAATCGCTTCTGCATCTGAATACAAGCCCGGCACGCGGCCAGTGCATGATGGTCAATGGCCACGGGCGCGCCGAACATGGCGATAATGGCATCCCCTTCAAACTTATCCACAGTCCCCGCATGGGCCACAATAATATCGGCCATTTCCGTTAAAAATTCATTTAATAATTCCACCAAGGCTTCCGGGGAAAGCTTTTCGGAAATCGTGGTGAAGCCTTCCAGATCTGAAAAAAAAGCCGTGATTTCCCGCTTCTCCCCCCCCAGCACCAATTTTTCAGGCGATTTGATGAGCTGGTCCACCACTGCAGGGGAAACATAGGTGGAAAATGCGTTTTTGATAAATCGCTTCTTTTCTTCTTCAACCAGATATCGGTAAACAGAAATCACAATATAAACCATCAGCATCAGTGCGGTTGGATAAACCATGTTTAACACGATCCCTTGCCGGGCGAAAAAATAAATGCACAAAAAATTATAACCCAAAAGGATCGTCACTGCCATACCGGCTCCTAACAAAACATTGACTCTGGGAACGATAAAGCCCAAAACAAGACCAGCTCCCAACATGATCATAAAATCAATATAGGCGCCCCAAGCAGGAAAAAAAATAAAATCCCGGGTCAGGATCGTGTCAATTAAATTTGCATGGGCCTCAACACCCGGAAAATCATTGGCAAAGGGCGTCACCCGCAGATCATAAATGGCCACTGCCGTGGCACCCACGAGCACGATTTTGTCTTTTAATTGATCTTTGGAAATCCGCCCATTGATGATATCCGTGGCGGAAATATGCGGAAAGGTCTTGGTGCCGCCGCGATAATTTATCATGATTTCGCCTTTTTCGCCGCACGGCACCGATCGATCGCCAATATACAATCTTTCTACGCCGTAATCTGCCACCTGAACCGACACAGGCGCCTGCCAGTAAGCCGACAATGCTTGGATGGATAAGTTGAGGTAAAGGCCTTTGTTAAATTCAAGGATCGCAGGGATCCATCGGAGTACACCGTCATTGTCCGGGCGCATATTAAAAAATCCGCTGGACCGCGCGGCATTGGATATCTTTGGAATGCTGGGCTCCGGCGCATCCACGGTGAAGAATTCGGTGTGAAAAGCCGCCTCGGATGCATACTGAACCTGCCTGATCCTGGAATTCTGGATAAGTGATTCATGAAGCTTCACCTGAGGTTCATCCAGATGTTGAATATCTTTTGCCCGTTCATGGAAAAAATATCCCAACACCACGCAAGCCCTTGAATTGGTGATGGCATCCGCCAAAATTTGATCTTTATCCTGCAAACGGGAAAGCATATCCAAATACTCTGCAATGGCAGGATCTATATGGCCGTTTTGAAGCAGTCTCTGATAAATGGTTGTCACCAGCCCTTTGTTGCCGGTGTTATCTGGTTCGGGAAAAACCATATCCAGTGCAATGACCCGCGCGCCGGCTTCTGAAATTTTGGAGATTAAATCCGCAATTTTTTCCCGGGGCCACACCCATCGGCCCTCCTGATCAATACTTTTTTCGTCAATGACGGCCAGTGCCACCGTGGGGGTGGGAGATTTTTCACCCCGCGCCATAAATCTCAAATCAATGGTTTTTAATTCTATTAAATCCAAAAAAGGGATACGGATAAAATAGGAAAGGATGCCCAAATAGATAATCATGAGAGTTAAAAGCGTGGGAGAAACGTTCACTGGCTTTCTCATGGCAGAGACGCCTTTATGTAATGATATTTTGAGATAATGGCCCTGCCAGCCGTCTTAACCCCATTGGGTTTTTAAAAATTCCCGCTCGATCAAATCCGCCAATGGGACAATTTCATTGAATCCAAAAACGGGTTTACGGCATGGGATATCTGCGTCCGTGACCAGGGCCACCAGCAGGGGGTCATTGACACATAACGGCATTTTGGAAATCCCAGAGCGGAATATTTCAATTTTGGGTTTATGGGAATTTTTATACCCCTCTGCAAACACCACATCCATGGCTGAAAAAAAACGTTCAAGACCCTCCAATTCTTCCTGGGGACCTTGGGGCGGTGTTTGTCTTTTTTGAATTACCGCGATTTTTTCTGCCGAAGAAACCGCCACCATATCGGCGCCCGCTTCAAAATGGCGCCAGCTGTCTTTTCCCCGGGTATCTAAGCTGGATTCATGGACCGCGTGTTTGACGGTTCCCACCCGGTATCCTCTTTTTTTCAATTCCGGCACCAATTTTTCAATGAGGGTGGTTTTCCCGGCATCTGCGTATCCCACGATGGATATTAACGGCGGCATTGAATGATTCAAACCTCAAATGCTTTAGATTTAAATAATGAAGCATAATTTGCTTTCTGAACCTTAAATCCCGCCCCAATACCTTGTCAAGGCCAAAGTCACCTATGACCCCGCCCAAAAAACGTTCGTAAATCCCTCTTGACTTTATAAAAATCTTCTGAATACAAATCCGGCCAACCATTATCTCGTATACCACACAGCAGGCCGAAGAAGCTGTGGTTGCCACTGGGAATGCTTCCGTGATTCGGATGGGCATAAAAAACATCATAAGATGGCCGCAAAAATCCGGCACCAGAATTGAAACCAGGTCAAATTCAGCAAATAAAAAAATACGGGCGACTCAAAGGCGATGATATGAATGCCAAGAGATGGGGTATTGTAATTTGGATTGTCGGAGTGATTTTTTTATGGATGCCGTGCACGGAGAAATCCCATGCATCTTTATTAGATTCATCCGAATATCCCCTTGAAAACGTCAAACCGGAATGGTGGGAATCCAGCGGATTCATTTATTTTCAGATTCCCGCAAGGATTCTTTTTAAGCTTGAAAAATCCTTAAAGCAAGATGCCCAAAAAATTTCAGGCCACGCATGGGCTGAATTTGACCGAATCGGCAAGATCTTTAATCCCTTTAACCCAACATCCCAGGTGGCTGTGTTCAACAATGCCAATAAAAAAACGCCCGTACCTGTTTCAAGGGATATTTTTAATGTGATCGGCCAATCCATAGATATCTGGAAAAAAAGCAACGGCGCCTTTGATCCCACCCTCATGCCCATCAAAAACCTGTGGCGTCTTGCGGAAAAAAATCAAAAAATTCCGGGCAATACAGACATTTCTGCGGCATTAAAGGCCTGCGGATTGGATAAAGTCCACTTGTTAGAAGGACCTGAGCCGAGAGTCGCAACCGATCATCCGGATATCATGTTTGATTTTGGTGGAATCGTCAAAGGATATGCCGTGGACCGGGTTCGCGAGCTCTTGATTGCCGGAGGGGCAACCGCCGGCCTGGTGCAGCTTGGCGGCGAGATTTCCACCTTTGGTGACAATGACGGCGCGCCATGGCGCATCGGGATTCAACATCCAAAAGAAATGGGAAAGATCTGGGGAATCGTGTCCACCCCAGGCCCATTAAATATTTCCACCAGCGGCAACTACATGCAACCCATTATCATTCAGGGCCGGTCTTTTTATCATATTTTTAATCCCAAAACCGGAAAGCCGGTTTCTGAAAAAATTCTCGGGGTCACCACATGCAGCCCGGACGGCAGAATCGCCAATGCAAATTTAGATGGTTCCGCTACAGCAATCACAGTTTTGGGAAGCAGCGCCGGCATAACCTTTGCCCAACAAACCGGCATTGAGGTCCTGATTCTTTTTGAAAAAAAAGAAGGCAAGATCGGCGAAATTCATACCGCCGGGTTTCTCTATGACAAGGAAACTCAACATTAAAGCGAAAAAAATCCCCGGACTGCATGTGACACGTATGCCGGGGATTTTTTATATCGAATAGGTCCTCAATCGCCGATGCTGGAAATAAAGCACCCGCCGCCCCCGCCGCTGGAGTGGCGATTGATCGTCACAGACACCTGATCAGAATCGGTTCTGCCGCTGAAATCTTCAACCGTTAATTTAAAACTCAACGCAGAAGAATCCTTGGAAATTTTTGGGGCTTCAAAAGAAGGTTTCTGAAATGAAGGATTTGAAAGAATAACAGCGACCCCACTCATCTGTTCCCAGTGATAAGATTTAATTCCGTCATCCGGATCAAAAGAACCAGAACCATCCAGCATGACAATGTCACCTTCATTTACAACTTGATCCGGTCCTGCTTCAGCCACAGGCGGGGTTACAGACGCTTTAATGGAAACTTTAACATCATCTGCTGATCGCAATCCATTCTGGTCAAAAACCTCCAATTGAAATATCAACTCATTCTGAAGGGCATCATAGGCTGGGGCAGTAAACGTCGGGCAGGCAGCCCCGGGATTGGACAAAGTTATCTCGGGTCCGCTGACTTGGGTCCAGAGGTACCGTTTGATGGTGTCATCGGCGTCTTTTGAACCTGAACCGTCCAGTGTCACGACATGTCCTTCATACACAATTTGGTCTTGCCCGGCATTGGAAACCGGCGGGATCCCGGACTCCTCAACGGTTATCTTCACAGTGCCCGTATCTGACCTCCCACCCGCATCTGTAACTGTTAATTGAAATTCCAATACAACGTCTTTTGAAACTTTAGGCGCATAAAAAGTTGAAATAGCTTTATCGCTGTCTATTAAAGTCGCCGCTGGCCCCCTGCGCTGAGCCCAATGATAGCTTACGATATCACCATCCAAGTCTGAAGAAGCAGAACCGTTTAACATCACCATCGTCGTTTCTTTAACTGACCTGTCTTTTCCCGCATGGGCCATGGGGGGATTGGCGTTGTTTTCGACGGTTATCGTCACTTCGTCCGTACTGGTCTGATTGGCTCTGTCCGTTACCGTCAATTGAAAAACCAATTCTTTACTTGTTCCTGTAAAGGAAGGTGCGATAAAGGATAAAGCCGGTGTGTTACTATTTAGGAGTATAACCTTTGGGGCTCCGATCTGAGCCCAGTGGTATTTATCAATTCCGTCATCTGTATCAGAGGAGCCTGAACCATCCAGAAAGACCGTATCTCCCACCTGAACGGTTTGATCCAGTCCCGCATTGGCCATGGGCGGATCATTTTTCCAAGTCACAGTTACCTGGTCTGCACTTGTATGCGCGGCATCATCGGTTACGGTGAGTTGGAATGTTGCGGATCCAGGTACAAAAGGCGCCATAAACGAGGGCTTCGCAATGTCATCGGCCCAAAGCACAATGGAAGAAGGGCCATTGACAATATCCCATTTGTAAGCGAATAACTTCTCTTCAGGATCATAGGTTCCTGATCCATCTAATGTCACGATGCTGCCTGCGGAGACCGTCTGATCGGTTCCAGCCTTGGCCATCGGCGGCTTGCTGGCGGCGACGTAGGATTTACTCACCACATATATCAAGACCTCATCAGAACTTTTACGATTGGTGTTGTCAATAATCGTTAGCTCAAATTTCAAAACATTCATATTCAGTATTTCACTGTTCACTGGTGGCGCAGAAAAAGTGGGTTTCATTTGTGTGGTGAATGTTGGATTAAACTCGCTGCTACCTGATAATACCACTGAAGGGCCTTCTTTTTGCTGCCACTGATATTGTTTAATTCCGTTATAAGGAGCTGAAGATTGGGAAGCATCCAATTGAACTTTGCTCCCTGTGATCACAATCTGGTCAGGCCCTGCATCTGCTCGAAGGCCATCCGAATCTCCCACAGGCTTCACATCTATGTTCGTTGTAGCGTATGCGCTTTCGCCTTTGGCATTTTTCACCATTAATTGGGCTCGAATCCTTCCGGTGACAGACGGAGCAATAAAACTTGCAATGGCAGTTGTGTCATTTGAAATGGTTATTTCTAATTTATCTATGCCATCTGAAGTTTCTATAATAGACCATTGATAGATTTTAATAGAATTTTCGATGGATATTGAATTTGAACCGACCAACTTTACATTTTCACCATATCTAACTGTTTGATCAGGGCCTGCATCAGCTCTAATCGTCGAAATAATTTTTATATCAACTATATCTGAAGATGATAGACTACTATTTGTTTTTTTAGCCACTGTCAGCTTAAAAGTCAGGGTTTCTCCCCCTTTAGGCACAACAGGAGCTGTAAATGTTGGTTTTTCCGATGTGTCGTCGGATATTACAACTCTTGTCCCGCCAGTCTGCGTCCATTTATATGTTAATTCGCCCCCGTCCGGATCATAAGACTTTGAACCATCCAACTGCACTACACTCCCCGGTTTCACCGTTTGATCAGGCCCTGCATTGGCGACAGGCATCCGGTCCGCACTGATTATAACTTTTATCTCATCTGAAGATGATAGACTACTATTTGTTTTTTTAGCCACTGTCAGCTTAAAAGTCAGGGTTTCTCCCTCTGTAGGCACGACAGGAGCTGTAAATGTTGGTTTATCCGATGTGTCATTAGATAATGCAACTCTTGTCCCCCCAGTCTGTGTCCATTTATATGTCAATGCCCCTCCGTCCGGATCATATGACTTTGAACCATCCAACTGCACTACACTCCCTGGTTTCACTGTTTGATCAGGCCCTGCATTGGCGATAGGTAAATGGTCATTATTTCCGGACTTAACGAAATAAGCCGTAATTTCATGGGGTTCATTATGTGTATATGAAACCTGATCTAAATTTTGTGAAAATTCAGATATCAAAGGATTTGTTTCCCAATGGTCAAATTGATAACCTGAACTTGCTATTGCTTTAAGGTATACCTTGTCACCTTTATCATAACACTCTGCGAATTCTTCAGGGGGAAAATATTTGACATCATCCTCTTTACCATAATAATCTATCACATAACTTTTCACCGTTCCGCTGCCGCTTGGGCTGACATACACGGTCAACCTGGGGCCTGCTCAATTAGCCTCGGCATCTGCGGGGAAAACACTCAACATTACCTGAACTGATATGCAAATGATTAAAAACGAAATGATTTGAATCAAGCACCCATTTGCCTTTTTCATAATCTATAGATCTCCTTTGGTGTTATGCTTCCTTTTATCATTTTGATGTGGCACTGACGCAATCCGTCCATACGGAATAGCCATAGCTGATCGGCGGCCGCGAGCGTACAAAAGATCGAATCCGATAAGAATAATCACCGGGCGCAAGTCCGGAATTCACCCAGGACGCCACATTTGGCCCTACTGTCGCCACCAGTTCCCATTGGCCTGCTGATGTGCATGAACCTTTTTTTCGGTAAATCTGAAACCCTCCTTCATTGCTGCTTTTATCGGTCCAGGTCAGCCTGATTCGACCGGTTGCGGACAGCCCGACAGCGGTTAAATCGGCCGGCGCAAATGGCACAATGGCTGTATTGGACCGGGGGGAGCAGCCATTGGCGTTGCAAGCAACCACATAGTATTGATAGGTGGTGGCTGTCTGATTGCCTGCGGCGGCTGTATCCGTGTAACTGACTGTATTTGATTTCAACGAAGCAAATGATTTCCATCCAGCGCCAATATTTCGAAAAATTTTAAATTCAGTCTCATTATTGGCGCTATCCACCCAGGCAAGATTGATTTGCCCAGGAGATGAAGACAATGCCGTTAGACCATACGGCGATCTTGGAGTGCCCGCAATCCCTGTGGTAACGCTGTCGCAATTAGAATAATCCGAATCCCCGCCGGGTCCTGTGGCCCTGACTCTAAACGCATAGGGTTTTGCAGGGGATAAGCCCGATGCATTAAAAGATCTGGCGTTTGCTTCAGTCGTTCCCACTTGCTGCCATGGACTCGTTGAACCACAACCGCCCTCTTTTCGCTCAATCTTAAACCCGGATTCATTGGATGAATTGTCTTTCCAGCCAAGCAACACAGTCGATGAAGAAGTGGCCGTGGCGGCCAGGCCGGTGGGGGCTGCAGGGGATGTTGTGTCATTTGAACTGGCTTGGATGGTAATTTTGACTTTGTCTTCACTTGTTTTTCCACCATTATCCGTTACCATAAGCCGGAATTCGATCCAGCCTTCTTTGTTGGGCGCAACAAACGTCGGGGTTTTTGAGGTGGGATTGGTAAGGGGCGGCATGCTCACGCCGGCGGCCGCGCTCACAGACCAATCATAGGTTAATGAATTGGGAGTTTCTGAATCTGTGGATTTTGAACCGTCGAGGGTCACCAATGTTCCGGGCTTCACGGTTCTATCCGGCCCGGCATTGGCAACCGGCGGCTGATTGGTCCAAATGACATTGACAATAACGCTGTCGGAATCTTTCAGCCCGCCGTTGGTCACGGTCAAAAGAAAAACAAGTTCAACATTGCCGCTGGTCAAATCCGGTGCGGTAAACGTGGGTTTTGCCGCATCCGGATTAAAGCTCACCGTGGGGCCTTGGGTTTGGCTCCAGAAATAAGTGGACCCTGCCGGACCTTGACCGTTCAACGTTACAGTTGAATTTTCATTCACGGTTTGATCCGGCCCGGCATAGGCCAATGGCAGCAGCGATGTACAGATGGTGCCGTCTTCTGCTGTCACAAACGTGTCATATCCAGCAGCCATCCAGTCATCCAACCCATCCGTCATATAATAAATGGATGAAAACCCCTGACCCGCCAGATAATCGGCCGCAGCCTTGCTTTTGACGCCATAGCGATCATAGACCAAAATCTCATTATTTTTGTATGGCGATAAGTTCGAAATGCTGACTTCAAAGGTTTTGGTTGTGTTGTTGAATGGATAATTTTTTGCGCACAGCATATGACTGTTGCCATAATCGGATGCGCTGCTGACATCCAAAACAATCATGTCTTTACTGGTGTTTAACAACTCTTTAACCTGACTCAGCGTTTTGCTTTGAGCCAAAAGCACAAAATATGCGGTGACCGATTCATTTTTGTTCATCGTAATGGTGGTTGTGGCGCTGGCGGCATTGGCCACATTACCGACCCATCGGTCAAATCGATACCCAGCGTTAGCTACAGCCTGAAGATTGACCACGGCACCATTGGGATAATTACAACCTGCTGGAAATTCGCTCCCGTTAAATAAAATTTTTCCGCTTCCTGCGGGGCTCACCGTCCCGGTGAGCTGATTGCTGCCTCACCCGCATGCTGTTTTAGGGAAAATCGTTTGGCTGAAAATTATTGCCAGTAAAAAGACCCCATAGTAAATCGCCTTCATCCCCAGGATCGATTTTTTGCGCATTGGATCCCCTTCTTTATGATTAAGTGTTCATGTGTTGATCTTTTTTAAAAAAAAATTTCTTGAGTATCAATTTTTATTTTTTTATACACTATCACATTGTGGCAGATACCTGTCAATACCTTAATTCAGAAATACAGAAAATTTTTATGATACAGCATTCCTCTTGTCAAACCATATTCAAGATCGGGAATTGTGTTCATCCATTTAAATATTGTTATAAAATCTTTATGTGTATTATTGACACCCTGTTTTTTTTTTAGTAGGAAATTTTTTCCAATTTTTCATGCAAGATCATGCAATATCATTCGCGATGAAGAGTACATTAATATTTTTTGGTGATAAACGCAAAGCACTCTGAGGGAGCGGGGAATGACGCAACACGTTGAATCTGAAAAAAAATCAAACACGGTTGGTTCGGTTATGGTCGTGGGCGGGGGCATCTCCGGAATGCAGTCCGCCATTGACCTGGCCAATTCCGGTTATTATGTCTATTTGGTTGAAAAAACATCCGCCATCGGCGGGATGATGTCTCAATTGGACAAAACCTTTCCCACCAATGACTGCGCCATGTGAGTCATCTCCCCCAAACTGGTCGAGGTCGGCCGGCATTTAAACATCGAACTCTTAACGGGCACTGAAATTCTTTCCTTGGACGGCGAGCCGGGTCGGTTTAAAGCCCATATCCGTCAGGAGCCCCGATACATTGATATTTCAAAATGCACCAGCTGCGGTGAATGCGCCAAAGTCTGCCCCATTGAAGTGCCCAATGAATATGACAAGATGCTGTCCAAGCGCAAAGCCGCCTTCAAAAAATACGCCCAGGCCATTCCCGGCGCATACGCCATCAGCAAGCGCGGGACTGCGCCCTGCAAGGCCACGTGTCCGGCGCACGTTTCCATCCAGGGATATATCGCTTTAATCAACCAGGGCAAATATAAGGAAGCTATTGAATTATTCCGTCAGGACCATCCGTTTCCGGCGGTGTGCGGCCGGGTATGTCATCATCCCTGCGAGGGGGTGTGCACCCGGGGCGACTATGATCAGCCTTTGGCCATCCGGGAGCTGCACCGGTTTTTGGCCGACTGGGAACGGGAACATGGAGAGGCGCCGGTGATTTCTGCACCGGCTCAAAAGCGTCCGGAAAAAGTGGCGGTCATCGGTTCCGGACCTGCCGGGCTCACGGCTGCGGCCTATCTGGCCCAAAAAGGCTATGGGGTCACGATTTTTGAAAAACTGCCGGTGGCCGGCGGCATGATGGCAGTGGGGATTCCCGAATACCGGCTGCCCAGAGATATATTAAACGCTGAAATCAAATTAATTGAGCAGATGGGCGTTGGGATCCAAACCAATGTCACCTTCGGCAAAGACATCACCTTCGACAGTTTAAAAGCAGATGGGTATTCCGCGGTCTTTATGGCCATCGGGCTTCATAACGGCCGCCGGCTCGGGGTTGAAAATGAAGATGCCGAAGGCGTGCTCCAGGGTGTTGATTTCCTCAGGGATGTGGCCATGGGCAAAGACGTCAAGATCGGCAAGGATGTGCTGGTGATCGGCGGCGGGAATGTGGCCATTGACGTGGCCTTGACCGCCAAGCGCAAAGGCGCCCAAAATGTCACCCTGGTGTGTTTGGAAAAACGCGAGGAAATGCCGGCCTGGCAACATGAAATCCAAGAAGCTCTGGAAGGGGGCATTAAAATCGTCAACAGTTTCGGCCCCAAATCCTTTTTCATCGACAAAAACAAAAAGATATCCGGCATTGAGTTTAAAACCTGCACGGCCGTGTTTGACGAAAACAAACGGTTTAACCCCCAATACGACGACAGCGTGTGTGAAGCGTTTTTCGGGGACACGGTGATCATTGCCATCGGCCAATCCGCCAATTTAGACGGCATTCGGGATCAGGGCGTTCCTATAACCCGGATGGGCGGACTGGAGGCTGACCCGGTGACCCTTCAAACCCCATTGAAATGGGTGTTTGCCGGCGGCGATGCGTTTTACGGACCCAAGTCCGTGGTGGAGGCTGTGGCCTGCGGCAAAGAAGCGGCTGAAAGCATCCACCGGTACCTCAACGGCCTGGACTTAAAAGAAGGCCGAACAAAAGAATGGGCGTTTGTCAAGCCCGACATCATCAACGAACCCCATAAAGACCGCACACCGGTCCGATGCCTGGATCCAGCGGCCCGGGAATGCAATTTCCTGGAAGTATCCTTCGGCTATAACGAAGATGAAGCCCGAAAAGAAGCCGATCGGTGTCTGAAATGCGGCATCTGCTCCGAATGCTACCAATGCGTCAAAGCCTGCCTCGCCGGCGCTGTGGATCATAACCAGACCGTCGTGGAACGTGAAATTGAAATCGGATCCTTGATTTTATGTCCCGGCAATGATGTATTCGATCCTGCCAAACTGGAAGATTCCTATCATTATTTATCTGCGGCCAATGTGCTCACCAGCGCGGAATTCGAGCGGATTTTAAGTGCATCCGGGCCCACCATGGGCCATTTGGTCCGGCCCTCGGATCATAAAGAACCCAAGCGCATCGCATGGCTCCAATGCGTGGGATCCCGGGACACCAACCGGTGCGGCAACGGATATTGTTCATCAGTCTGCTGTATGTATGCCATCAAAGAGGCCATGATCGCCAAGGCCCACATAGAAGGAGAACTCGAAACCGTTATCTTCAACATGGATATCCGAACCTTTGGCAAGGATTATGAAAAATATTACCTGCGCGCCCAGCACCAGGACGGCGTGAAATTTGTCAAAGCCAGGATTCACACCATTGATGAAATCAAGGAAACCGGAAATCTGCGCCTGCGGTATGTGGATGAAACCGGCAACCTGAAAATCGAAGAATTTGACATGGTGGTGCTCTCTGTGGGCCTGCAAGTGCCGGCGCACACCATTGAAACCGCCAAACGGCTAAATATCGAATTGAATAACTACCATTTCGCCGCCACCCATCCCTTTACTCCCGTAAACACCTCACGGCCCGGCGTGTTTGCCTGCGGTATTTTTCAAGGCCCTAAAGATATTCCCTCCTCGGTGACCGAAGCCAGCGCGGCTGCCTGCGCCGCCGGCAAGCAACTGGCGGATGCCCGAGGCGCACTTATCCGCACCGTTGAACGGCCTGCGGAAATCCCCGTGGCGGATCAAGAACCCCGGGTCGGCGTGTTTGTCTGTGATTGCGGCATCAATATCGCCGGCGTGGTGGATGTGGCTGCGGTGAAAGCATATGCCGCCTCACTTCCCCATGTGGTATATGCAGGTGAAAATCTTTTTACCTGCAGCCAGGACGCCCAGGAACAGATGAAGGAAATTATCAAGGAGCATCAGATCAACCGGGTGGTGGTGTCTTCCTGCACGCCCAAGACCCATGAACCCATTTTTATGGATACCTTGGAATCCGTGGGCTTAAACAAATATCTTTTTGAAATGGCCAATATCCGCAACCAGAATTCCTGGGTTCATGCCAATTCCCCTGCAGAAGCCACTGAAAAAGCCAAAGAACTGGTACGGATGTCCGTGGCCCGCGCAGCTTCGCTGAAACCATTGCATGAACGGAAAATAGGAGTGAACAAAACCGCGCTGGTGGTGGGCGGCGGTGTGGCCGGTATGAATGCGGCCCTGGGGATAGCGGACCAGGGTTTTCCAGTGGTCTTGGTTGAAAAAGAACCCGAACTGGGGGGCTTGGCCAAACGGCTGACCAAAACCATCGAGGGCATGGATGTTCAAACTTATCTTTCCGATTTGATTGATAAAGTCACCCATCATCCCAACATCGATGTGCTGACCCAATCGATCATTGTGGATTTTTCCGGATTTAAAGGAAACTTCAAAACCGAAGTGCTGGTGGGCCAGAATATGGTCAGCCGCAAAATCGATCATGGCGTGGTGATCATCGCCACCGGGGCCAATGAATATCAACCCACTGAATATTTATATGGCCAGACCCCCCGGGTACTCACTCAAGTGGAACTGGCCCAGCGCCTGGAAAAAGAAAACAGCGCGGCGGGTCTTTCCCAGGTGGTGATGATCCAATGCATCGGCTCACGAAATGAAGACAATCCCAACTGTTCCCGAATCTGCTGCCAGAGCGCTATTAAAAACGCCATTCACATCAAACACATGAATCCCGATGCCCAGGTGTATATCCTCTACCGGGATATCCGAACTTACGGCTTGCTGGAGGATTATTACACCCAAGCCCGAAAATTAGGCGTGATGTTCTTTCGGTTTGACCCGGAAGACGCTCCCCTGGCTGAACCTGGTCAAGATACCGTGACCGTGACGTTCACCGACCATATCCTGGGACGTAAAATGAGCGTAGATGCTGATTTATTGGTCCTTTCCGCGGGCATGCAGCCCGAAGACACCGAGGAATTGGCGGCCATCATGAAACTCAATCGCAACCCGGAAAATTATTTCATAGAAGCCCATGTAAAACTGCGACCCGTTGAAATGGGAACCGAAGGCGTCTATCTCTGCGGCACGGCCCATTCCCCCAAATTGCTTTCCGAATCCATTGCCCAGGCCATGGCTGCGGCGTCCCGGGCTACCACCATGCTGGCCCAGCCCTATCTGACGCTCTCTGCGGTCACCGCCCATGTGAATCAGGAAATGTGCGCCTCCTGTTTGATCTGCGTGAGGACCTGCCCGTATAACGTCCCAAAAATCAATGAAGAAGGCGTCAGTTTTATTGATGATGCCCTGTGCCAAGGATGCGGCGCCTGCGCCGCCGAATGCCCGGCCAAAGCCATTGAACTTAACTGGTATGAAGATGAACAAATTTTAAGCAAGGTGGACGCCTTGCTGGAAGGAGCCTTATGAATTCGGATTTCAAACCCGTGATTCTTGCATTCTGCTGCAATTTCTGAGGGTATTCGGCTGCGGACCTGGCAGGTTCCATGCGACTGAACTACCCCACCAGCATCAAAATCATCCGTGTTCCCTGCACCGGCAAGGTGGATGTGCTTCATATGTTAAGAGCTTTTGAAAAAGGCGCAGACGGCGTCTATATTGTCGGTTGCAAGGAAGGTGAGTGCCATTATAAAAAAGGTAATTATCGGGCGCGTAAACGAGTGGAACAGGCCCAAAAAATATTGAACACCATCGGCGTGGGCGGCGAGCGGGTTCAAATGTATAACCTGTCGTCGTCGGATGCACCGTTGTTTGTGAAATATGCCCAGGAAATGAACGACCGGATCATGGCCCTAGGCCCCAATCCCGTGAAGCTAAAAAAGAAAAAAGCTGCATGAAAACCACCTATAACCCTATGGATAAAGAGAGGTTTCTCCGATGATTGTTGCCGACAGAAAGCCGATTGAGGAGATCATCGAACAGGTCAAAGACTGCAAGAAAATCCTCGTTCTCGGCTGCAATGAATGCGTCACCGTCTGTGAAGCAGGCGGGAAAAAAGAAGTGGGAGTGCTGGCATCCGCGCTGAGAATGTATTACGCCAATCAGGGTGTTGACGCTCAAGTGGATGAAACGACCCTGGAGCGTCAATGCGATCATGAATATCTTGAAGAAATCCGGGATAAAGCCGATCAATATGACGCCATAATCTCCATTGCCTGCGGCGTGGGCGTTCAATTTACTGCGGAAAAATACCACTTAATTCCGGTATTTCCCGGGGTCAACACCTGTTTTTTGGGTGTTACTGAAAAACGGGGGCTTTGGACCGAGCGCTGCCAGGCCTGCGGACAATGTATTTTGGCGTATACCGGCGGCATCTGCCCTGTTTCCCGATGCGCCAAACGGCTTTTGAACGGTCCCTGCGGCGGATCCAGCAAGGGCAAATGCGAAATCAGCAAAGAAACCGACTGCGCTTGGCAGTTGATCATCGACCGTCTGAAAGCCATTAACCGCATGGATCTGTATGAAAAAGTATTCAGCATCAAGGATTGGTCCAAGGATCGGGCGGGCGGACCCCGAAAAGTCATCAGGGAGGATGTAATGATATGAACGTAAAAACGCCAAGTAAACTGGAAAAAATTATGGCAGCCGGGCATTTCGGCGTCACATCAGAATGCGGACCGCCCAGAGGGAGCGATCCAGAGGTCATTCGAAAAAAAGGCGAGTTACTGAAAGGGTATGTGGATGCGGTCAATGTCACGGACAATCAGACTTCTGTGGTGCGGACCAGCAGCTTGGCCACCTGCATCCATTTAAAACTCATGGGGCTGGAACCGGTTCTCCAGATGGTCACCCGGGATCGGAACCGGATTGCCCTTCAAAGCGATATTCTGGGGGCTGCTTCTTTTGATATTCATAACATATTATGCTTGTCCGGCGATCATCAAAGTTTCGGCGACAATCCCCAGGGCCAGAACGTCCATGATCTGGACTCCATGCAATTGGTTCAAACGGTTCGAAAAATGCGGGATGAAGGCAAATTCTTAGGCGGGGATGAAATCAAAAGGCCGCCCAAGATGTTTGTGGGCGCGGCCGAAAACCCCTTTGCCGACCCATTTGAAATCCGGGTGATTCGGCTGGGCAAAAAAATCGAAGCCGGCGCCGAGTTCATCCAAACCCAGTGCATTTATAATATTGACAAATTTGAAGAATGGATCCGGCAGGCCAGGGATCGTGGGCTTACCGAAAAAGTCTATATCATGGCCGGCGTCACTCCCTTAAAATCCGTGGGTATGGCCAAATACATGAAAAATCGGGTGCCGGGCATGGATGTGCCCGATCACGTGGTCAAGCGCATGGCGGACACTCCCAAGGATAAACAGGCGGAAGAAGGGATTAAAATCTGTGTGGAAACCATCCAGCGCCTAAAGGAATGCAAAGGCGTGAGCGGATTTCACATCATGGCCATTGAATGGGAGGAAAAAGTCCCGGACATCGTCAAGGCGGCCGGACTTTATCCCAGGCCCCACATGGATTAAAAATATTTCTTATAATTATCTGACAGCGCCGCTGGATGGATCATCCAGCGGCTTTTTTAAACTTTTCCAGTCCGACGCCCATATTGATTTTTTTCTTGCTTTTCAAATTTTATTTGCATAAATGATATCGTTTTTTATAACCGTCATAGAATAACGGGTGGGACCGCCAACGTGACGGCCGTATACGGCGGCATCCCGATATGATCCTTGCTCTGAGCAATCAGGGCTTTACAGCCAAAAGGAGAAAACAATGAACCGCTACGAAACCATTTTTATCCTGGAATCCGACATTCCGGATGCGGAACGGGAACCGATGATTGAAAAAATCAATGCATTGATTCCCCAGCATCGCGGTGTGCTGATTCTTATGGATGATTGGGGAAACCGCAAACTGGCTTACCCCATCAAAAAGAAAATGCATGGCCGATACATCCGCCTGGATTTTTGCGGAACCGGCCCCCTGGTAAATGATTTGGAGCGATTTTTTCGCTTGGATCACCGGGTGCTCAAGTACATGACCATTCAGCTTGATCAAAACGTAGATCCCGAAGCGGTCCTGGAATCTTTAAAATCAAAGCCGGCGGAAACCGTGGATCAATCCCAAACAACCGGCGAACTTAAACCCGATATGGATCAAGCCGAAGCGCCATCCCTTGAGGCAGAAATCCCACAACCCGAATCCATCACCCAGGAGTAAGCCATGGCATTTCAACCCAAAAGACGATTTTTTCACAGAAGGAAAGTCTGCCGCTTTTGCGCGGACAGCAGCTTGAAAATAAATTATAAAGACACCGGCACCTTGCGCTATTTTATCACAGAGCGCGGCAAAATCATCCCCAGACGGATATCCGGCACCTGCGCCAAGCATCAGCGGGAATTGGCCCGGGAGATCAAGCGCGCCAGGACCATCGCGCTCCTGCCGTATGTCGGCACATATGATGTGTAAGGGCAAACCTTAAAACCGCTGTCTTTTTTTTAAAAGACAGCCCAAAGGAGCCTCACCGGATTGCGCAACGCGTTTCAATATCAGCGCCGGAAAGACATGATTGCCGGGATTGCAATTTTAACGCTGTTGTGCGCCTTTTCACTGGCTGCGCCGATTGTAGGTTTTTTCTGTTTTATTGTGCTGCCTGCACCGGTTGTTTTTTATAGAGTCGCGCTGGGCAGAAAACACTCCGGGATCATGCTCCTTTGTTCCGGGCTTCTCATTGCCCTATTCATGGAGGGCATATCTGTCAATACGCTGTTTCTCTTGACCATGATGGGATTGGGCTATCTGATGGGGGAACGGATTGAAAAAGGAGACCCGGCTGAAAAAATCATTGGATATGCAATGGCTCAAATCGCCGCAGCAGCTGCGGCCGGGCTTATTGTATACGGAAATATTTCAAATATCGGCGCGTTGGGGCTTATTTCCGATTATATCGGCAAAAACATTGACGCAACCATCTCCTTATATCAGGAGATGGGGATGCCGGATGACAAACTCCGAATGGTTGTGGAGAACCGATCGGAACTTCAAAATTTATTGATCCGAATTGTGCCGGGTATGTTTGCCGCGGGGCTGTTGTTTACGTCATGGATGAATTTTTTAATCTCAGGGATGCTGATCCAAAAAAAACTGGGCCGGATGCCGGCCATGGCTCAGCTGAATCAATGGAAAGCGCCCGATCAGATGGTGTGGGGGATCATCGCCGGCATTGCCCTGATCCTTGTTCCTGCGGCCCCGCTGAAAACCTTGGGCCTAAACGCCCTGATCGTATTGATGACGGTTTATTTTTTTCAAGGGATCGCCATTGTGTCTTTCTACCTTGAAAAAAAGAAAATACCCTTGCCGTTTAGAGCGTTGCTCTACGGGCTGATCGGCATTCAGCAGGTTTTGGCCCTGATGGTGGTGGGTCTGGGTTTTTTTGATGTATGGATGAATTTCCGACGTATTGGCATCAATAACAATCATGAATAACTGCCGATGAGGGCGTATTAAAAAAACGCCAAAGGCATACAGATATAAGGGAGGAAGTATCATCATGAGAGTGATATTAAAAGAAACCATTGATTCATTGGGAATTATCGGCTCTGAAGTCACCGTCAAAAAAGGTTATGCACGCAACTACTTGATTCCCCGCGGTAAAGCGGTTTACGCCACAGACCAGAACCGGAAAATCTTTGAACAGGAAAAAGCCAAACTAGAGCTTCAGATCGCCAAAGAGCGGGAACTGGCGGAAGAGATGGCCAAAAAAATCCAGGGGGTGGAAGTAAAACTCACCGCCCGTGTGGCTGAAGAAGGACGGCTGTATGGATCGGTCACAGTGCGGGAGATTGCCGACGCACTTTCGGCCATGAACATAGAAGTTCCCAAACGAATGATCCTGTTGACCGAACCCATTAAATCCATTGGCACCTACAAGGTCCCCATCCGCGTGTATAAAGGGATCAAGCCAGAAATCACCGTGATTGTTGAACCAGAATAATGCCCGGGCCCTGTGGGCCCGGTATGAGAAATCCCTGCAACTTCCATTTGAGGTTACAGCGCTTACATTTTTTTTATGATACAATCATAAAACCGCAATCTATCCAACATGGAATACCCCACGACAAATCAGACCCGTGCGGTTGACATTCCTTGTTTGATATCTGCAAATTTCACCTATTTGCGGACGGTTTTTACCCAATTTAATTAACATCAGGGATCATGGGCGACTCAGCGGTTCAATTTACCCGGGAAATACCTTCAAACAAGCTGCCTCCACAAAATATCGACGCTGAAGAATCCATCATCAGCGCCGTTCTTCTGGATAATCATACATTGTTGGATATAATGGATATTCTGACCCCGGAAGATTTCTACAAAACCGCTCACCAAAAAATTTTTGCGAGCATCGTGGACTTGTTTCAAAAAAGCGAGCCCGTGGATTTGGTGACATTGGCCGAACATTTAAGAAATAAAAACCAGCTCGAAGAAATCGGCGGCGCTGTATATTTGGCAAGACTTGTGGACACGGCGCCGGTGCCGGCCAATGCCAAACATTACGCCAATATTGTCAAAGAAAAATCCTCCCTTCGACGAATGATCACCGCGGCAGCCGATATCACCAACCGATGTTTCGATTCTGGCGCAGATGTTGAGGAAGTCATTGATTATGCCGAGAGCGTGGTGTTTGAAATTGCTGAAAGCAAAACCAAGCCCTCCTATTTTCCCATCAGCAAAATCATTGAATCCAATATTGACGCCTTGGTGGAGCGCCGGGGGAACAAAGCCCTCCTCAGCGGCGTGCCCACAGGATTTAAAAAATTGGATGCACTCACGTCGGGGTTTCAAAAATCGGATCTCATTATCATCGCAGCACGACCCGGCATGGGAAAAACCGCCCTTGCATTGAATTTTGCCAGAAACGCGGCAGTGGATGCCGATGTGCCCGTTGCTTTTTTTTCATTGGAAATGTCCAAAGAGCAGCTTTCCATGCGACTTTTATGCGCGGAAGCCCGCATTGACTCCGCCCGCGTGCGGGACGGATTTTTTTCTGATGAAGACTGGCAAAAAATTACAGAAGCCGCCGATGTGCTGTCCAGCGCGCCTATTTTCATTGATGACTCACCGGATCTCACGCCCTTAGAAATCAAGACAAAAGCCCGCCGGCTTAAAATCGAAAAAGACATCGGAATCATCTTCATTGATTATCTGCAACTGATGAAATCCCGTTTCCGCATGGAACGGCGGGAGCTTGAAATCTCTGAAATGTCACGGGCGCTCAAGGCCCTTGCCAAAGAGCTCAATATCCCCATCATCGCCCTTTCCCAGCTCAACCGCAAAGTGGAAGAGCGTGGCGACAAACGCCCCCAGCTTTCGGATTTACGTGAATCCGGCGCCCTGGAACAAGACGCCGATATTGTGATGTTTATCTACCGGGATGAACTTTACAACAAAGAAGAGAACAACCCCAACAAAGGAATTGCAGAAGTCATTGTGGCAAAACAAAGAAACGGGCCTCTGGGGCTCCAGCATTTAAGATTCATGGACGCATATACCCGTTTTGAAAACCTGGCATATGGTTATGACGATTATGTACCGGCCTTATCCAACCGGTCGGAATAGCCATTATCGTTTAAAATGAATGGATCAATCCATCAAAACAACACGCCGTTGAATCTTCATCAAAAAACTTTCAGAGGTGGATCCAGAACCGGTTTAAATCCGTAATGAAAAAAATATTCGGCAACACCAATGGGTTGAAAGCCACCCAAATCAAATCCCTTGAAAACCTGTATCATTTCAGAATTCCGCCGGAGATGGTGGCAAGTCCTCAAATTCTTAATGAAATCTGCGCCATCTCATTTAAAACCAACCGTCAGGTGGGGGTATTAATTCATCGCACCGGCAAAGTGATCTCGGTCGTCATCGGCGATCATAAAGGGATATTCATACCCGACACCAGCCAATTCAAAGCCCCCCCCGGCAGGCTCAAAGGACTGCGGTGCGTTCATACCCATTTAAAAAAAGAGCCATTGTCCCATGAGGATCTCACCGATTTAACCCTGTTAAAATTGGATCTCATGGCTGCTGTAACCATGACCCTGGAAGGCTTTCCGGATGAAATTCATCTGGCCCATATTTCACCCACACCTTTGAAAAGCCATTTTTACCAAATCCTGGGTCCCATGCATCCGGATGACATGGACATCCATTGCACGGATCTGATCAAAACCATTGAATCAGAACTCTTTAAAATCAGCGCCCTCCATAAGGTGGACACCGGTGTGGAGCGCGCCATCCTCATCAGCGTCACGGCCTTACCCAAATTCAAAGCAGAGGCTTCGTTAAGGGAACTGGATCAATTGGCCCGATCCAGCGGTATCCATGTGGTGGATACGGTTATCCAAGTGCGTCGGGAAACAGATTCCCGGTTCCTGATGGGCAAAGGGAAATTGAGGGATTTGAGTCTGCTGGCCATGCAAAAAGCCGCCACATTGATCATCTTTGATCAGGAATTAAACCCCTCCCAAATCCGAAACATCACAGATCAAATTGACTTAAAAGTCATTGACAGAACCCAGCTGATCCTTGACATTTTTGCCCAGCGCGCCCAGAGCCGGGAAGGAAAACTTCAGGTGGAACTTGCCCAGCTCAAGTATCTTCTTCCCCGACTGGTCACCAAAAACACCGCCATGTCGCGTTTGACGGGCGGCATCGGCGGCCGAGGGCCGGGGGAAACCAAACTGGAAATCAATCGGCGGCGCGCCCACGAACGCATCACGCGCATTGAAAAAGAATTGGAACATGTAAAAAAACAACGCCGGATTCAAAAATCCAGACGGGATAAAAAAGGATTGCCCGTTATTTCCATCATTGGATATACCAACGCTGGCAAATCCACCCTATTGAATTCATTAACCAAAAGCCGCGTGCTGGCTGAAGACCGGCTGTTTGCCACCCTGGATCCATCCAGCCGGAGGATCAAATTTCCCGAAGAAAAAGAAGTCATTATCACGGACACTGTGGGATTTATCCGGGATTTGCCCAAAGAATTGAAAGTGGCCTTCAGAGCCACGCTGGAAGAGCTGGAAAGCGCCGATCTTTTGATCCATGTCATTGACGCTAGCAATCCGGATTATCCGGCCCAAATGGAATCCGTGGAACATATTCTGGAAGAATTGGACCTACATCGAATCCCCTGCATCCAGGCGTTTAATAAAATGGATTTGGTGGATGCCGACCGATTGGCCACAATTTTATCAACCTCCCAGGGCGTCCCCATATGCGCCCATGATCCTGCATCCCTTCAGCCCTTGATTGATCAGATGCAGCAGTTTATGCACCCCCCGCAAGAAACATCCTCATCAAACACCCCATTTCCACGCCCCCATGGAATCCGGTCTGATTCCGGTGATAATATATATTGACGCAATGAAACGCATGGTGTAAGGGGTAGTTATGGAGTTGGATTTAGATTATGTACGCAATGTCGCGGTAGGTGCGGCATATGCCGGTGCTGCTGTTTTAAATCATTATTTTGGAAAACTGATTTCGATTCAAAAAAAAGGCCCGTCAGATCTGGTGACCCAGGCGGATATTGAATCTGAAGCAAAAATCATCGAGGTCCTGCGGTACCGATTTCCGGATCATGATATCCTGGCGGAAGAAAGCGGATTTGCCCCGTCTGTGACGTCAAAGGGGTTATGGATCATTGATCCGTTGGACGGCACCACCAATTTTGCCCACCATTTGCCTTTTTTCTCCATTTCCATTGGGTTTTCGATAAACAGCGAGGTCATGGCGGGGGTGGTGTTAAACCCGGTGTCCGGAGAGCTTTTCTCAGCCGTCAAAGGCAAAGGGGCGACATTAAACGGACGCGCCATCCGGGTGACAGCGGAAAAACAAATCTCTGAATGCCTTTTGGTTACCGGCTTTCCCTATAACCCGGATAGGAATATCAAAACATTGATGAGGCGTTTTGAAAACTGTATGAGGGCCGCCCGGGGGATCCGGCGGCTGGGGTCTGCGGCCCTGGATTTATGTTTTGTGGCCTGCGGCCGTTTTGACGGATTCTGGGAAGAGAATTTAAAGCCCTGGGATACAGCCGCGGGAACGATCATTGCCCGGGAAGCAGGCGCCACCATCACCGATTTTTCCGGTGCGGATTATCAATTGGATATGAATGAAATTCTGGCCACCAACGGCCTGATTCATAAAGATATGGAATTATTAATGAGGACTGGAAACAGTGATTAAAGAAATCGTCAAATCCAGAATTCTGGACAATTATGTGGATTGTTTCGGCGACTTTGATCTGTCGGACACCATTTGCCGAAAATTTTGCGCCATGCGGCTTCGTTGCGCCATTGAGCACAAAGAATTATTTCGAATTGAACAAATTGAAGATATGTTGGCCGCCCATGAGATTGCTTTAACTATTCAATAATAAAACTTCTATGTTGCCCCGGGGGTTGATCCCAAAAACAACAAAAAACATGCAATAGAAACATATTGTTTTTTGTGTGTGATGCACAAAAATCTACATCCGCATTTTTCCGGGGTTTAATATTCCCAAAGGATCAAAAGCCGCTTTGATTCTTTTCATCAACGCCAATGCCTCCGGACGGATCTCCTGGGGCATAAAATCCGCTTTGGTGATCCCAACGCCGTGTTCTCCGGAAATGGTTCCGCCCAGCTGAATTGTAAAATCAAATATTTCCGACACAGCATCCATTGCTTTTTGAACTTGGCAAGGATCTTTTTTATCCAGCATGATGTTGAAATGAATATTGCCGTCTCCAGCATGCCCGAAACTTACCATGGTCAATCCTGTTTTTTGACTTAATGCCTGAATTTTTTCAACCAAATCGGGAATGTTGCTTCGGGGCACCACAATATCTTCATTGATCTTATCGGGACCGTATTGAAACAACGCCGGGGAAATGGATTTTCGGGCTTTCCACAATGCCTCGGCTTCTTGGGAATTTGAAGCGGTCTTGACGTCAACAGCCCCCATGCCAAAACACAAATCCGATATCCGGCACGCAGCTTTTTCCGCTGTTTCCCTGGTGCCGTCCACTTCGATGATAAGCAGGGCTTCTATCGCCTGCCCAAGCCCCAACGGCGCGTAAGTCGCCACGCAGCGGATGGAAGCCTGGTCCATAAATTCAATCGCTCTGGGGACAACCCCCTGCCGGATGATTTCAGATACGGTCTTTGCCGCGGCTTTCATGCAGGAAAAAGAAACCGCCAAGGTCCGAACCGCTTCCGGCAGGGGCAGCAGACGCAGGGTGATCTCCGTGACGACCCCGAGGGTGCCCTCAGAGCCCACCATCAACCGGGTTAAATCATATCCCACCACGCCCTTTGCGGTCTGAACGCCGGTGCGGATGATTTCGCCCGTGGGCAACACCACCTGCAACCCCAGCACATAATCCCGGGTAACACCATATTTAACGGCTTTTGGGCCGCCTGCGCATTCTGCTATATTGCCTCCAAGGGTGGAGAAATCCGCACTGGACGGATCCGGCGGATAAAAAAGCCCTTGTTTTTCAAGGGTTTTTTGAAATTTCCCCGTAATCACACCGGGTTGAACCACGGCGATTAAATTGTCGCGGTCGATTTTCAAGATTCGGTTCAGCCGCGTCATGACCAAAACCACGCCACCAGCGACCGGGATGGATCCGCCGGACATGCCGGTGCCTGCCCCCCTGGGAGTCACGGGGAAAAGATGGGCGTTGGCCAATTTTAGAATATCAGATATTTCCTGGGGGTTTGTAGGAAAGACTATGAGATCCGGTAGATGTTCAATGCCGGTGGCATCATAGGCATACGCAAGGCGGTCTTCTTTTTCACAGGATATCCCATTGTTGCCGACAATTTTTTTGATTTTTTGAATCACCTGGGGGGACAGGGGCATTGCATCGCTACTTCAGGTTTAATTTTTTCTCGATCACGTCAATGATGTTATATAATTCACCTTTTAATTTTAATTCCTTTTCCACGCAATGGATGGAATGGATGACCGTGGCATGATACCGGTTAAAGCTTTTGCCAATGGCCTCAATGGAATGATCCGTATGGCGCCGGCATAAAAATATGGCGATCTGGCGGGGCCTGACAAAGGACTGTTTGCGGGAGACAGACTCCAAATCCTTCACAGATATCCCAAACTGGTCGCACACGCATTTCTTAATGCCCTCAATGGTGATGTTTTTACGGGAAATGACGATATTGCGCACCACACTTTCTGCCAAAGGCAAATCCACAGGAACTCCCAGCAGGCAGGATTTGGTGATCACGCCGATTAATCCGCTTTCCAGCGTCCGGACGTTTTCCGTCAACTCGCCAGCCATAAATTCGATAACCTTTGCAGGAATACAGCAGGATTTTTCTTTGGCCTTTCTCTGCAAGATTCGGACCCGGGTGGTGAAATCCGGTGGATCAATCTCGGAAATCAAACTCTGAGAGATGCGGGATTTTAGATGCTCGCTCATTTTGGGGATTTCTTTTAACGGCGTGTTGCTTGAAAAAATAATCTTTTTGCCGGACTCATACAAATAATCCAGTGTCAAGGCGAGCTCTTCCTGGGTGCGGGTTCTTCCGGAAAGCAGATGGATATCATCTAACAGCAACACATCGCACAGGGTGCGGTACCGATGTTTGAATTCATCGATGGAATTGCGGCGATAGGCCATAACCATTTCATTGGTGAAATCTTCGGCGGTGATATAAAAAACGCGCTCATCCGGAAAAGACGAGAGGATGAAATGGCCGGCCGCCTGGGTTAAATGGCTTTTGCCCATGCCGGTTTGGGATAATAAAAACAGCGCATTTTGGGAAGGCTTTTTCTGGGAGGCCAAAGACAGGGCCGCGGTATAGGCAAAATCACAGTTCTTGCCTACCACAAACCGGTCAAACGTAAAATCTTTTCTTAGCATCCGGCCGTTCTTGGGGCGATTGCCGAGCTTGGGAAGCAGCATTTGCTGGCCGGCGTGACGGAAATCCGCATCAGGGTGTTTTTCGGATTTGCCGTTGCTCCGAAAAACCTCCAGCAAAAACTTCAAATGATCACCGCCCACACGGCAAATCGCTTGTTGAATCTGATCCCCGAAATTGTCCAGCACCCGTTTTTTCAAAAAATTATTCGGACAGCTCAACACGATCTCATCGCCGGAAAGTTTTAAAAAATGAACCGGCTCAATCCACATTTGATACTCATGAGCCGGCGTGTTTTCTTTTAGCACGTCTTTGGCCTTTTGCCATACAGTTTCCATAAAAAACCCCGATCTGATCATCAAAAAATAATGGTGTTATTTCGCCCCAAAATATGACTTGATGCCAACCTTAAATTTCGTTAAAAATGCCATATGCATTTCTACGTGCTTCTTGCAAGAAGGGACAATTTATTACTCAAAAAGGCAATAAAGAAAGATATGAATTACCAAACCTGAAATCATACCCAAATGAAGATGCCCCCTCTTGTAAATCATTGCGATGGTTTGGTCAAGTCTGATAAATCCAGGTTTCTGGAAATGGCGCACAACATTTTAGACAATTTATATCTATTTGAATCCATACGAATTAATTTTCATTAATAGTTCAACTATCGAATACTTCTAACAATTTTTAAAATTCCCCCATATGCGCACAACAAGAAGCTCTTGGCGGTTCTGCCGGCGGGGCCATAAATTTTTTGATGATTTAATTTTCTTGATTTTTCCCGATTTTTTATTGTTTTTTTTAAATCTTTAAATAATAAAAATAATTATATACTTGTAATGATTATAAAAATTTTGGTAATTGATATTGCAATT
>FWPV01004829.1_pt1 | contig 27739 bp, 23 predicted proteins | sample 2228371 | NCBI WGS metagenome assembly FWPV01 (sample SAMEA103939776, study PRJEB20133) | metagenome
ATATTAATATAAAAAATAAAAAAATAAAAAGCAAGTTTTTTTTTAAAATTTTTTAATTTTTTTTCCACGTGAGATGGATATGTATAACATGTTGTTTTTAAATAAAATAAAAAATAATCATTAACTCAACATTCATATTGTTCTTTAATTATTTGCTATAGATCACTGATAAAAACTCCCGCTTACCGTAATATTATCAATTCATAAGAACGGTCGTATCGTTCGAATGGGTTGATTATATAACTTCCCGGAACTCTTAATTCGAAAATGTCTGACGGCCGATTCGGCTTATGGTTGCATTGTCGGGAACTACATATACACCGCTTTCATCAGTGTACCGTTTATAGACGTCGGAGGAAGTATCATAAGGATGCAAGGTGGTAATCGCACCGAAATCGAAATCGACCGGATTAAGTGTTACGGTAAAAGTGTAAAAAACTTCTTTCGATTCACCCGGCTTTGGAAGACCGCCGGTGTAAGTCCATCGCAGATATTTATCGTCTGTTCCGGGAATATCTGCAGAAACGCCGTTGTTTACAGATACATTTGTAACCGTCTGATACCGGTTTGACTGGGCAAGAGGAAGCATCACCACCAATTGGGTAATGACGTCGCCGTTATTATTAATTATCACGCTGTTTCTTATATGATATGTTTTCTGATCAGCGATTAAAACCTTCACGCACATTATTACACTCTGGCAAAATATCATGTTAGGTCTGAAATTCCTCCTTATCATAATCATCTTCATACCGTTAAATAAGTTCTTTCGCTGCTTTGATGGTCGGTTTATATATCCTCAATATCAATCCAAATATAAGATAGGTTTCAGCACGGTTCTAAATCCAAAAAAATTGATAAGAGTTAAATCCCACACTGATGTTAGGTTATTTTTATATTTATTATTCGATAGGAGTTCCGGAATGAAGATATCAAAGAGGCTTATTTTTGTTATTACGGTGTTATTGATAATTGTAGGGACGGTGATGATTTATTTATTGAAGGTACGTAGCCAGATACCTGAGGTGATTTCTGAACCGGCAAAAATAATTATAGACTACCCTTACGAAGGAAGCATTTTTCCTCCGGAATTTCCTGCGCCCACATGGATATGGAGGGATATAAATGATAAGGTTGATTTCTGGGAAATAAGCTTTTCTTTCGGGGATGGATATCCTGCAATCGTAGCTGAAACTACGGGAGAGCGTCTTAAGGTCGGGGAGATCGATCCGCGCTGTGTTTCTCCTACAAACAGGCCGCCGGCTCTTACGCCTGAACAGGCTTCTGCTCACTGCTGGACGCCGACGGATAGTCTATGGGATATAGTCAAAAAACATTCGGTTAATGGTTTTGCAACGGTAAATATCTTCGGACGCAGACGAGACGATTCGAAAAGAGTTCTTTCACAGGGCTGGGTTTCCATCAGTACGTCAACCGATTCAGTGGGAGCGCCGATTTTCTATCGGGACGTTCCACTTATGCCCTCAAAGAACGAAAAAGGTGTTATTAAACCTTTGGACGAAAAAGCGGTTCCGCTTGTCGCCTGGAGGCTACGAAATGTTGCCGAGAAAAAGAGCCGGATACTTATGGAAGGCCTTCATACCTGCGCAAACTGTCACTCATTTTCCGCAGACGGCAAGATACTAGGCATGGATATGGACGGGCCGCGGAACGAAAAAGGGCTTTATGCAATAGTCAAGATACGGCCGAAAATGTCGATCCGCAACGAGGATCTGATAGAATGGAGCACTTTCAGGGGAAAGCTTGGCAGCCGCTTGCGTGTGGGATTTATGTCGCAGGTCTCTCCCGACGGCCGCTATGTTGTAACAACCATTAATGATCCCGGCATAGACCAGAGCGATTATGAACGCCGTAAGAACCCTGTGGATCTTATGAGGAATTACTATGTCGCCAATTTCGACGACTTCCGATTTCTTCAGGTTTTTTATCCTACACGCGGTATTCTTGCTTGGTACAGCCGAAGTACCGGACATCTTCAATACCTCCCAGGCGCCGATGATACGGGTTATGTTCATGCAAACGCCTGCTGGAGTCCGGATGGGAAATATTTGGTTTTTGCCCGGGCAAAAGCTTGTGATGCGTACCCGGAAGGTGAGCAGAAGGCCCGTTATGCGAATGACCCCCAAGAGACACAGATCCGATACGATTTATATCGCATTCCGTTCAATGAAGGCAGGGGAGGCGTACCAGAGCCGGTTACGGGAGCCTCCGACAACGGCATGAGCAACTCCTTTCCGAAAATTTCTCCGGACGGAAAATGGATAGTATTTGTCAAGTGCCGCAACGGCATGTTGATGCGTCCCGACGGTAAGCTTTATATAGTTCCGGCAAAAGGCGGTATAGCCAGGCGTATGAACTGCAACACTCAGCTTATGAACTCCTGGCATAGTTTTTCTCCGAATAGCCGCTGGATGGTTTTTACTTCCAAGAGCCTCTCTCCTTATACACAAATGTTTCTTACCCATATCGACGAATCGGGTAATGACAGCCCTCCTATTCTTATAGAGAATGCAACGGCTGCAAACCGGGCCGTCAATATACCGGAATTCGTCAATATTCCACCCGACGGTATCGAGAAGATCGAAGCGCCTGCCGCCGAATACGCTCTTCATTTCGATCTAGCGCTCGAGGCAATGAAGAATGGTCGTTATGAGGACGCCGTAGAGGAATGGACAAAGACGCTCGAATTTACTCCTTCGGAACCTCTGGTGCACAATAGTCTGGGAGTTGCTTTGATGGAAACCGGAAAGGTAGATGATGCTATCATACAATATCGTGAAGCGATCAGGTTGAATCCGAAATCCGCCGAGGCGTATAACAACCTAGGTGAAGCGTTGGCCTCAAAAGGCAGAGATGAAGAAGCTGCAACATATTTTGAAAAAGCTGTTCAACTTGATTCGGGCAGAACCGTCATTCACTCTAATTTAGGCGTCTTATTCGCCCGCATAGGCAGAATAGATAAGGCGATATATCATTTACAGAAGGTTGTGGAAAATGAGCCGGGTGTAGCCGAAAACCGCAGGAATCTCGGTCATGCGCTGGCTCAGAAGGGAAGATTACAGGAAGCAAAAGTTCAATTGGAGGAAGCGGTCAGGCTGTCGGAAAACAAAGATCCCTTCGCAATGTTTATTCTTGGAAAAGTATATACCGACCTTGGCAGAGCGAGCGAAGCAATAGAGATTGAACGCCGGGCGCTTTTTATTGCGCTTCAACAGAACAACTCCGAACTTAGTGGGGCGATTATGACGCATTTGGATCGGATAAATACTTCCCGGAAATAAATGCAAAGTAGTATGGCGCATGCCAGAAAGTAAATAATTTTTTATATATTCCACAATGTAAACGAACAAATAAAATCTTTTTACGGACAGAAGCCAGGTCGGATCACAAAAGCGGTTTGCTGTTTAGTAACTAATAGATAATAAACCATTGTATTGAATTTCAGAACTGATCACTCTTTTTTCTCAAGTGCTACGTCGATCGTCTCTAGTAATTGCTTCACTTCGAAAGGCTTGGGAATCATGGCGCAAAAGCCGTATTTACCGTAATCCGACATTACAGGATCATTTGAATAACCGCTGATTACGATTGCCCTGGCGTCAGTGTCCACCGACAGAATTCTGGATACGGTTTCCTTACCGCATTCTCCGCCGGCAATAGTCAGATCCATTAATATCACGTCAAAACGACGTCCTTCATTTAGGGCTTTCGAGTAAGAGGAAACCGCTTCGGCGCCGTTGAACGCCTCGAGCACTTCCATACCTTCCGCCTTCAGGATTTTTGATATTACAACCCTTATTATCCGATCGTCATCCATAATCAGGACACGCGCGCCTTTTCTTTTGTCAACCTTCTTTTTAACGGTATCCTGTAAAGGCATTTTATCGCTGGAGGGGAGATAGAAGGTAAATGAAGCGCCTTTAACGCCGTCGGAATCGGCCTGAATATGTCCTCCATGTTTACTTATTATGGAATGGGCAATTGTCAGCCCGAGTCCGTTTCCCTGATTTTTTGTGGTGAAATAAGGGTCGAATATCTTTTGAAGATTCCGGCGGGGTATGCCTGTGCCGGTATCGGACACCGTTACGCGAACGTACTTTCCGGGTGCAACTGGAGCGGCGCCCGCTCCTTCAACGACAATGTTTTCAGCCGAGATACCAACCTCCCCTCCGCCGGGCATGGCCTGTTTTGCATTGATCAGAAGGTTTATGAAAACCTGTTCCATCTGGCCTATGTCAACGTCAACCGGAGCAAGGTCGGGCGCTATTCTGAGTTTGCAGGAAACGTTAGACCCCCTGAGGCAGAAGCCGGCGCAGTGCTCGATGATCTCGCCAAGCAATGCCGTTTTTTTCACCGGAAGTCCGCCGGTGGAAAAGGTAAGGAACTGATTTGCAAGGCGCCGCGCATGAAAAGCCGCGGCTTCTGCGCTTTCAAGCGCTTCCAATGCCGCTGCGCGGTCGGTATTGGCTCTTTTCGCTATTGAAATGTTTCCGATAATGCCGGTTAGAATGTTGTTGAAATCGTGCGCCAGCCCGCCGGCCAGCGTACCGAGGGACTCTAATTTCTGGATCCTGAGAGCTTCAGCCGATTCCGCCTGAACCGCTTTCGCGGAAATTATGTTGGCTAATTCGAAAAGCAGGTTGCGTTCCCGTTCTTTCCACCGCCGGTTTTCATTGCGATCCGCGAACACTATTATGCCGTATGGTATGTCGTGAAGGTTGCATGACATTCCGAGTAAAGAACCGGTTCCGCTCTCTCTCAAAAGCTGCGCCATTTCTTTCCCGCCTGTTCTTTCAAGATCGTTTATATTCAGCTCGATCCACCCTTCTCCTGCATAAGCGGCCCAGAGCGAATAGGGTATTTTCAAACCGAGCACCGACACCTCGCCTTCCGGTATCCATTCCCTTTTGCAAACTGCATTCCGCGAGATGCTTTCTATCTGGAAGTAACATACGCCCGTCGTCCGGATTATCGGCCCTATGATTTCGAGCAGTTTTCCCACCAGAACTTCCATATTGCCGGTCCATACCAGCGCATGGTTCCATATTTCGGCCCGAAGTCGTCCGAAGGCTCTTTCTTCTTCAAGCTCATGTCTTGTCTCCGCCAGCTTATCGATCAGAAGATTAAGACCGGAGTAAACTTTACGGAATTCATCATTGCAATCGTCCGAAAAATCGATGTGTTTAGAAAAATCGTCGTAAGAGATTCGCGAAATCATTTCAATTATTTTTGCTATGTTTCTATGAACCGAGTCACGATACGTATTGGAATCATCGGAGTTTGCAGCCATGATTGAACCTTTTCGACGAAAGAAACTTGGAGAATTTTTATATGAACTGCAAATTAAAATAAATTACAATTCTGTCTATACAAAAAGTATCGCTCCAGGCCGTTCAGACATAAATTTACATTAATGAAGAAAGTTATTGAAAATATTCCGGATTTTTTTGCCGCCCTCCAGTCTGAATTGCGGTCAATCCTTGCCGTTCATCGGACTTTTTTATTTTTCCGCTGAGGTTTCCCCTGCGGCCTGGGATGCTGCCGCTGAAAGGTTGCTATTGATTATATATGGTGTAACGAAAATAATAAGGTCTTTTTTCTCGCGGTTTTTCACCGATCGCTTGAAAAGGTTACCCAGAAGCGGTATGTCTTTGAGTACCGGAATTCCCTCCTCACCGCTGCTTATTTCATTTGATGTAAGCCCGGCAATAACCACGGTTTCTCCATGGTTGACCACAACGTTTGTAACTGCACTTTGTTCATTAATAACCGGTGTTCCGTCGGGTTGTCGCACATACGATTCTTTCTTCGGGTTGAGCTCGAGCAGGATGCGGCCTTCGCCTGAAATGTGCGGTTTGACGATAAGCTGGGTTCCGGCGTTGATCATTTTTACTACGGTATTTCCCGCTTCGTCGAGGTATTTGACAGGAATCTGCTGACCCATGAAAATTTTTGCTTCCTTGTTGTCGATTGTGGTGATCTGAGGCTGGGCCACAATTTCGCCTTTGTTTTCGCCGTATATATATTCGAGCGCTGCAGTAAGGTTCTGCTGGTTTATTATTCCGTATGTAATACGTTCAAGAGCTCCTGCAACCACTCCACCGGCGCCTGCAGGCTTCGGAAGGTGTTCGGCCTCCACTCCCTGTTGCCCGTCGGTATACCCCCAGTGTATTCCCAGCCGCTGAACAACGCCGGAGCTTACTTCGATTATTTTGCACGATATGGAAATTTGTGCTGTTTCTACGTCGAGCTGTGAGATCGTTTTTCGTATCTGATTGATATTCTCGTCGGTATCGTAAATAATAAGCGAGTTTGTATGCTGAATAACCGTTAGTTTGCCGCGTGAGGAAAGAAGCGGCTGGATGGCTTTCTCGATATCGGTTGCGGAAATGTGTTTCACCTGGATTATCTGACGTTTGAGGGGACTGAGCTCCTCTGTTGCTTTATAGGAGGATGCGTTTTCCATCACGCGTTTTTTCTGCTCCTCATTCGATAGAATATAAAGGTAAGAGCCTTCGTTCGATATGGTAAGATCGAGGAGTTTACAGACGATCTCGAGTATTTCCCTCCATGTTTTGTTTGAAACCGTCAAGGATACCGACGATGTAATCTTTTCGCTCACTACGATGTCTACTCCGCTGTAAGCGCTCAGTTGCTTACAGATCGATTGAACTTTGGCGTTATGGACTTCGTAATGATCTATGACGCCGCCCCTTCCCTTGAGATCGGAAGCTATGGTGAATGCGGCGACGGCACTGCCGATAACGGCCAAAAACGTCGAATAAAATCGGCTTTTCATTTTTTACTCACTTCCTTCCCGGGTGACCGCCCGTATAGTTCTAATGTGAAAGATCTTGAAATACCGTATTCGGTAAGCAGGAACACTATTTTATCCCGATATATCTTCAATACTTTTCCTCTTTCAACCGGGTCGTATTCACGCAAGACAAAAGGTTTGTTTTCGTTTTGAACGTCTTCGCATAGAGCTATACGGTCCTGATCGTCGAAAAGTATCCCTACAAGAGCAAGATTCTCGACAAAGGGAAGACCTTTTGCCGAAACCGAACTCGGAACTATCGGCATGAAGGGATCGCGGCCCCTTCTGTTGTAACGAATCACTCTTTTTGAAGCTGATTCAGACCCTCCGGTCTGAGAGGTGTCACGGAGAAAAGTATTCGGTGCGATGCTCTCCGGCAGTACGCTTTCAGCCTGTTGTAAAGTTTTTACCGAAGAGACCATAGTTATAGTTGAAGATTGTTCCATCAGCGGGACAGGTTTATCCCTTATTTGACTATCCGCCGGGGATATTTGTTTATCAACCGTTTTGTCGGCCGGAGCGCATTCTACCAGATAAGACGAGAAAACATATGCTGAAAGTCCTTTATATTTTACTTTACTCCATTCACCTTGTTTTCCGACGACCTTTACGGTGTCTCCCCTGACAAGTTTTCCTACCGGCTTTGCCGAAAGTGAAGGGGAAATTCGCAGGTTGAGATTAGCCGCATTCACCCGCATAGGTATTCCTGCCTCCTCCGCTTCTCTGACGACATTCCTATTCTCCGCTACAGTAGAAAGAGTTTCGACACTCTGGGAGGAAGGCGCAGGTTCTTCTGCGGCACGGGAAAAAACCGTATGCTCTTTTATATAAAAGGTTTCCTTAGAGCTGATTTTTCTGTTAATATCGTTAATCGCTCTCATTTCCATGGATTTGTAATCGACGTTGTACGACGGAACATCATAGAAGTTATAATCCAGCGACAAACCGCCCGATGAACTCCATAACGTAGCTTTACGGTTGTCGCGGTTCATTACGAACAACGACAGCACTTTTCCCTTTGTAAATGCAATGTTGAAATTCGGTTCTATCTGAGCCGTATCCATATAAACCGATACGTCGACGATTGCAGTGGCTTTCTGTTCGTATTCGTTCAGAGTAATCCGTTTGAAAACCGAAGACGCGGGAAGTGAAAAGTTTTTTCCGCCCGTATTACTACGTGCGTTCTCCACGGAAATATTTACCGCGTTTCCCTTTCTGTATAGACTACAGGCCGCTTCGCCGTCGAATTCTATCGAAAGCACGCTTATCTGGCCTCTCCGGATAAGACGAATATTTTCCAGGATAACCGGCTTCTTTTGATTAGTCTGCGGTTTGTCAATCGGAGGATTGACCTTTGCGGCCATAGAGCTGGCTCCGGAGCTGTTCCAGTTGAAAGGCAAAACGGGCTCATCGGAAAGAAGCGCCATCCAACGACTGTTTTTCCTTACCGCCTTTATCGGTGACTTGACGTATGTTTTTAAATTCACCGTAAGTTCGACGGTTGAGTTGTTCTTTTCTTTCGCCGTTATGTTACGTAAAGGAGAACCGTCCGGAAATTTATCATAGGTAAATTCAGGCAGGCCGTAGACGCATCCTTTTAGCAGTATTGAAACCGACTTATGTTTTCCCGAAAATTCGGCCGTAAAAGGTTCGTCCCCCGATAAGGATAAGGCTATACCGCGATCTCCGCCTATAATGCTTATTTCCGAAACCACCGGAAGCGCGTTTAATAACCGTATTGCAGCAAGTAAGATTAAGAAAGACGTCCGTCCCTTAATTTTTAAAAAAAGAAAGAAATAATTCGTTGTTTCCGGCATAACCCTACCGTTTCGAAGAAAATGTCGTCATTTCAAAAGTTGCTTTTACCGTCGTCGGCTGCCTTTCGCTATAAATATCAGGCGGAGACGAGGCGGACTCAGTAACAACGCCTGAAATATTTACGGATGATAGATTGATAATAAGGGTAAAATTCGCAAGAAAAGCAAAAAATTCGGCCAGATTGTGATACCCGCCCTCTACGGCCAATGAATAGCGGTTTTCGACATAGTATTCACGTTCGATATCCGGCAGGGGTGTGAATTTCGTTGTCGTGATTCCGGCTGCAGAGGCAACCGACGTGATCTCCCGGATAAGCTTTGGTATTTCTTTCTGATCAGGAAATATCGACTTGAGCGAATCCAGACGGTGCTGCGCCGCAGTAAGTTCTTCGCGAAGCTGGGCAAGCTGCGGTTTTAGTGCCTGAATGATACGAAGCGTATCCTGTTTGGCGGCAAGCTGTTTTTTGAGGTCATTCTGATCCTTCAGCAAGGGGTTAAAGACCTGAGAATACCAGTAGTATATGCCGCCCGCTGTAAGCAGTGTGACTAAAATAGGGAAACGCAACCTGGGGTCTTTAAGATTGATGGAGAATTTTTTCATTGTTTCCCTCTTCCTGTTGCCGCCCCATCGGCGTTCGAATTAAGATAAGCGTTATCGTTAACCGCGCATGAAATCATAAAGCGGAAAATACGTTCTCCGGCGCTTACCTGTTCTATCTGAGACAGATCGACGGATGAAATATACAGACACTCTTTTAGGTTCGACATGAAATTGGCCACTTCCGGAAACGAATAGGTGCGGCCTTCGATGTGGATTGCCGGCGGCGGGCCCTGTTCTTCCTTGAGGGAGGTAAGCCAGGTGTATTCCGGCAGGCGATTTGAAACTTCCTCAAGCAGACGTACCCATTTTTCACGGTTTACATCGATCAGCTCAAGCCCGCGGATTTTTCCTTCTATGGTCTGTTTGTCGTTTCTGAGCTGATTGATTTCGTTCTGAATAGGCCGGTTCTGTTTAATGGACTGATCGACAGCTTTGATAAGATTTCTGTTGATACGGATTGAATTCTGAATGTAGATGCTGATTAAAGACAATGTCAATGCTATTACTCCGGCTATAATAACGGGATAGATATTCTCTCTTTTTAATTGTATCTTTTTACGATGGATACGGTATTCGGCCGGAAGCAGATTTATTTCTATACGTTCGATCATTCGATATCTACCTTCCGTAAAGCAAGTCCTACGGCTACGGTAAGCAGAGCCGAAATGGTTTGCGGATCTATATTGCCGAACAGCTGAGGATCGTATTGAAGGTATGCGAGGGGATTTGATACCTGGACAACGGTTTGATGTCTCTTTTCTATAAATTCGACTATATGAGGTATATAAGCTCCTCCGCCGGAAAGAACTATCTTATCGATAGAATCGCTTTTTTCTGAACTTTTGAAATAGGAAAATGCCAGGTCGATTCCCGAAGAGAGCTCTTCGGCCGCATATTCGATACTCTGATCCAGTTTGGTTTTGTCGATGGCAATGGTACTGCGACCCTTTAATACCATAGAGGCTTCTTCGGCCGTAATACCCAGATTTCTTTGGAGTGTTTTATTGAAAAAGTCGCCTGCTGTTGAAATATCGCGCGTTGAGTGATAGACGCCGTCTTTAATGAATGTGACATTTGTAAGATCGTGTCCTATATTTATAAGCGCCGTTACGCCTTTCGGCGGTAAACCGGCGGATTCAAGCGCATAACAGTTATTGATGGCGAATGCATCCACATCTACGATAACCGGCTTCAACCCCGCCTCATAAAGCGTATCGATATAAGTCTGCATTATCTGATTCTTTGCCGCAACCAACAATACTTCGATTTCGTTTGTTTCGGAATTACGGTGTAGAATTTTATAATCTAAGGTTATATCGTCAACATCGAAAGGGCTGCGCTGACCGGCTTCCCACAAGATAAGCTCCTCGGCATTTTCTCCCGGCTCTATTTTGAAAGTAAATTTGTCGGAGATTATGCCGTGACCCGACATGGAGAATACGACCTCCACTATAGAAGGATCGCATTGGTTTATTAAAGTTGTGATGGCTTCGATCAATACGTCTTTTTTCTTGATCTCGCTGCCTTCTATAGTGCCTGGGGGAAGTTCCTTTATCCCGGTTGCTTCGAGAAAGTAGCCGTCTTTTAAATGCCGCAGTTTTACCAATTTGATGGAATAGTTTCCTATATCAAGCGCGCTTGTGGAAGTTGTTCTGTGCCATTTACCTAAAAGATTCATACTTCACTTTCGAAAATAAAACAAAAGATCAAAAAGCTGAACCGAAAAAACTCCTACCGCCTTAAAAAAGCGTCTGTTTTACATAAGCGATTTATCAGATCTCTTTATATATGTATCAATAAGACCGGATTATGTCAACAGAAAAATGACTTTATTTCGCTTATGTATATTTGTGTAAAGAGTATTATGTGTTTCGAATCTATTAACCGATGGGAAAATATAGATCGGCGCGGAATAAGTTTAATGCATGCTTTCGCGCACCCAGGAAGTATCCTTTTCGTTTATAACTCTTCGTAAAACACACTCCCGGCTCTCGGTAACCTCGCCTGCCCGGCCCTGTGCGCGTATTGCAAGAAAGACCGTGTCGTTTTTAACATATCTGTGGAAAAAAACCTTATACCAGCCGTCGTTGTACTCCGTTTCGTCTATATCGGCCGGCACGGAAGCGGTTTGAACCTGTTGTAAAGCAATCATCAAGCCGTATTCACATACCGCCAATGCTTTTCTGTGATCGATCTCCTGCTTTTGCTCCGTTTGATGAAGAACAAGATAAACGGCTCCTCCTACTGCGCACAGTGTCAAAATAATTATTACGGTACGAAAAACGATACCGCCCTCCTGACTTGTAAAAAGTAAATTCCTCTTCTGCTGTAATTCATGTAATTTTGATTTCATCGATAGACACTCCACAATGGTTATTGTAAAAATAAGTTTCTACCGCAACTGATTCCTTTGGCGTTGTTTTTCGAAAATATACTTAACGATCCGTTCGCGTTGTTGCGGCTCGATCTTAACATACTGAATATGGTGCCGGTACCATTGATCGGTTTTGCCTTCCTGAAGGCTTACACGCAATATTTTCCCGGTTATATCGGAAAATGTGCCTGTAGGAAGCGAAAAACGCATAGAAACGGTGTCGCCTGGTACGAACGACTTTTCGTGAAGGAAACTCAGCCCGCCGCCGCTGATGTCCACCAGTTTCGCATCAATAAAAAGATTTTCATCCGTGATTGAACCTGCATCCTGAAGTGGCCTAAGTACCCGGATGCGTATGGGCAGATCTACCTCTATACGAACATACTGCCGCATTTGATTGCGTTTGAAATTAAGAGTATGAAGACAATCGAAAGATGACGGAGAATCAATGCGGCATATTTCAGTTTGTATTCCATAGACGCCGTCTCCCTGTCTGGCGAAGACGAGCCTTACTTCGCTACCGGCAGAAAAGCCGAAAAATTCTTCTTTCTCGTTATTAAACTGCAGCCGAAAAAAGGTTTCCTTGTTCATAACCAATACGGCATGTTGAATAAGCGGCGCCATACCCGTCAGGCTGAAAACACTCATTATTTGGCCAGTTTCTATGTTGCGCGTCGACAGAAGGGGATGTTCCAGCGGAAGATAACTGTAGCCGAGTTTTCTCCGGATATTAGCAAGAACTGCTTCCTCATCTTCAAGAAGAGAAGGATCATTTCTTGTTAAAAGCAACAATCGTACTTCCGCGTCGATACACCGTTCGAAAAGCGCCGCTGATTGAAATATAATATGGGGATGCTGAACTGTTTCGTGAGTGAGAAGCTCCCGCAACTTTTTTATTTCTAAGGGATATAGTTTAGCTTTATAAGCATAATCATTGAAAAGTTTATAGGAGGCTTCAGTTCGTTCGTGTTCTATTTTGAATTGACTTCTGATATATATAATAACGAGGGTAAGAAGCAGCGCTGGTATGGCAACGAGTAAACCTATAATTATCCGGTCGTTTGCCCCTTTCCAGCCTATCTGTTCTATAAGACTTTTTGCCACGCAATCGGAAAAAATTGAGGCTATTACATAAATGCAAACAGATAATAAAATCAACCGGCATAAAGAGGTCTTTTCCATCATTTAAATTTATAATCAAATATATGGCTTGTCGATGATTTTTTTAATATTTGATATAAAACGAATAATAATATTGCTTATATGCGCCTTGAGCTGTATGATAATAATTATTACACTATTATGGGGTAAGTATGTTTTTTAATTATTGTCTGAAAAGAAAAAAATATTCATGAAAAAAGTACCTGCGGATAAAATAGAAGACGACATGGTGCTGGCCCGCGATGTGTGCGGTCCAGGCGGAAATACTCTGCTTACCAAAGGTACGAAACTTTCCGCCGCTCTCGGACGCCGTCTTCAGAATTGGGGAATCGCATTTGTCTATGTTGAAGGCGAGGAGGAGGCGCTGGAGGAGGAAATCACAGTCGCAGTCTCTCCGGAAGCCCTGAAAGCGCATCTTACTGAAAAATTCGGAAAAGCCATTAAAAATCCATATATGCAGAAGATTTTCGATGCCGTTTACGGTTATAGGCTAAAGAACAACAGATAACGAGCTTTTACAATGGCGCTATCGATTATCAAGACTATTCAAAACATCTCTTCGGTTCCTACTCTTCCTACGGTAATCGATAGGTTGAGCCGTCTGTTGCAGAACCCTAAAACTTCGGCGGAGGAGGTGGGTAAGGCCATAACCACCGACCAGGCTCTTGCCTCGAAGGTGCTGAAACTCGTAAACTCGGCATTTTACGGATTCCCGGGACGTATAAGCACCATCACCCACGCAATAGTCATTCTTGGTTTCTCTACCGTAAAGAATATCGTTCTTACGGCGTCTATATTCGACGCTTTCAAAAACAGAGGGGAAGATAACCGCGGGTTCGATCTTGAACAGTTCTGGCTCCATTCGATCGCCTGCGGAGCCGCTTCGTCTTCTATTGCGAAACAGTTAGGATGCAGCGAAAAGGAAGAGTGCTTTATAGCCGGATTGATACACGATCTCGGGAAGCTGATTATATGCCGTTATTTACCAAATGAATTCAATCTTGCTTTGAGGCACAGCGCAGAGAAAGAACTGCTTCTATACGAAAGCGAAAAAGAACTTTTCGATGGTACACATGCACAAGTCGGAGGATATCTTACCGAACGGTGGAATCTTCCCTTAATTCTTCAGAATCCGGTGAAGTACCATCATCAACCTCTGCCTTCTCAAGAATATTATCTTATTACTTCTATTGTGCATTGCGCCGATATTCTTGTCAGAGCTTTAGATTACGGAAACGGAGGCGATAAATCTATCCCCACCGTCTCGGAACATGTATGGAAAAGTCTGGGACTTGATAATTTTGATTTAAATACACTTCTCGATGGTATCAGCCAGGAATTCGATAGAGCCTCCGTATTCATTCAGTTGACCTGACTACACCGTCGCCTGTGGAGTTTTTGGCCGTTTTTTCCAAATCCTCCTCTTTTTCGGAGGGAAAAATTCTTTCTTTCAGCAACAAGAGACGCAACTTTTCACGCTCTCTGCAATTGTGATAATGGTCCTCGGGCATTCTGAAAGTTTTTATAATAATAAACAATGAAATTAATATAAAAAGGAATGCAACCAATGTCACAAGAGATATATTAAATGTCATACTTAATTTTATAATATTTTTTCTTATTTTTTTTCAATAAAATATAGCTCGCATTACTTAATTGTACGAGAAAAAAGCTGGCCTTTCCATGTAAATTTTCCGAAAATACCTGCCGCAACGGCGATAAGAACCAGGGGGAGATGCAGAATCGAGGCAATCGGCAGAAACGGAATCAGTTCACGTTTCCCGAAACGGCGAAGCCCGGGTATCATGAGGAAACATTCGCCTGCAAATTTGACAAGAATAAGAATCGAGGTAAGAATGATAAAAAATTGATTGTAATACCAGAAAAAAAACGTCGCGGTGAGGGCGGCGTAGAAGCAGAAAACACCGCTTAGCAGTATTACTTGTTTGGGTTGATAGTGGATTGTTTTCGAACCCCATCTCGCCCGTTGATAAAAAAGTGTTTTCAAGTCGGGAGTGGGCATTGTTTCGACAACGCCTTTTCTATTGGCCATAAATACTATTTTCCATTTTCCGCTTTTCCATATTTTCTGTAGTAAAAGGTCGTCGTCACCCGAAACAATCCGGCCGATTTTTCCCGAAAGCCCTCCGACTTCCAGATAGGCGCTTCTTCTTACTGCAAGATTATTGGCGTTGGAGTTTATAGGGATACCAGCGCCGATTGCCGCAGCCGAAACTATTCCGTGAGAAAGGAAATCGAGCGACTGAAGTTTAAAGAACAATTCGTTCATTCCTGCTATATAGCGGTACGACGTTATCCCCTGTACAGCGCCCACATCTGAAGTAAAGAAGAGATCTATCGTTGCCAGCCAGGAAGAGGGAACTGTGCAATCCGCATCCGTAAAGACGATTATCTCGTTCTTTGTTTTTGCCGCGCCCTGTTCTACAGCCCACTTTTTCGGTGATATGCCCGAAGGCACTGAATCTATTGTGACATGCGAAAGATTTGAAAACCTTTTTTCGAACTTCCCGATTATCTCTTCCGTCTCATCGGTCGACCGGTCGTTTACCACCACCACTTCGAACCGTTCGGGAGGAATTGATTGACTTAATACAGACTCAAGACAATTACCTATATTCGACGCTTCATTTCGGGCCGCAATGACAACAGAGAACCGCCGGTTCCCGGCAGCTTCCGGATCACGTAACGAAAACAGTCCTCTGTATAGAAGCAGTATAACGCCGAGATACCATAGTGCGGTTCCTGTTGCCAGAAAAATAAAGAGTGTCGGAATCATAACCAACTGTATCCGGCTGCAATAGGGAATCGACGGCCGGAGCCGAATGCCTTAGGGGTTACCTTAAGTCCGAGCGGCGCCTGGCGTCGCTTGTATTCACTGCGCGAAATTGCTCTTGCAACCCATTCAACGGTCTCACGCCCGAATCCTTCAGCTACAATATCATCAATGCTTTTTCCGGCCTCGATAAGCCGTTCGAGTATTCCGTCAAGTACCGGGTAGGGTGGAAGCATATCCTGATCTTTCTGATTCGGACGAAGCTCCGCCGATGGAGCCTTGTCGATAATCGAAGCAGGGATTATTTCCTCTTTACTGTTTATATATTCAGCCAACCGATATACCATCTGTTTGGTAAGATCCGAAATAACGCTCAGCCCCCCGTTCATATCGCCGTAAAGGGTACTGTATCCTACAGCAAGCTCGCTTTTGTTGCCGGTACAGAGAAGCAGAAGATTGAATTTGTTGGATAGTGCCATCAAAAACGTACCGCGGATCCGCGCCTGAAGATTCTCTTCTGTAATATCGGGTGGTAGGCTTTTAAAAAAAGGATCAAGCGAACTTAAAAAAGAAGAAAAAACCTCCTCTATGGGAAGAATGGAAAATTTCATCCCCAGCCGCCGTGCAAGTTCCTGCGAATCGTTTACGCTTCCGGTTGAAGAAAACCGCGACGGCATTGTCACGCCCCAGACATTTTCCGGCCCTGCCGCCCGGCATGCGATTACCGCCGTAAGCGCAGAATCTATCCCGCCTGAAAGCCCAAGAAGCAAGCCCTTGAATCCGCATTTACGCGCATAATCACTCACTCCGAGAACAAGCGCGTCATGGACAGCTGCTATGGGGTCGTGTTCTACAAACTTTGCGGGTGTATCCTGATTTTCCGTATCTATTATTCGGATTTCTTCCTTAAAAGACGTCAGCTTGTGACGCAGCATACCGTCCCTGCCTATAAACATGCTGTTGCCGTCGAAAATCAGGTCGTCGTTTCCGCCTACCTGATTGACAAAAAGAAGAGGGATGCCGTGCTTCTTCGCATGAAAGCTCATTACCGAATAACGTAATCCTTCCTTACCCATATGAAAAGGCGAAGCGCTTATATTAATAAAAAGCGACGCTCCTTTTTTCGCGAGTTCCGACATTGGTTCCCTCTCGTAAAGACGGCCGTTTATCAGATCAGAACCGCTCCAGGCGTCTTCACATATCGAGATACCCAGAATTTTATCCGCCATCTGTACGGTAAAAAGTTCGGAGGATGGTTCGAAATAACGGGTTTCGTCAAATACGTCGTACGACGGTAAAAGACTTTTATGCTGCATAAGCAGCACCTCACCGTTAAGAAGAAGTACTGCGGCATTAACAAGAGGCTTCCCGAACTTTTTGTCCGAAGGCAATGCGGTTCCGAAAAGCAAAGCAGAGCCCGGATATGAAGCCGAAACCGATTTAAGTTTTCCGAACGCTTCCATGCTCTGTCTTATGAACCATTGCTTTTCGAGAAGATCGCGCGGCGGATAACCCTGCAAAAAAAGTTCCGGGAACACAAACAGATTACAGCCGGAGGATTTGTACTCTTCCAATATTCGGCATATACGATCGGTGTTCCCTTTTATATCGCCTACTAGCGGATTTAACTGACAAAGGGCTATCTTCATTCTGGCAGGTTACCGTCTCATTGTTTATTCAGTTTACTATTGATTATAAAATAAATACTTTTTTTTCAACCGGTCAAAGAGTAATGATTTTTGCGGATAAAAAAACAATTATACTTCATCACAAAATACAAAATAAACATGAAAAAGAACCTGTCGTCAGCAATAGAACTTCTCTTTCCATGCCCAGAGACCGGCGCCCGGTTTAGAAATATAGAAGATCTCTTCTCCGTCGGGCATACGATTATAGCCTTCCTTTAAGGTTTCAGGATTGTATCGGACGATTATTTCTTCGAGCGGCTTATAGCGGAATCCTGCACTTTCGATCTCTTCTTTTGAAAGCCCGGCGGTGCAGTATGTAATCGAGAATCTTCCTTCAGACGATCCATGGATAAGATGGGCCGCCGCGCTGAGATTGGCTGCAAGTCTGGCGTTATCCTTTACGGAAGACAATATCGCCGGAGTTCCTCTGTAGCCGAACTTTCTTATAAGCGCATCGATCTCACCATCTTCACCGAACATCTTTACTCCAGGCGCTATTACCACAAGTTCTCCTCCGTCGGCAATAGCCATCCGTGTACGGTAGATGCTTTTATTCCCAAGCCATGTGCTTCTGTATTCTCCCGGGGCGAGATACACCACAACTTTCCGGAGCGGTTTATCGATAATATGAATATTGACTTTTCTTGAAAGTTCCGAGGCCAATTTATAGCATTCATCATCGTTCCCGATGTACAGCCCCCGCATTTTCGGAATACCGTCTTTGCCGGAACCTATTACCGTTATGGCATGAATGAAAGGGAGACGGCCAAGAAACTTTTTGAATGCATGGTTAAGTACTTTTCTAACAGGAGTATCGGCTCTGCCCATAATCTTTTCCATGCCGTAAACAGCGCCCAGGAAATGGGTTTTATGGATATTTTCCACTCCGCCGAGACCGACGATTATGTTTTTTGTATATCCGGCCATGCCTGCAACCTCGTGAGGAACAACCTGACTTATCGAGAAGATGCAATCGAAAGCCCGGTCGAAAAGGGTTTTGTTGACTGAAACCGGTATATCGTATGATATTACTCCTTCAGATACCTCGCTTACGAAATCTGCAGGAATAATTCCTGCCTCCCTGCAATCGTTTCGCCAGTTATGATTCTTGAAAAGATACGTAGGAACTTTGCCGAACATTGTCTTTATTTCCGCCTCCTGCATCGGCAGATGAGTTCCTAGAGACGGCAGAATTGCTTTTACCGCATCCGGATACAGTTCGTAAATACACTCTGTCAATTGCCCGGCGCGTGAGGGCAGACGGGTGATGTCGGGAGGGATAATGAGAATATTTCTTGGTTTTCCGAAAGCTCTCAGTGAACTTTGAACAGCCTCCCGTATAACATCGATGGAAATATCCGCATCCACCGATCCGTTTGCATATAAAAGCATTTCTTTCCCCTTGACGACTACCTTTATCTCTGGATCCGGGCAGAACCTCCCGAGGCAAAAGCGCACACCTGCTCGAGGGTTGCCATCGTGGTATCACCAGGGAAGGTAGTAAGAAGCGCACCGTGCGCCCAACCAAGATTGACGGCAGTCTGAGGATCTTCTCCCGTTATCAGACCGTAGAAAAATCCTGACGCAAAGCCGTCGCCTCCGCCCACACGGTCGTATACATCCAGTTCTGTAGTCGGGGAAATATAGGTCTTTCCGTTTATCCATGCCACTGCGCCCCAATTGTGACGGTTTGCAGAACGGACTTCGCGAAGCGTGGTAGCTACAATCTTGATATTAGGATATTTTCTAATCACTTCATCGATCATACCGAAAAAAAGCGCGGGATCGAGTTTCGACTTCTTTTCTATCTCCGGTCCCTTGACGCCAAGCCCTTTCTGAAGATCCTCTTCGTTGCCTACAAGAACGTCCACATACTTTATAATTTCGCCGTAAACCGAAACCGCCCGATCCCGGCCTCCCTGAACCGCCCATAGTTTTTCTCTGTAGTTAAGATCGAAAGAAACCACCGCACCGGCTTCTTTTGCGGCGTTCATTGCCTCTACGATTAAAGGGCCGGTTGTTTCCGACAGCGATGCGAAGATTCCTCCGCTGTGAAACCAGCGCACTCCAACCGAAAAGATGCTCTTCCAGTCGAAGTCACCGGGTTTAAGCAGAGCCGCAGCCTCGTTCGAACGGTTGTAGAATACCACCGGAGGCCGAACCCCGTATCCGCGGTCGCTGTAGACAGCAGCCATGTTGGGCCCGTTTACCCCGTTATGTTTGAAACGTTTATAAAACGGCACGACTCCCATAGCCCGCACACGCTCGGCTATAAGGTCGCCGATGGGGTAATCCACCATAGCAGTAACGATACCGGTTTTCAGACGGAAACAATCGGAAAGATTGGCCGCACAGTTGTATTCGCCTCCGCTTACGTGAATAAGACATTCGGTAGCTTTACGAAAAGGAACAACTCCCGGATCGAGCCTGTGAACGAGCGCACCGAGGGAAATAAAGTCGAATCCGGCGTCCGACAAAATATTCAGACCATTATTCATTTTTGAAACTCCTTAAAACAGATGTTATCATATTAGTATCATGTTCCCGTTAAAAAAAACAACTTTATAAATTTACATTATTCACAACACCGGAAGATATATAGTCGGTTACTCTTAGCCGCTGACCGCGAAAATCCGAAAATAATAATTCCGTTTATACGACATGTATTTTTCCTCGACTGTTAATGTAACTGCAGGATAAAGAAATTATTTTACTGACGGCGAATACTGCTTTGGTTGATATTTATGTTATCAAACCGATAAATATTTTGGGGGGCTCGCTGCCCTTCGAGGTATTAAAATGCGGTAAACTATATTTTAGAACGATAGTTTTTTAACAGATGGGAAACGTTATAATGGTTGATCGATCTGCAGTTTTCGGACAATTGACTGATATACTCCGGCGCCGGATTATGATCCTCGACGGGGCGATGGGAACAATGATCCAATCAATGGGGTTATCGGAAGAAGATTTCAGGGGGAAGAGGTTTGCCGGTCATCCGGCAGATCTTAAGGGTAACAACGACCTTTTGTCAATCACTAAACCGGAAGTGATAGCGGAGATACACCGTAATTATCTGAATGCGGGAGCCGATATCACCAAAACAAACACAATAAATGCCAATTCAATTTCACAATCTGAATACGGTCTTTCGGATATAGCTTACGAAATGAACCGTACTGCCGCCCTTATCGCCCGCAGGGAGGCGGATAAAGCCGCCGAAAAAACACCCCACAAACCCCGTTTTGTTGCAGGAGTAATCGGCCCCACTAACCGCATGCTTTCGATATCACCGGACGTCAATGATCCGGGCAAACGCGCAGTCACTTTCGGTAACCTTGTGAATGTGTATTCCGATGCGGCAAAAGGGCTTATCGACGGCGGAGCGGACATCATTCTCATAGAGACGGTTTTCGATACACTCAACTGTAAAGCAGCAATTTTTGCTCTTCTGCAGCTTTTCAGAGAACGCGGGACGGCACTTCCCGTTATGATCTCGGGAACAATTACCGATAGGGGTGGCAGGACGCTTTCGGGGCAGACACCCCTTGCTTTCGCCTATTCGGTAATGCACATGGATCCTTTGAGCATAGGTCTTAACTGCGCACTTGGTGCAGCTGCTATGCGGCCGTTTCTTCAGGAGCTTGCCGACAACATATGGGTTCCCGTTAGTCTGCACCCCAATGCTGGTCTGCCGGACGCCATGGGCTGGTACAATGATTCTCCGGAGCTCATGGCGGATATTCTTGCAGAATATGGACGGGAAGGTCTTTTAAATATTGCGGGAGGGTGCTGCGGAACCACACCGCAGCATATAAAGGCCATATCCGAAGCGCTTCAGGAACTGCCTCCACGCCAAATTCCTGAAAGGCCAGATTTAACTTATTTATGCGGCCTCGAGCCGCTCCGGATCGGCCCTGATTCTCTTTTTGTAAATGTGGGCGAAAGAACAAGCGTATCGGGTTCCGCAAAATTCGCAAAACTCATCCGTGAAGGCAATTACCAATCGGCTCTGGGCATAGCACGCAATCAGGTTGAAAACGGAGCACAGATAATCGACGTCAACATGGACGATCCTATGATCGATGCTGTGTCTGCAATGCGTACTTTTATGCTTCTTGTCGCTTCAGAACCTGATATTTGTAAAGTGCCTGTAATGATCGATTCTTCCCGTATAGAGGTTATAGAAGCCGGATTGCAATGCTTACAGGGGAAATGCATCGTAAATTCGATAAGTCTCAAGGAAGGTGAAAAGCGTTTTATCGAATTGGCAGAGCGTATAAAACTGTATGGCGCTGCAATAGTTGTAATGGCTTTCGACGAAAAGGGGCAGGCGGAAAGTTTCGAAAGAAAAGTGGAAATTCTGAGCCGCGCCTATAAGCTTTTAACAGAAAAAGCCGGAGTTTCTCAATATGATATCATCTTTGATCCGAATGTTTTTGCACTTGGAACCGGAATGGAAGAACACAGGCGCTTCGGTATAGATTTCATTAATGCCGTAAAAGAGCTTAAAAGACGATATCCGGCATGTCTTGTAAGCGGTGGGATAAGCAATGTATCGTTTTCTTTCAGAGGAAACAATACCGTAAGGGAAGCGATAAATTCGGTGTTTTTATACCATGCAATTAATGCCGGGCTCGATATGGGGATAGTAAATCCGGCGCAGCTTGCGGTGTATGAGGAAATCGAACCCGGACTTCGAAACCTTATTGAAGATCTGATTTTCGATCGTTCCGACGATGCAACCGATCGTTTACTTTCCTATCGTCCGGTTTCGGCTTCGGTTCAAAGCGACGCGGTTCCCGAAAAAGAAACCTGGAGAAATCTTTCCGCCGCAGAGCGATTGACACATGCACTTATTAAAGGTATAACCGACTATATCGATACCGATATTAAAGAGCTTCTCGAAGATTTCAAAGATCCGGTAAATATAATCGAAGGCCCGCTCATGAACGGCATGAACAGGGTGGGTGATCTCTTCGGAAACGGAAAAATGTTTCTTCCTCAGGTTGTAAAAAGCGCAAGGGTAATGAAACAGGCGGTTTCTTTGCTTACTCCCGTAATAGAAGCGAAACGGCACGCCGAAAAAGATACCGGAAAATCGATTATGAAAGGTCGTATCGTTCTTGCAACAGTAAAAGGCGATGTGCATGATATAGGCAAAAACATTGTCGCAATAGTTCTGCAATGCAACGGCTGGGAGGTTATTGACCTCGGAGTGATGGTTCCCGCCGACGTCATAATAGAAAAAGCAAAAGAAGTAAACGCATATATTATAGGCCTATCGGGCCTGATATCCCCATCGCTGGATGAAATGCAGCTTGTAGCCGCCGAGATGGAACGATCGGGCCTCGAAGTGCCGCTTCTTATCGGAGGGGCAGCCACTTCGGAGATCCACACTGCTCTTAAAATTTCACCGCATTATCACGGCCTCGTTGTACATGTAAAGGACGCCTCACGCGCTCCTTCCGTGTGCTCGTCGCTCCTTCATCTTCAATTGCGGCGGCAATTTACTGCAACCGTAAAGAAGAAGCAAAACGAACTGCGAAGCCGTCATGAGGAAATAGAGCGAAAGGTTAAAATGGTTCCGATCGGAGAAGCCCGCCTGCGAAGGCCAGCGATAGACTGGAAAAACTATACGCCGCCTGTTCCTTCAATAACGGGTGTTCCTGTTTCCTATGAATTTACTATAGATTCTTTGGTGCCTTATATAAACTGGTCTCTCTTTTTCCATGCCTGGGGAATGAATGCGGCTTATCCGGATATATTGTCGAATCAGACTACAGGTGACGACGCCCGAAATCTGTTCGAAGACGCAAAAAAAATGCTTAACCGAATTGCCTGTGAGCGTCTTTTTACGCCCTGTGGAGTGGTAGGTTTTTACCATGCGTCAACAACAAACTACGACGATATAACACTCTTTACCGACAGGTATTCAAGGAATCTAATAGATACGGTATTTATGCTTCGACAGCAGGTGGAAACCTCAGGTAAGCAACAATTTCTTTCTCTGGCCGATTTTATAGCTCCTTATGAAAGCGGAATTAAAGATTATCTTGGAATGTTTTTAGTAAGTGCCGGTAAAGAAGTTGAGGAAGTAGCCGGAACATTTTCTTCAACCGGAGACGATTATTCCGCCGTTCTTCTCCGTCTTATTGCCGACCGTATTGCAGAAGCCGCCGCAGAATATCTGCATGAATTGGTACGCAAGAAACTGTGGGGATATGCAGAAACGGAATCGCTTTCCCCGTATGAACTTTTCAAAGGCAAATATCGTGGTATTCGTCCGGCCCCAGGCTATCCGGCATGTCCCGATCATGGGGTAAAAAAACTAATTATCAATCTTCTTGACACCGGAAATAAAAAAGGTATAAAGTTAACCGATTCCTTTGCTATTGATCCGCCTGCTTCCATATGCGGATTTTATTTCTCACATCCACAGTCTTGTTACTTTCCAATAACACGGATAGGGGTGGATCAGCTCGAAGACTATTCAAGGCGCACCGGCGTTTCGGTTGACGAAACGAAACGGCGCTGTGCTATTATTGTGGGGTGAGGTCAAAAGATACCATCAGGCAACCGGATCAGTTTATATCTTTTTATTACCACAGAGGTTATCACGGAAGTTAAGAGAGGAATATTAAACCACGAAGAGCTCGAAGATATTAGTATGATTGAGTATTATTTGTCAATATTCATATTTTATTGTTTTTTTTCATGTTTTGATTTTTGATTTATGATTAATGAGTGTATTTGTAAAACAATAATTGAAAAGATATTTTTTCTTCGTGCCCTTCGTGGTTAAAAAAATCAATAAATATGAATGTTGCCAAGTGGTAATCGGATATATTTTTCCGCGGTGTTTTTTCTCCGTTCTCTCGGGGTTTCTCAGCGTTCTATGCGTTTTATTTACTATTGATATGATATTAATAATAAGTGTGGGTTCACTGAACGTTATTGTATCTTAACCCCCCCATTTCCTGCCGCATTTACTGCATATCCATACTTCACATCCAACAAAGCGTATTTTATCTATAAGGTTGAGTTTTTCGGCTTTGGTAAATTTACGTCCACCGCACCAGGGACATTTGTTCGTCTTTGCAAGCGCTTTCTTTGTCGGTCGTTTCGCAAGTGGCATATTTTTTAATTTTTCTCCTATTTTTGTATATTAAAAAAATGATAGAATTTTCTTCTGTTTAAACGACTTCCAAAAATTACTACCCGCATTTAAATTATAGAAGTATATTTTGAAAAAATATGATGAAAGAATTTATACCTTCAGAAGAGGCATTATTCCTTGCTGTTGAACTTGGGCGGATATTGAATGAACGGAAGCTTAAGTGCGCTACCGCAGAATCATGCACCGGAGGGTTAATAGGAGCAGCAATAACAGCAGTTGCAGGATCATCAAACTATTTTCTTGGTGGAATAATTGCATATTCAAACGAAATTAAAACAGGGGTTCTGGGAGTAAAGAAGGAAATTATTGATGAGTTTGGGGCGGTGAGTTTTCCGACAGTCAAAGAAATGGCTGAAGGAGCAGCCAGACTTTTCGGTGCCGATTGCTGCGTTTCGGTTTCGGGAATTGCAGGGCCAGGAGGAGGAAGTAAAGAGAAACCGGTCGGACTTGTTTATATAGGAACTTATGTATGCGGCAGAATCAGAGACATCAGGCACATATTTACAGGGGACAGAGGTTCTATAAGAAATGCGGCTGTTATTTCCGCTCTCCGGTATTTGACCGACCAGATATTATCTGTATTACCTGTATAGATTCAGCCGTAAGCTGGATCAGTTCTTTCGAATATATTGAGTCGGATCTTTAATACCGGCTTTTTGGAAGCCTAGTTTCCTGATGCGGCAGCTGTCGCATTCACCGCAAGCAAGGCCTTGGGGGGACGGGTCGTAGCAGCTATGTGTAAGACTATAATCGACGCCGCATTCGATGCCGAGCCTTATTATTTGAGCTTTCGATAGATTCTGTAAAGGAGCATGGATTGTTACGCCTCGGCCCTCAACTCCCGCACGGGTTGCAAGGTGCGCCGTATTTTGAAAAGAGCGGATAAATTCGGGTCTGCAATCCGGGTATCCGGAATAATCCACCGCCGTAACTCCGATGAATATGTCGCTACAGTCAAGCACCTCAGCCCACCCAATTGCAAAAGCCAGAAATATGGTATTTCGTGCCGGTACATAGGTGGAAGGTATCTCCCCGACGTAGCTGTCTAAGTTGCTACGGTTCTTGGGCACCGGTATGTCGGAAGTCAGAGAGCTTCCTCCGAAGGCACGAAGGTCTATATTTACAATAGAATGACGCCTGACACCGAAAAAAGCGGCGAGCCGTTTTGCAGCTTCAAGCTCCACCGAATGCCTCTGGCCGTAGAAAAAACTCATCGCATAGATTTCATATCCATCACGGCGGGCAAGAGCACAACACGTTGCGGAATCGATTCCTCCGCTTAATAATACAATAGCCTTTTTCATATCAAAGCCGGTTTTAATCAAAAAATAGTATAAATACCCCGTAGGATTGCTGAATTTGTTGAAGGATTGTGTTAAGTGTATTCCTCAACGGACTCTAACCTTTGGACATATCTTCTCTCATACGATCCAGCTCTTTCAGCGCGTATGAGTACGCCCCTATGCATATCGCCTTGCTTGTTCCTATTCGTGAAGTGCCGATTGCCAGAGAGGGTGTCGGCATATAATGAAAAATATCGTCAGTTCCCGGAATATTTATAGTAACGCAGTGTTGGTTCAGAAACATCCTGCGTTCTTCCTCTTCGTCGAGGTTGAAAATTCTCTGAACAAGTCTCGGATAGGAGGTTCCGGCATAGCCGACATAAGTCGAGCGAAGTTCTTGCATAAGTGAAGGAAAAATGAACTCCATGGCACCCGCTACCCCTCCTCCGATTACCGCAACTCCGTCGATAAGAGTGAGCGCCTGAGCTATTACGTCGCCAAGGACAACCCCTAGTTGCCTGAATGCCTCGATCGCCGCAGTCTTATTCCCCGGCAGTTTGCCTTTAGCGATAAGATATATATCTTTCGGTTCCGGAATGTTTTCGTAAACGCCCGACCTTTCGGCATAAACCCTTTTTACCGCGCGTATGCTTGCGCCTTCTTCGGCATTTGTGGAAGGATCAATGCGGTTGCGTAAAAGCCACACTTCCGCAGCCATGGAATTATCGCCTCTGAACAGTTCTCCTCCGCTTACTATTCCTCCTCCGAGTCCCGTCCCCACCGTTATCCCGAAAAGGTTGTGGTAACGAAAAGGTTTCCCCGCATCTTCCAGCAATTTGTTGACATAAGGTAAGAAACCCGCAATAGCCTCTCCATAGGCGAAGAGATCGCCGTCGTTATTGATAAAAACCGGTAGCCCGAAATTTTTTCCGATAATCGGCCCGAGCGGCACTCCGCCGCGAAAAGAGGGCAGGTTAGAAAGATCGCCGATAATTCCCTTAGGATAATCGGCCGGCCCGGGAAAGGCAAAACTTATTGCAACCGGTTCAAGAGGCGACAATTTGGCCTTAACCTCTCGAAAGCCTCTATCTATTACTGAAAGGCAGTTATCAAGATTATCTCCACAGGATGGCAGTATTAACGGTTCCACCATCTGTTCGTTGCCCCGGATTGCGGTAAAGACGAAATTGGTTCCGCCCGCATCGAGTGTAAGGACTATTCTCCTATCATTACTATAATCGGAAATCGGCTGTAATGTCAAAAAATCCTCCGGTTCAGGATTGCTTTAAAAAAATCATTTTTCAAGACATATATATAAAATAAATACCTATAGTATTGCCTTCAATGCTGTTTTCCAATGATTACTATAAACCATTTTTAGTATAGAAAATAAAGGAGGAACGACTCTTGAAACCATCAGTTCATTTGACAATATCCGTTGCGGTATCTTTATCGATTTATGCTGCATCGAAGTCGGTGAAATTGGCTGCTGCTTCTTTTATAGGCGGCTTTCTTCTCGATCTTGACCATTTTTTCGATTACTTTCGGGAATACGGTCTGAAAATAAAAATAAATGAATTCTTCGACGTTTTTTACGAAACCAGGTTCAAAAAACTGATCCTGCCTTTTCATGCATGGGAATGGCTTCCGGTATTGCTCGTTTTTAGTTTATTTTCGGCGTGGAACAGTTGGACTATGGGATTTTGTATAGGTATGACTCATCATATGGTTCTTGATCAATCAGGAAACAATATCAGGGCTTTAGGATATTTCTTTGTTTACAGAGCTATAAAAGGTTTTGCCAAAAATTCCATTATACGCTGATTATTTATCCGCTTTTACATTGACAATATTCATGATTTCAATATCTGTTCGGTTAAGCCCTATATTCTTCTTTTTTTTAACCACGAAGGACACGAAGGGCACGAAGATAAGAGTATGAATTGATATTATTTGTCAATATTCATATTTTATTATTTATTTTCACCACGGAGCTTGTTTCA